>Ga0187847_10000036_pt1 | contig 147913 bp, 139 predicted proteins | sample June2016WEW_4_10_FD_132458 | JGI IMG/M metagenome (GOLD analysis project Ga0187847, IMG submission 132458) | Peatland microbial communities from SPRUCE experiment site at the Marcell Experimental Forest, Minnesota, USA - June2016WEW_4_10 | ecosystem: Environmental > Terrestrial > Soil >...
CCCACACGCCTTCGGCGCGCTCGATCACCACGTCGAGCGGACGATAGTTGTGGGCTCCGTACAGGTTCTCCAGTTCCACAAAGTAATCAGTGCGCTTGGATTTTTCTATCAGTTCGGTGCTCATGAAGTCCCTTCTCCGAAATCTCTGTGCGTTGCTGTGTCCTCGCCCGCGGTAACGGCGATAAACGTCACTGAGTCGTGCCAAAATACTCAACTGGTCTTGCGACTCTCAGAACCGGGATCCCGGAACATGGGGCGCCGACGAAGGGCACAGAGCAACATAGTCCCGGTTTTACTGCCGCCTCTGCGATTGCTCTCTGCGCCAACTCCTACCCTCCGGCACTCCCTCCCGCCGGCTCCCGGTCCAAAAGCATGGTCAGCAGTGCCATTCTCACATAGAGGCCATTCCTCGCCTGGCGGAAATACATGGCTCGGGGATCGGCATCGACGGACTTATCCAACTCGACCGTGCGGGGCAACGGATGAAGGATGAGGGCGTCCGGCTTCATGCGCTGCACAACTTTCGAATCGATGGCATAACGCCGCAGGCCGTCGTTATTCCGGCCGTCCATGTCCCGCACTCGCTCGGGCCGGATTCGGGTCTGATAGACCACATCGACTTCGCCAATCACCCGATCGATATCCGACTCCTGTTCGTAGCGGACACCGTGCTCGTCGAGATAGGCCAGGATGTCCAGTCTCATCTGAAGCTGCGGCGGGCTGACGAAAAACATCTTTACCCGCTCGAACTTGGCCAGCAGATAGGCCAGCGAGCGCGCCGTACGGCCCCTGTCCAGCTCGCCGATAATGGCTACGCTGAGGCCGTTCAGCGGACGCTGTCGGTAAATCGTGTAGAGGTCGAGCAGGGCCTGGGTGGGATGCTGTCCGCCATTGCCATCTCCGGCGTTGATCACCGGCACGCGGGAGACCTCCGCCGCCCGGCGGGCTCCGTCGTCGGCTGTGTGGCGAATGACGATCACATCGGAATAGCCGCTGATGATGCGGATGGAATCCTCCACCTGCTCGCCTTCGACTTCGGAAGAAAAGGCTCCCGCGTTCTCTGTGGACAGAACGCGGCCACCCAGGCGATGCATGGCGGCCTCAAACGAGAGTCGGGTGCGGGTCGAAGGCGTGTAGAAAAGAGTTGTCAGGATGCGGTTCTGGTAATCGAGCGTGCCCCCGCGGGCAACGATGCGTTCCATCGCTTGCGAGCGCTCGAACAATTCCATGAGCAGCGGGACGGTGAATTGTTGCGACTCGATCACGTGCTTCAGGGCCGTGCCCTCGGTTCGCAGCAGCGGAGCGACAACAGGCTGGAGAGCAAAGATGTTGGGCTGAGCCATTAATGTCCTCCCGCAGGCAATGCGAACTCTTTTTTTTCGCGATCAGTGGCGCGCTTCAACTCCGCCGGGCCGCAATCGGGGAACATGTGGGTGCCGACCGACTCTCCACCCGCCGGGGCGATGACTGCATGGCAGAGATTCTCGCTGGAAGTAATGATCGCTTCCTTCCCGCCGTGACTGAGGAAGCGCAACACAGACTCGATTTTGGGGCCCATATTTCCGGGCGGGAATTGACCAGCTTTTAGATGGTCGTCCAACTCCGCTGCGCTGGCTTGCCGCAGGGCGCTTTGCGTAGGCTTTTTGTAATTCAGATACACATAGTCGGTGTCGGTGGAGATGACAAACCGGGCGACGCCCAGGCGAAGCGCCAACCACGCCGAGGCGCGATCCTTGTCGATGACGGCCTCGACCCCCTCCACTCTTCCGTTTCTTCGGACCACAGGAATTCCGCCTCCGCCGCAAGCGATTACCAGCACCCGCTGCTCGAACAGACGACGGATCACCTCCAGTTCGATGATGTCGATCGGTTCCGGCGATGGAACCACGCGGCGATAGCCGCGGGCGGCATCCTCGATGATGTGCCATCCGAAAAGCCGCTGTCGTTCCTGGGCTTCAGCTCGCGAATAGAACGGGCCAATCGGTTTCGTCGGGCACGTCATCGAAGGGTCATCCGGCGAAATCAGACATTGCGTGAGAACCGTTGCCACTGGCACGCGCAGATTGGCCGTCTGCAGCTCGGCTTGCAGGGCCTGCTCGAGAACGTATCCTATTTCACCCTGGGTCGAAGCACCACAGACATCGAGCGGGAGACCGGGAACCTGGCTGGCGCCGCGTTCGGAGCGAAGTAACTCGGCGCCGACTTGCGGACCATTGCCATGCGTGAGGACAACGCGATAATCGGCGCGGATGAGGCCGACAATCTGGGCGGCAGTGCGTTGCGCGTTGGCCCGTTGCTCGGCAATGGTTCCCGTTTGCCCCGCGCAAATCAGGGAGTTTCCGCCGATGGCGAGGAGCATAGTCTTCATAGAGTGCTCAGCTGCGACCCACCAAATGAATCGTTCTCTCCCGCTTCGGCGAGGCAAAAAAGCCATGTTTCTCGCGCCTAGACCATCGATTTCTCATGTGCCTGGCCCGGCAGCGCACGCCCGCAGCTCCTAGATGTGCGCCAATTCCTGAAGCTCGACCAGACCCGGCAATTTCACGAACTCATCTTTCATCAATTCCAGCATGACTGCTTTTTGCGAGTGCAGCCGGTTTTCTGCCTGCTGAAATACCAGCGAGCGCGGCGAGTCGATCACTTCGTCGGTGACTTCATCACCGCGGTGGGCAGGCAGGCAATGCAGGAAAATGGCGTCCGGCTTGGCGCGGCGAAACCGCGCGGCGTCGACCTGGTATTTCCGGAAGATACCCCTGCGCTGCTCTGCTTCAGCTTCTTGGCCCATGCTGGCCCAGACGTCGGTATAGATGACGTCGGCGCCGGAGGCCGCTTCGTCCGGATCATTGGTCAGGGTGCAGGTGCCGCCGGTCTCGGCTCCACGCCGGTGCGCCCACAGCACGGACTCGGCGTCCAGTTCGTAACCGGGAGGCGTCGCTACCCAGACATGCGAACCGAGCTGAGCCCCGGCAAACATCAGCGAGCGCGCCACGTTGTTGCCATCACCGATGAATGCCACCTTCAAGCCCTGCAGGTCGTGTTTCGCCTCCCAGATGGTGAGGTAGTCGGCCATGGCCTGACAGGGGTGACTGTAGTCGGTCAGCCCGTTGATGACGGGAATGTTGGCGTACTCGGCCATCTGTTCGACGATCTGGTGAGAGAACGTGCGAATCATGATGCCCTGCACCATACGTTCCAGGTTCTTGGCCACGTCATACACGCTCTCGCGTTTGCCGAGATTGATCTCGGCAGGCGAGAGGTAGAGCGAGAATCCGCCCAGTTGCTGGATACCGACGTCAAAACTGACCCGAGTGCGCAAGGAAGGCTTCTCGAAGATCATGGCCAGGGTCTGACGACGGAGCGAGCCGCTATAGACCGCAGGGTGAGCCTTGAGCTGGCGGCCCAGAGTGAGCAGATAGTGGATGTCGGAGGACGAAAAATCACGTAACGAGAGAAAGTCTTTGGCAGGGCTAGTCATCTTGTGCCTCGCGCCAGGGCGGGCTCGTGCTCATCTACGAACTGGGCAAGCCTCTCGGTCAATCCGGGCTGATTGAGTTCTTCAACTTCGTAAGTCACGCGGAGATTGGGGCGGTCGATTTTGATCACCCGCGCTAAATCAATGGGAGTGGCGATCAGGACCAGATCGCAGGGAGTGCGTCGGATCGTTTCCTCCAGCTCGTGGCGCTGGATCGCACTGTAGCCCATGGCGGGCAGGAGGTTTGTCAAGTGCTTGAAACGTTCATAGGTGCTGCGGACGGAGCCTACGGCATAAGGCCGCGGATCGACCAATTCAGCCGCTCCGCATTGCCGTGCCGCGACTACGCCCGCCCCGTAGGGCATTTCTCCGTGCGTGAGCGTAGGACCGTCCTCAACCACCAGCACCCGTTGTCCCTGCACCAGGCTCGGCTCATAAACCGAGACGCGGCAGGCCATCTCAAAAACGACGGCCCTCGGGTTGTGGAGCCTTATGTTCTCGCGAACCGTCTCGACATCGCGCTGCTCCGCGGTGTCGACCTTGTTGATCACGATTACGTCGGCCCGCCGCAGGTTGACCTCGCCGGGGAAGTAAGCCAGTTCATGGCCCGGGCGATGCGGATCGACGACCACGATTTCCAGGTCGGAGGCATAGAAAGAAGTGTCATTGTTACCGCCGTCCCATAAGATGACCTCGGCTTCTTTTTCGGCCTGGCGGATTATTTTTTCGTAGTCAACACCGGCATAGACTACGGTCCTTTTCATGATGTGCGGTTCGTACTCTTCGCGTTCTTCGATGGTGCATTGCTGCAGGTCGAGGTCCTCCAGGGTGGCGAAGCGTTGGATGGCTTGAGTCGCCAGGTCCCCATAGGGCATGGGGTGGCGAATGACTACCGTTTTCCGTCCGTGCCGGCGCAGTTGTTCTGCTACCAGGCGCGAAATCGGACTTTTGCCGCATCCGGTTCGCACCGCGCACACGGAAATGACCGGAACCGAAGACTTGATCTGTGTGTGCCCGGTTCCGAGGAGCCAGAAATCGACATCGGCGGCGACCGCGCGCGAAGCGAGATGCATCAGGTTCTGGTGGGAGATATCACTATAGGAAAACACCACCGCTTCAATTGCGTGTTTGGCGATCAGGGTTTCCAGGTCTTTCTCTTCGAAGATAGGAATACCTTCCGGATACAGATTACCGGCGAGCTCGGCCGGATAACGGCGGCCGGCAATGTCGGGAATTTGAGTGGCGGTGAATGCGACTACCTGGTAGTCAGGATTGTCGCGGAATGAGACGTTGAAATTGTGGAAGTCCCTGCCCGCGGCTCCTAGAATCAAAACTCTCTTCATGGGTATGCCTCCAGTGAAGATCGCTACTTTCCATCTTCTCGCTTGGTGACGGAGCCGGCAGTACCATTGATCACATCCAGGGGTGACCCTAGACTCGAGAAAAAACTCCCCTCAGGCTCGAAATCCGCCCCCATGCCACGCCGTCCCCCGGTCGCCAGCGGACAAAACCGCTGATGCCGCAACCAGTAGGCGGCAGATTAGCTTTTGGAATCAGATAGTTAGAAGCAGTTCATTCGGCCTTTGCTGACCCCCGACTGTCTCGGGCGGTGACGCGTTTCTGTGCACCCCCGATGAACATCAAGAAGCCAGATCCCCCGGCGCTCGGATCCGAATACCGACGCCGCCTGGAACAACCTAGTGCGCCCGTCCGTTGGGGCGAAATGACGCTATAATCGGTGGCAGTCTTTTTCTCCCCCCACAGCGTGTATCCATGGACAAAACCCCTGGTGTTTTGATCGGAAACCAGAGAGTCCAGCGTTCCCGGTCCGCGCCTCGTCTGAGGCTGCTGACCGAGCCGGAACCGGGCCATCGTGTGTTCTTCGGCAATCTGGCGGACCTGCTACTGGCGCGGCAAGTCCCGCAGATCCCTCTCACCTCACGGCCCGCACGTTTCTGGGACGACGTTTTCGTCTCCTACTCCGCCCCATGGACCTCGTTCGCGGAGTCCATGCTGTTGCATCTGCTGCTGGTGGTTTTGCTCGTACTGAGCCAATCTCGGGTATGGGCACCGGTAAAACTGTTCTCCGGGCGAGATGCCTTGCGCGGATCGATCACTTATTACCCGCCCACCCAGTCTTTTCCAGCAACTGGGAGCAGAGCGTCGCGTGTTCGGGCACGCTCGCGCGTGAAGCCGACACTGGCTCACGCATCGACACACCCTACGGCGCAACCACCGGCGATGCCCGTGACGCCCCAGCAGAAGCCGATTCTTGTCACTCCACCGGACATCAAAGAGGCGACCTCGACGATGCCGAATCTTCTCGGCTCGCATGCGGTTACGCCCATGGTGCCGTTCTCAACCCCGTCCAATCTTCGCCGGAACGCCGCGGCGGGACCCTCCGAGGTGGTGTCCCCGCCTCCGCAGGTTGACCAGGCCGCGACTCGCCGGCGGACGCTGCCTCAAGCGTCTGTGGTGGGTCCTGCGCCCGAGCTTAAGGAGCGATCTTCCGCTGGACAGGCTGTGAAGTCGCCTGCTGGCACTGGTGGCTTGCTGGCCGTGCCGCCGCCGCCATCGGTTCAAAACGCAGGCAGCGCAAGGTTGGGCTCGCTTTCGCATGCCGGCTCGGAAGTCGTCCCGCCTCCGCCCTCGATTCAGGGGACGGGAAGACCTGGCGCAAGTGCACGCCCGGGCTCGTGGTCTGGCGATGGCTCCCGTATCATTCCGCCTCCGCCCTCAATGCAGGGTGCAGACAACGCGAACGCACGTCCGCGCTCGTTGTCCGCCGATGGCTCCCGCATCATTCCGCCTCCGCCCTCAATTCAGGGTGCAGGCAACTCGGATGCGACGGCACGGATTCGTTCGTTGTCCGCCGATAGCTCCCGCATCATTCCACCTCCTCCCTCAATTCAGGGTGCAGGCAACTCGGGCGCGACGGCAGGTCTGGGTTCGTTGTCGGCCGATGGCTCCCGCGTCATTCCGCCTCCTCCCTCAATGCAAGGTGCGGGAAACTCCGGCGCCGCTGCACGGCCGGGTTCGTTGTCCGCTGATGGCTCGCGCGTCATTCCACCTCCTCCCTCAATTCAGGGTGCGGGAAACCCGGACGCGACGGCACGCTTGAGTTCGTTGTCGGCCGACGGTTCACACGTCATTCCTCCGCCCCCGTCTATGCAGGGTGCGGGAAACCCGGACGTGAACGAACGAACCGACTCTGTGTTCCGCGAGGGCTCGCAGGTTATTCCTGCTCCTCCGTCGGCTGAGAGTGCGAGCGTCCCGGGTGCGAGTGGACCGGCAAAGCTTTTGGAGCCAATGGATCCCTTGCCGGACGATACCTCTTCGCCTTCGCCAGACGTCCACAACGAAAACAAACCTTCCCTCGAAGACTTGCCTCTGGGTCTGCTTGGGGTAGTGTGGGTCCCGCCGGGTACTTCTTACTTTTCCAATTTCGAGGTCCTCGTCGCCAAGAGACGGGTCGGCAAGAATGAAATGCAACTCATCAAGCTGGTTTATGAATTTCTGCCCTATCAACGGCGGCTGTCTGAATATGACCTCAACAACCAGCCACAACGCATAATCAAGCTGCGCGTGATACCCGATCCGAGCTGTGACGAGTCTTTGGGGCGGATGCTACAGGCCAACGGCGAGCCCAGTCGTCCAGCGACACCATACTCAGAACTCCCGGCGGCCCTGCGTTCCTCCGATCTAAATGCAATGCTGCCCTGTTATCGCACCAACGCCGACGATTTCCGTAGGGCGATGTCGCGAGCACATTAAGCTGACACGGGAGAACTCCGAGAACCGGCAAGCCCAGGGGTTCGCAGTTCGGGGGCCTAGTGAAAAGTTCCCGGACGTCTTTTGAGTTGCAGTTTCGCCACCGACATGGCCTCCCGCATTCCCGGGAACTCATCGTGAGATGCTTTTGGATTTCCGATTTACTGTATTATGCCGGCTTGTAGACGAGCCCGATGATCATTCCCACCAAAATCCATTCCGCGGAATACGCGATCGCCTGCTGCAGGGTCAATTTGAGTCCGATGTTGAGATTGACATAGTTGTGCACAACAAACGTACCTACAAAAAACACCGCGATCAGTGCGCCGAAGCGCGCCCCTTCGAATAGTCTCGGGCCGCCGCGGTACAACATTGCGTAGAGCACCGCGAGGGCCAACATGGCCACGAACATGGCGACCATTCCGGCCGGCATGTGGCTCAACTGTCCCTGTTTCGGGCGATAAACCGCGGAATACTTGAGAAACTCGTTTCGGAACGAGGGGATAGTAAACGTGAGGCCGCCGACAACAAAATATGCTGCGAAGCTAACCAGAGCCGCAAGCGCAATGCGTGTATAGTTCATCCCAATCCTCCTAATCACCGAGGAGCAAGGGCAATCCGACCGGCGATGAACCGGCCGAGTGCTTCGAGCGGCCTTTCCCGCTGTCCTTCCCTGCTCAGCAACTCGTCGAGCCTGTCGCGGCTGGAGGCCCATCCCGCAGCGCAGTGCATTATCCCAGTCTAGGCCTCTCTCATCCTTTCGAGATTAGCCCGAATCATGTGCACCCGCCCGAGCCTTTCCCGCCTGATAAGGCGAGCCTTCTCCAGCACCCGCAGATGCTTGGACACGGAAGGAAGCGACATCTGGAACCGTCTCGCCATGGCCGTCGCGCGCGCCTCCCCGCATTTGGACAGACGAACCAGAATCTGTCCGCGCCTCGCATCGGCAAGGGCAGCAGATCAGCGGGTGACGATGGGTTCGCGGCGCAGGTTGATGTGTTGCACCAGCCAGTCATAGCGATCTTCCAGGGCTTGCGGGTCATTGAGGTCGTGTCCCGTGTCGTAGTAAAGCACTTTCTTCGGCTCGCTCGCCGCCTCGACGTAGTGTTTCATCGACGTCTTATTGAAGTACTGCTCGTAATTGGCGAACTGCAGCAGCAGCGGAATGGGCGCGGCATGTCCCGCGAAGTGAATGGCGTCAATATCGCCGGTGATACGGCAGTAGTTCTCCAAACGCCCGGCAGGCTGCGCTTGGCGGAAGCCGAGCGTCCCCGGGTCCTCGCTAAGCAACAGGATGTCACCGATCTCGGCCACTCCGGCCATCAGCACGGAAGTCTTCATGCGCCTGTCGACGGCGGAAAGAATCGCTCCCCATTGCGCTCCATAGCTGTGCCCAACATATGCCAGGCGCTGGGGATCGACGTCAGGACGCGCGAGCAGCAGATCGATTCCGCGGCGAAGGTCGACGACCGCCTGAATTTCGATTTCCCGGTCCAGGAGTGGGTTATCGTAGTGATTCGGACTCTTGTACCATGGCTGCGGGCGGTCCCACGGATAGTCTGGAATAAGAGAGATGGCACCGGCTCGCGCGTAAAGCTTGGCTTCGGGGATGAATTCTGCCCGTGTGCCGTTTCCCCAGTGTCCGAAGAGCACGGCTGCAAATGGTCCTTTTCCAGTCGGGACAACCAGATAGGCCGCGACGGGGCCGCCCTTGGGACTCGTGAAGGTGAGATCGTGAAGCGTGCCGCCGTTGAACTCTTCAATCACTTTGTCATGGATGTCGAGCGATTGTGTCGCGTCGTAGTCAAACAGACGACGAGCGGCCAGGAAGTCAGTTTCCGGTTTGGCATTCGTCTGCGCCGCTAACGAGGCAGCCAGAAAGACGGCGAGGACACAGGTCAGGTAACGCATTGCAGCCTCCGAGGGCTGAAAAAAGAGGATATCGACGCGAACCGGTGATCCTTTGCGCGAAGCACCTTTCCACAACGTAGCACGCTTGGGCAGCGGCAGTCCGTTTCCGTGCGGCGCAGGACATCGGCCTTCGCGTGTTGGCCAAGCGAACTTGCTTGGTGGCAAACGTTACCACTCCCCCACGCTGCCGAAATCCAAGGGGGTACCTGGCCTCTCCCTATGCACTCCTCATGCAGGTCTCTACATTCAACGGCTGGACTCGACCTCCGACGTTCGGTTTTGGGCCACCCACTTGGGCGAGCATTATAACAGTGGTCGCGAGGACTGAAAGGCTTGCCCACCCGCTCAAATACACGCCCATGGGATGTCTATAATGAACTCCTGCCACCGGGAGCGTCGACCGACACCGATGCCGGCACTCAGGTACGAAAGCTGGCAAATGCGGCTCCCTGAAATGGCAATGGACCACGATTTATGCCAGCCTTAGACCCCGAAAGATTCCAATTACGGCACTACCCTTACGGTAAGACTCTTCGGGAAATCGTTCTCGATTACGAGTTGGTCCGCTCGATCAATCAGCAGGCTGTACCCCATGTCAGCAGCCTCGCCCCTGACGAATTGAAAAAGCTAGCGGCGCAGTGCTTCCACTTCGCAGTGGCTTCGGTCGGCAGCGCCTGTGCGGGCTTCCTGATGGCGTTGCGGCCGGGCGAAGGTTATGGCAGCTTGAACTATCGTTGGTTTTCCGAACATTACGCGAACTTCGTTTACATTGACCGGATCGCGATTGCCTCGGAGTTTCAAGGCCGCGGGGTAGGCCGCGCGTTATACGCGGATGTCGAGCAGGCAGCCAAGGGTCTAGCCCCTATTTTGACCTGCGAAGTGAACCTTGTACCACCGAACCCGGGTTCGATGGCGTTTCATGCGAAACTTGCTTTTGCCGAGGTGGACCAGATGGATGGGGAAGACGGAGCCAAGCGGGTAAGCCTGATGGTCAAGGCGATTCGGGTGTGAAGCGGGTGTGCCCAGAGCCGGGCGGTTCAATCGTCGTATTGCCGGGAGATCGTGCGCAAAATCATCCACGTCGATATGGATGCCTTCTATGCTTCGGTCGAGCAGCGCGATGATCCGCGACTGCGTGGCAAGCCCGTGATTGTCGCGTGGCAGGCCAAGCGCTCTGTCGTTTGCGCGGCTTCTTACGAGGCCAGGGCTTTCGGAGTGCGCTCGGCCATGCCAGCCCTAAGAGCGGAACGCTTGTGCCCCGACGCATTGTTTGTTCCTCCCGACTTCCCACGCTATCGGGCGGTTTCGCGCCGCGTGCGAGAGGTCTTCGAGCGCCATGCCGAGCTGATCGAGCCGCTATCGCTCGACGAAGCCTACCTCGATGTCACCGAGAACAAGACAGGCTTGCCCACGGCCACGCTGGTGGCGCGCACGATTCGTGAGCAGATCCGCCAAGAGCTGAACTTGACAGCTTCCGCCGGCGTGGCACCCAACAAGTTCCTGGCTAAGATCGCCTCTGACTGGCGCAAGCCTGATGGTCTGTTCGTCATCCAACCCGCAGAGGTCGATGCGTTTTTACTCCCCCTTCCGGCCGAACGTTTACCGGGTGTTGGCAAAGTGACGGGCGAGAAGCTGGCGACCCTTGGAATCAAGACGGTTGCAGATTTGAGAGGCTTGGATTCGCCCACGCTCGAACAGCATTTCGGCCGCTACGGTCGACGACTGCACGAACTCGCCCGGGGCATCGACGACCGTGAGGTCGTCCCGAACCAGCCCACGAAATCGATATCGGTCGAGGACACTTTTGAGCAAGATGTGCGGCTGTCGGAAACCGAACCCATGATCCGGCGCCTGTCCGAAAAGCTCTGGTCGGCGTCGCGCAAAGAATCACGGGTTGCAAGCACAATCGTGCTGAAACTGAAGACCAGCGAGTTCAAGATTCTCACCCGTAGCCACACACCAGGCGCTTTTCCCGCCTGCTGCGAGGAGTTGACGGCGATCGCGCTGAGGCTGCGAGAGCGAGTGCATCTGTCACCCCAGCAATATTTCCGACTTGTTGGCCTTGGCCTCAGCAACTTTCGGGAACCCGAAGACGCTGCCCAGCAACCCGACCTTTTTCCGTTCCAGAACTGAAAAGCTTGTCAAATGCCACACTCCGAAGACCAGGTGCATCGGCTCCGACCATCCGCATTCAAGAAACTGGATCCTCTCCCACAATCCAAGGCCGGAAGCACGATTTTCACAGTCGTTCTGATCTAGGCATATCTCCGCCGGCTGTGGCGTCCCCTAATAGACTCCCGGGATCAGTCGCCAGGTGCGAGAGCAGTAGTTGTCATACTCGGCGCCGAAGTGAGCACGCAAGAGCCGCTCTTCTGCGCCGATGCGGGCGACAAGCGGCGGAAGCATCAGCGCCGTAAGCAGGATCCCGGCTCCGGCGCGAAACGCCAGCGCCCATCCCAGCATCATCGTGAGCATACCCAGATAACTGGGATTGCGGATGTGCCCGTAAATACCGCGTGTCTCCAGCGCGTGTCCCGGTTGGATCGCTACCAGTCCACTGAAGCGAGTACCGAGCACGAATACCGGCCACAGGCGAAGGGCGCCGCCGGCAGCGTAGAGGGAAATACCCAGCCACCGGATCCGATCGCCATCGAGCGTCCCAATCCCGGTCCGGTCGGTGTACGCCGGCACGTATGCGTTCATCAGCGCAATCAGGCTGAAAGCCACTAGCACCCAGCGGTTGCCGCGGTCTTCCTTTTCGCCGGTACTGATATTGCCGCTACTGAAGGGCGCCACGATCATGAGAGCGACCGTGACCAGCGCGAGCGCAACCAGCGCCGGATGCGCAAAGAATGGCTGCCATCCGCCCCACCCCAACACGGCGAGCGCGAATTGCACAAGAGCGGTTAGAACGCCCACGAACATGACTTTTGCTTTGGCAGTCATCGCTCCCAGCAGTCATGACTTGTACTACGAACCGAAGCACGCCGAAGCCCGGAGGGGAACTGTCCGAGCTCGCCTTTCTTGGTTCTTATAATTCGATCAATCGCGTGTTCCTATGATGTGATCTTACAGTGGCTGCCGTAGGTTAAGCCAATTCTCCTATTCAATGACGAATGCGCTGTGTGGTGCCCGCCACATTGGACATTGGGCAAAAGCCGGCACAGAATCTGGCGAGACGAGCATCCCCGTAAACCCACCGGTGACGACCCGATGCAACATCATTCTTTCTTTACGCGGTTGATAAAAAGTTGAACAAAGACTCCCGAAACCAGGGAACAGACAAATCCTATCCACAGCCAGAACACATTTTTCCGCACACCTCCAAGCCCAAGTACAAGAATGCTCAGAAGACTCATCACGGCAGTGAGAAAGGCTTTCAGTTTCATTCCAGGGTCTCGGGTGGACGAGCGAATCTTGGACGATAGTGGCGACGAAAGGTTGTACCTGGAGAACCCAGCCTAAAAGGCCCGAAACAACAGCTCTTCGAGAGCCATCCTTCGCACCTGCCAAAAGTCGAGTTCCCGCTCATTCGCATTCAGCTTGCAGTCGCCCTTGTCGTTAAAGGTGAGGCTCACATCGAACATCGGATTGCCTTCATCATCCCGCACCAAAATCGCGTGCTCGGCGAGGCTGAATATTACCGACCTGCGCACATCTTTGGCTTCCAGAAGAACCGTAAAGTCGCTGTCATTCTCCGCCACCGAAAACTCATAAGGGGAATTATTGGGACGCAGGGCGTTGCGAGTCTTAACGTGACCGTTGAGATGAGTTGTGGGTATTTCCCTGCCGAGCGCACGATCTGATCTGCCTGCTCGGCAGAACGCATACTTACAATTGACAGCATTTCCAAATGTTCTCGGTTTACGATGGCACCATCGATGAGCCGGCAGTCTTCGAGTTCGGGGGCACGCTACTCGAGCTAACGGAAGGACTTCACGGACGTGCCGTCGTACGGCTGGCAGCCATGGTTCGACTGTTCACAAGTGCTCACTTCTCGCTTATGCCTTGGGGGTGTTTTGTCACCGACCATGACGAAGGCAGTGCTGTATGGCACCGGGCGAGAGAGTTATCGCGCACAGAGTTTTATTTGGGGATGACGATGATGTCGTTCAGCTGTAGTAGGCCGATTGGAGTCGGGAGTTATGTCGTATCGATTTGAACGTCTCGAATGGAAACCTTCATGCCCCAACTTCCTGCCTCTCGAGCGCCTGCACTCGAGCCTCTCGTCGCCGGTGGCGCGGAGCGCCGCTGAATTGAGAGCTCAGAAGGTTTCGATCGGTTCCCATTGCGAGCGCCGATCCGATCACTTTCCCTCCGAGGCAGAAGACATTCATATCGTCATCTTCGACGCCCTGATGAGCGGAGAAAATATCATGGATGAGCCCGGCACGTACCCGGCAACTTTGTTCGCTGCAATGGACGACCCATGGCGCCGGGGGTGTATCACGCTATCGTTGCCTGTGCGGCGAGATTTCTGTAGCGGTCAAAGAGGAGAGTGAGCATGGATCCGCAATCACAGTTTCTCGATGGTCACACACTTGGTTAGCATGAGATAGTCGATGGCCTCTTGGTTTCCGGCTTGCCGAGTCCGATCGTGGTCCATTTCCACCAGGTCCTGCGCTCTCTTCCTTGAGCAAAATTGCACAGATTCGGCAGGAGCACGGAAAGATACTGTCTGCAGGACTCCCGCTGTGGTGGCGGCCGCTATGACATCCACCAGATATATGTCCGCCCAGCTTGGCCTGGCACCAGCCAGCCATGGCAGTGATCGCCATGCCAGCGCATTGAGCGGCGATTTGGCCGAGATGCGCGCGCTGGTGGTGGCGGACGTGTCCGCATGCAGAAGACTTCATCCGGGTGAACGAGTTCCATCCGGCACCACGGTTGATCTTCTGAAGTGTGGACGGCCCTGAAGCGCGGCCGGCATGGACCTGCAGATGAGAAATGAATCCCCTTCGTCGAATCGCGGCGCCGTCGTTGCGGTGCGGGGCAGCGTCGTCGATGTCCGGTTTGACGGGCATTTGCCGCGGATTTTTTCGGTGCTTCGCGCGGGAGCGGAACGAGAGATCGTCGTCGAGGTGATGACACAGCTTGATGCGTGTCGCGTGCGGGGAATCGCGTTGACGCCAACCCAAGGCCTGGCCAGAGGAATGCCGGTAGAGGACACGGATGCCCCCCTGCTGGCGCCGGTCGGCAAGACCATTATTTCGCGGATGTTCGACGTGTTCGGCCACGCCATCGACCGACAGCCGGAGCCTTCGGATGTGCAATGGAGAACCGTCCATCGGGCACCACCGCCGCTGTCCGAGCGGTCCACCAGGTCCGAGATTTTCGAGACGGGCATCAAGGCCATCGATGTGCTCGTGCCGTTGGAGCGTGGCGGTAAAGCCGGCTTATTCGGCGGCGCGGGGGTGGGCAAGACGGTACTGCTCACAGAGATGATCCACAACATGATCGGGCATCAGAAAGGGATGAGCATTTTCTGTGGAATCGGGGAACGGTGTCGCGAAGGCGAAGAGCTCTACAGCGCCATGAAAGCAGCTGGCGTTCTTCAGAACATGGTGATGGTCTACGGCCAGATGAATGAACCGCCGGGCAGCCGATTTCGGGTTGGGGATGTAGCGTTGACGATGGCCGAGTATTTCCGCGATGACGAGCATCGGGACGTTCTCTTGCTGATCGATAATATTTTCCGTTTTATTCAGGCGGGCATGGAAGTATCCGGCTTGATGGGCCAGATGCCATCGCGCCTTGGCTATCAACCAACGATGAGTACGGAGTTGTCAGGGCTGGAGGAACGCATCGCCAATACCCGTGCAGGAGCCATCACGTCTATCCAGGCGGTGTATGTACCGGCCGACGACTTGACCGATCCGGCGGCGGTGCATGTGTTTTCGCATCTCTCGGCTTCGATCGTGCTCTCGCGTAAGCGGGCGAGCGAAGGACTCTATCCGGCCATCGACCTGCTCCAATCCAGCTCGAAAATGGCGACGCCTGGTATCGTCGGCGATCGGCACTACAAACTGGCGCAAGAAATCCGCAGGACCCTGGCGCAGTATGAAGCCCTCAAGGATATTGTCGCCATGCTCGGCCTGGAACAGCTCTCCCCGGAAGACCGTAACGCCGTCGCTCGCGCCCGACGGCTGGAACGTTTTCTCACACAGCCCTTTTTCACTACCGAGCAGTTTAGCGGGACCAAGGGAAAGCTTGTCAGTCTTAAAGACTCGCTCGATGGCTGCGAACGCATTCTGCAAGACGAGTTCAAAGATTACCCGGAGAGCGCGCTCTACATGATTGGAGCGATTGGCGAAGCGAAAAAACCGGAGCCGAAAACCGAAACAAATACCGAAGCGAAAACGGAATCGAAAAAGAAACCGAGAATCGAATCAAAACCCGAGACTAAGACAGCATTGAAATCAGAACCGACAACCGAGCCAGAAAAGGCCCATGAATCTTAAGATCCTGCTTCCGTTCGAGATTTTCGCGGACAAGACGGACGTCTTGCGCATCCTTGCCGAGACTCGCGAGGGATCGTTCGGAATCCTGCCTCACCGCCTTGACTGCGTTGCGGCGCTTGCACCCGGGATCTTGACTTACGAAACAAAAGAAGACAGAACGGTATACCTCGCCGTCGATGAAGGCGTGCTAGTCAAGGCCGGCGCGGATGTGCTTGTCTCCGTGCGCCACGCCATCGGCGGAACGGATCTCGGCCAGCTCCATGAAGCGATGAAACGTGAGTTTCTGACACTCGACCGAAGCGAGCGCAACGTTCGCGCGGCGATCGCCAAAATCGAAAGTGGCCTGATCGGCCGGTTCGCGGAGTTTCAACATGAGCGATGAGCTGCAAGGCCAATCCGCGAACGAGGAGACGGAATTCGTGCGGCAGGTGAGGGTGAAGACTGCCCGCAAGCTCAGGGTGCAACGGGAGGGTAAGCAGGGAGTCTGGTTTGGTCTGGGCATGTCCGGACTCATCGGCTGGTCCGTCGCGGTACCGACGCTTCTGGGCGCGATGCTTGGCCTTTGGTTGGACCGACGCCATCCGGGGACTCGTTCCTGGACGCTCGTATTGCTGGTCGCCGGATTGTGCATCGGCTGCGCCAATGCCTGGCATTGGGTGGCGCAGCAGGACAAGGCCATGCACGATAAACCGGAGGAGGAAAAAACGGAGGACAACGGAGATGAATGAAACATTGGCTCTCATCCTTACACTACTGGCTGGCGTTTTGCTTGGCGCGATTTTCTTTGGCGGACTTTGGTGGACAATTCGGAGGGGTGTCTCGTCCAAGCAGCCGTCGGCGTTGTTCTTTTTCAGCCTGCTACTGCGAACAGGGATTGCGCTAGCCGGGTTTTATGTTGTCGCGCGGGGCGATTGGCGAAGAGTGCTCACTTGCCTGCTCGGATTTATCCTGGCGCGCATTCTGGTGACCTGGCTTACCCGCGTGCCGATTACAAAGACAAGGAGCGCGCAGACTGTCGGTGAAGTATGCCGGTAAATCTCACATCCGATCAGCAGATCCTGTGGCAGCACGGCTTTGTGAGACTTAACGGAACAATCGTCACGACCTGGGCGACGATGATCGTGATGTCGTTGGGCGCAAAGCTGATCACATGCAAGCTTAAGACCGAAGGCGACATTTCACGCTGGCAAGGCTCCCTTGAAATCGTCGTTACTGCAATGGAAGAACAGATCAAGGAAGTGGGCCTGAGCGAGCCCGCGAAATATCTTTCCTTTCTCGGCACGCTCTTTTTGTTTGTTGCGACCGCCAGCCTCTGTACGGTCATCCCCGGCTATAAGCCGCCGACAGGTTCACTCTCGACCACGGCGGCGCTGGCTCTGTGTGTGTTTGTGGCTGTACCTCTGTTTGGCATCAGGGAGCAGGGGTTGGTTAACTATCTCAAAACCTATATGAAGCCGACGTTCATCATGCTGCCGTTCAACATCATCAGTGAACTGTCGCGCACCCTGGCCTTGGCGGTTCGTTTGTTCGGCAACATGATGAGCGGGGTGATGATTATCGGCATTCTGCTCACGATCACGCCCTTTATCTTTCCGATTTTCATGACCGTGCTCGGTCTGCTCACCGGCATGGTGCAAGCCTATATCTTCAGCATTCTGGCCACCGTTTACATTGCAGCCGCCACCCGCATACCGAAGTCGAAGGCGGCTGTCGTCCAAGCCGAGCCAGACACGCTGAATTTGCAGCATTAAAGTTAGCGATAAGAAGGACTCCTTATGGACAGCGTTACCGTGGTCGCAGTCGTATCAATCGCCACCGCAGGCATTACCACCGGCATCGGCTGTATGTGTCCGGCGCTCGGCGAGGGCCGAGCGGTCGCCACCGCCCTGACTTCGCTGGCCCAGCAACCCGACGCCTCCGCCACCATCACTCGGACGCTGTTTGTCGGTTTGGCGATGATCGAATCGTTGGCCATTTACTGCTTTGTCGTCTCGATGATTCTCATTTTCGCAAACCCGTTTTGGAGTCACGTCATCGCTCAGACCGGAGGGAAATGAGCCATGCTCATCGACTGGTTCACCGTCGGGGCACAGATACTGAACTTCATCATCCTGGTATGGCTGTTGAAGCACTTCCTCTACAAGCCCATCCTCAACGCTATCGACGCGCGGGAAAAGCGTATCGCCTCTGAACTTGCGGATGCTGATGCGAAGAAAAGCGAGGCACAAAAGGAGCGCGACGATTTTAAAAACAAGAACAAAGTTTTTGATGAACAACGCACCGCTATTCTGGGCAAGGCCGCGGATGAGGCGAAACTCGAGCGCCAGCGCCTCCTCGACGAAGCGCACAAAGATGCGGACAATCTACGCGCTGTGCAAGCGGTTGCATTGCGAGATGACCAAAAGAGGCTGAGCAGTGCGATCACTAACCTAGCAAAGCAAGAAGTCTTTGGAATCGCGCGAAAGACGCTCACTGATCTGGCGACGGTCAGTCTCGAAGAACGCATGGGAGAGGTGTTCACGCGCCGCTTGCGCGAAATGGACGGCAACGCCAAAGCGTTGCTCGGCGCAGCCCTGCGGTCGTCGTCTGAACCGGCCGTCGTGCGGAGCACCTTTGATCTGGGTGCCGCTCAGAAGGCCGCGATTCAGAATGCGGTCAACGAAACCTTCTCGGCGGAAATCCACATCCGGTTCGACACCTCGCCGGATCTGGTCAGCGGCATTGAGCTCACCACGAATGGACAAAAGGTGGCGTGGAGCATCGCGGATTATCTGGCCTCGTTGCGAAAAGGCGTCGATGAACTCCTGAAGAAGAAGGACGCGGCTGAAGCGAAAGCTGAGACCACGCCAAAAGTGAGAGCCGGGCTCAAGGCGGAGGCAAAAACGGAGCCGAAACCGGAAGCGAAAGCGGGGACCAAGCCTGAAGCACCTAAGCCCGAAACTGTGAGCGCATGAACATGGAAGCTGAGAGCCTCCAGCACGATCTCGACAGCGTGTTCGCTGGAATAAGGCAAGTACGCGAAGCCTTCACGCCGCGACTCACGCTGCGCGAAGTGGGCATCGTCACGAATGTCTCCACCGGAATCGCCACTCTTTCCGGCCTTCCCGCCGTGGGGTATGAGGAATTGGTGAGATTCCGTGGCGATGTGTTGGGCATTGCGTTCAACGTGGATGAGGACGAAATCGGCGTGATCCTGCTCGGCGAATATCAGGATCTGCACGCGGGAGACGAAGTCGAACGCACCGGGCGGGTCATGGATATAGCGGTGGGAGACGGCTTGCTCGGACGGGTGATCAACCCGTTGGGCAAACCGCTCGACGGCGGAGGCCCGGTGGTCGGAGGCGAGCGCCTGCCGGTCGAGCGCCCGGCGCCGCCCATTATGGACCGCGCGCCCGTAGTCGTCCCTTTGCAGACGGGACTGAAGGTTGTCGATGCGCTCATTCCTATCGGACGTGGGCAGCGCGAATTGATTCTCGGTGACCGACAGACGGGGAAAACGGCCATCGCGATCGACACCATCTTGAACCAGCGCGGGCAAAATGTGCTGTGCGTTTATTGTGCGATCGGTCAGCGCGCTTCCGCCGTCGCCAAGGTCGTGGCCAACCTCCGCGAAAAAGGCGCGATGGATTACACCGTAGTGGTTGTCGCCGAAGGCAACGATGCGCCCGGCCTCGTCTATATCACGCCTTACGCCGCGACGAGCATCGCGGAATATTTCATGGAAAAGGGACGCGATGTGCTCATCGTTTACGATGATCTCACGCAGCACGCCCGCGCCTATCGCGAGCTTTCCCTGCTACTCCGTCGTTCGCCCGGCCGCGAAGCATTCCCGGGTGACATCTTCTACATTCATTCGCGGATGCTGGAGCGGGCGACGCATCTCAGCCGGGAGTGCGGAGGTGGTTCTCTCACCGCCCTTCCAATCATCGAAACCGAGGCGCAGGATATCTCCGCCTACATCCCAACCAATCTAATCTCCATCACGGACGGTCAAATCTACCTCTCGCCCACGCTTTTCGAACTGGGAATCCTTCCCGCGGTAGACGTCGGCAAATCCGTTTCGCGCGTGGGCGGAGCAGCACAACGAGCTGCGTATCGCGCTGTCGCCGGCAACCTCAAACTCGCCTACTCGCAGTTCGAGGAATTGGAAACGTTCGCGAAGTTCGGCACTCGTCTCGATCAATCCACGCGCAAGATCATCGATCACGGGCAGCGCATTCGAGCTTGCCTCAAACAGCCGGAATCGCAGCCGGTATCGATGATCGAGCAGGTCACTGTGCTCCTGGCTTTGACGGCAAACCTCTTTGACCCCGTGCCTCTCGAAAACGTGAGCGACGCGGAGCAGGCAATAGAGAAAGCGACGTCGGACATCCCGGCGGACATAGCAGGGCGGCTAACGTCAGCTGACAAATTGAGTGAGGCTGACCGAAAGGCGATTCTGGAAGTTGCCACGCGCGCGCTTGCTCCGTTCCAGCCCGCGTCCAAACCGAAACCAGCCGAACCCGAACCCAAACACGACGCCGCACCCAAATCCACTCCTAAGCCCACAACAGCCCCAGCCAAGGCTTCGCCATGAGCGGCACATTGGAGAGTCTGCGTCGAAAAATCGACGGCGCGGGGGATCTCGAAGGTGTGGTTCGGTCGATGAAAGCGCTGGCGGCATCCAGCATTGGACAATACGAGAAGGCAGTTCAATCGCTCGACGACTATTATCGTACCGTGGAACTCGCACTGATTGCGTGTCTCCATCAGGCTGGCCCGGTTTCGCTCGTCGAGAGGAACCGCCCGCCGCACGAGCGGCCCCATGAAGCGACGATCGGCGCGGTCGTCTTCGGTTCGGATCAGGGTCTTGTCGGCAGGTTTAATGAGGTGATCGTGGAATTCGCCGTGCACGAGCTCAAAACCTTGCCCGGCAAAATAACGAAAATATGGGCGGTCGGCGATCGCGCTCACGCGCTATTGGCGGACACCGTCGTCGCTCCAGTCGATCTGCTCTCGGTTCCGACTTCGGTCGACGCCATCACGCCCCTGATCGGTCAGATTCTGATCGAAGGCCAGGCGGCTCTCGATCAGGGCGATGTTGGGGAGGTCTATGTCTTCCACAACCACCCGAAATTCGGAGCCGCTTACGAGCCCGTCGGCGAGCGACTGGTGCCGTTGGATAACGCTTGGCAACAAAAGCTGGCCGCAACGGCATGGCCGACAAAGAATTTGCCGGAGGTCATCGAAGGAGCGAAGTCCGCACTTCCGGCTTTCGTCCGAGGATACCTCTTTGTTCTGCTTTTTCAGGCCTGCGCCGAATCCCTTGCCAGCGAAAACGCCAGCCGTCTGGCGGCGATGCAACGCGCGGAAAAGAACATCACAGATATTTTGGAAGATTTAAACCGCACTTTCCGCCGTGTTCGACAGGAATCCATCGATGAAGAGCTATTCGACGTAATTTCCGGCTTCGAGGCGCTGACGGCACGCCCACGCCACACCTAAGCCCCAATCAAAACTGCCAAGACTCCACATCTCCGCACCAAAATAACGCTTCCGAGAGTGAATACTCTCACTCGAGAAGGAACTGCCGTTACTTCTCTCTCTGAAGCTGCTTGCTGATTTCTTGCCATTGCTGCCGACGTTTCTCGCTTGTCTTCGAAGCTAGCATGGTTTTACGACCAGCGCAGGTCCAGCGCAGGTCCAGCGCAAGCTCGGCGAGAATATCGAACCCGCACGTTCCGTGGGTAGATATCTGTGTGTCGAGTCAGGGTGATTCTGGTCGGTCATGATTTCCCGGCACTTACCTTCAAGATGTCCTCGTCAGATGGGGTGGCGACCCGGTGACTGAAAGACTTGCTTAGCGTGAGCGGGGATATGCGACCTGCAACTTTCCGCTCTGGAGTGTTGCCGCGGAGAGTGCAGGATCAACATCCAAAGGAACTTTGACAACGCCCACAACCTTTTTGTCCCTGCGACCGTCATCTGCTACCTGACTTGAAACCGAGTGGATGCCGCAAATGACGGCCCGTCGATGCCCCGCCGCCCCTTCCAAGTCCTTCGCCACAAAGCCTGGCACGCTGTGAATCGTAATGCGCTGTCGATCACATGGCGCTCGACCGCAAGGGGAGGGAGGCTCTTTTCCCGCGGTGAACCTTCCTCCTGATCGGAACCGTGCCCGCATCCGCGCGACTGATAGATTTCACAGGCACGCTGAGCGATCATGACATCCGTGTCATTTCATTCTGTCGAGTATGTTGGCTGCCACGACTGGGACGGATCGTGATTTACGGGGGTGCGATTTGGCTGTCATATTTGTCTGTCGCTGTTCGACGCCGCATATTCTTCCCCACGCGCCTTGGGTGTCGGTCGACTTGACGTGGAAAGCGGCAAGACCCTCAACGCGGCCTTGCCCATACAACGCGCGTAGCAAGCTAAGCCGCAACCACTGCCGCTTCGTCGGAGTGCAATGAAAATTGAACGGGATGCGTAGTTTTGATGATGTCCCTGGCTTGCGCTACCTCTGCCGCCGTTCCGTGAACGATCAGCAGGAACTGATCGGTCTTGAGTGCGGTCTCGTACTTCAAAATGCTGTCTTTGGGAATGCCTATGCTGTAGAGGCCAGCTCCCAGAGCACCCAGCGCTCCCGCCTCTACCGCACCTTCCAACCCAGCCACTATCCATGCCACCACCGGCCCCGCCGCCAAGATTGGGCCGAGGCCCGGAATGATGAAAAGGGCCGAGCCGAACAAAAGTCCCCAGAACCCTCCCCAGAACGCACCCACTTTGCCCCAATACTTCATGCGGTCGCCGGCCGTGTAGTAGCCGACCGCCTGTTCGTCCGTGTGATAACCCTCGCCGACAATCGACAATTTGTGCAGGTCGACTCCACCGCGCTGCAGTTCCTTTATTGCCAGATCGGCGTCGCTGTGTTGGCGATAGATCGCAACGACTGAATTGTTTGCAGACATTTTGTGCTTCTCCCTCGGTGGACGTTCCCTGATTACTTCTCCGGCCATCGAGCTAAGTACCGAAATGAAACTGTGACACTGCCTTATCGGAAAAACTGGTCTCTATTGCACAGTGTCCGCGGAGAACGCGTGGGCGCACGTGGCGTGGCGATCAACGCAGATCTGATGGTCGTCGGGATAACTTCTCCACTCTGGGATCGACAATTTAGCAGGGCGCGGACTCGCATAATCCGCCAGCATAGTTTTGGGAGGTGTAGCCCTACCGCCCGGCGGTGGTCGGCCTCTGTGCCGGTCAGACCCTTCACAGTTCGCATTCACGGGTCGTGCTCCACCGATTCTCCCGGATGGCACATCCGATTGGCCGGGTGCGGGTGAGCACTCTTGCTCAGAAGAGCAGTAACGCCGCTGTTAAGGTGGGACCCTCGGAGAAGGAGAGCAAGACCCACCTTCTAATGACAATCTCTGCACTCGATCTCGCGACTGCGACTGCTACACCTTTTCGCCAACCCTGACAATCCGTTCCGATGACTCTTCGGTTAGCCCGTTACTCATCCATTTGGTTCGATAAACGGGCTGCGTGTTTGGGATCGGTAAATTCGAGCAGTTCGATGGGCGCGCCGTTTTCGACGATGAATGCGACGCAGACACCGTCGGATGGGCTGTTCGGAGGAATCAGGATTTCGCGGCCAGCAAGCTCGGAGGAGAGGTCGGTCACTTCAAACGCGACGTGCGGCACTCGCCGGACAAGATCGGGAACTGCCGCGTCCGCCTCGAAGCGCATCCATTCCACGCCGAATTCGCTTTTCTGGTGACTGACGACAAAAAGCTTCAGATGTTTCAAGTGGGTCTCCCCAGGCTTCGATTCGGTAGTGGGAATCCCGATGTGGTGATACCGGCGCATGGTTTTCTCTCCGGGAGAACTGGCGCAAAATTGTACTCTATTCGCTACCGCGTTTGAATCGCGCCCGGCCTTCCGAAAACACAAACGGGTCGGGCAGACTGGCACGTCACCGAACCGCAAGGTTAATTGGACGCGCAGTCGGCGACTCGGAAGTTTTTGCTCCGAATTTCGCTTTTTGTGTTTCGAAAAATCGCAGTTTCTTGGACTGAGGCACAGCGTCAGACGACCATCATTTTCATGCCGAATGATTGCAGTGCGCCACACCGGCGTCACAATCGAATTTTGGGTTATGCACGCAGTTGAAACGGAAGGATTGTGGCAGCCGGACCTGTAAGCCGAATTCTGTCCGCCTTGCGGCGGGACGGTCATTCCTCTGGGCCATGCATTGCTGCATGGCTCAAGCGACCTACCCGGAGGTTGTGGCGCACCGAGCCGGCACGCGGCCCCGGGAAGCCGAAGCCTCTCAGGAACTTCCTCCCTATTTGGTCTTGCTCCGTGTGGGGTTTGCCCTGCCCGCCGCATTACTGCGACGGCGGTGCGCTCTTACCGCACCTTTTCACCCTTACCGCACGCCTTCCGGCCCGCGGCGGTATGTTTTCTGTGGCACTTTCCGTCGAACGACCCCGCCGGTAAAAGCGCGGGGATCCTCCCGGACGTTATCCGGCACACTGCTCTGCGGAGTTCGGACTTTCCTCTGTCTTAGACAGCGACCGTCCGGTCCGGCTGCCAACAAAGTGATTATATGTCAGGGGTGAGGTTCGGGGCGCGGCAGACCCACACCGGGCTGTTAGACTGATAGCCAATCACGGCCTTTTGGGCGCTCGGGCGGGTCCGTGGTGAATCCTGCGAGAAAACGCCTGCGATCGGATCTTATGCACATTTCCGAGGCGATGAAGATTGCGTTTCTGTCGTTGTGGGCGAACAAGCTGCGCTCCGCGCTCACCCTGCTCGGAGTGGTTATCGGAGTCGCCGCCGTGATTGCCGTGGTCACATTTGTCAACGGCATCAATTCCTACGTCGCGGAAAAGATTTTCAATCTGGGGGCGGATGTATTCATCATGTTCAAGGTTTCTCCCGCGGTCACAAACATTGACCACTTCATCGAAGCCCAAAAACGCAAAGACCTGACCCTCGATGACTACCGGGCGGTGCGGGAAGGCTGCAAGCTGTGCGCCTACGTCGGAGCCTATGCGCGCAACAACAGTGGCCACGTGAAATATGGAGAGCAGGCCCTCACCGACACCATGGTGCAGGGAATGACTCCGTCGGTAGCCGTCACCCAGGACATCGACATCGATTCCGGACGCATGCTGGGCGAGTCCGATGTGGAAAATAATGCCCCTGTCGCCATCGTTGGCACCGACATTGTCGACAACCTGATGCCGGGCGTCGATCCAATCGGCAAGGAGATTCGTGTCGACGGCTGGATCTACCGCATTATCGGCGTCGGAAAAAAGAAGGGCAGCACCCTGGGACAGAGCCTCGACAACTATGTACTGATGCCCATCACATCCTGGATGAAACAGTATGGCAGTCACGACACCAACCTGCGCGTTTCGGCCAAGGCGGTGGGCACGGGGCCGGTCCTGGAATCCGCCATGGACGAGGCGCGCGTGATCCTGCGCGCCCGGCGGCACGATCCCGCCAGCGGGGCGGACTCGTTTGACATGGAGAACAACAGCAGCCTGCTGAGCATCTGGGCCAACCTCACGGGGACGTTTTTTGTGGCGATGATCGGGATCGCGGCGATTTCCATGGTGGTGGGTGGCATCGTCATCATGAATATCATGCTGGTCTCGGTGACCGAGCGCACCCGGGAAGTGGGGATCCGCAAGGCCATGGGCGCAAAGCGCGGCGATGTGCTGCTGCAATTTCTCATCGAAGCGGTAATCCTGGCGATGGTGGGGGGCATCATTGGCGTTCTGCTCGGAATCGGCGTGGCCAAGGGCGTGACGCTCGCAGTCGGTATGCCCTCGGTCATCAAGCTCTGGGCGGTGCTGGCAGGGCTGTTGGTTTCTGCCAGCGTGGGCATTTTCTTTGGCGTCTATCCGGCTCGCCGGGCCGCGATGCTCGATCCCATCGCAGCCTTGCGCTTTGAAACCTGAAACCATGGCGCCGAACCACCCCGGGGAACATGGTCGTCACCCGCGGGAGGGGATGGGTGCCGCTGGCGTTTTCGAAACTCGAAGGGTTGGGAGCAAATGTTGGGCAGAAGTGAATTTGGCGAAATCATCGCGATGGCGCTTTCCACCATACGCACCAATAAGCTTCGCTCCGGGCTGACCGTGCTGGGTATTGTCATTGGCGTGGCCGTCGTCATTGGAATTTCGTCGATCGTGCGCGGGCTCAATGACAACGTCAACAGCATGATCAGCAGCATGGGATCGAATATCATTTTTGCCTTCCATCTGCCGATCACCTTCGGGCGACCCACCGAAGAATTGCGGACCCGCAAGGAACTCACCTTCGAAGATGCAGAGGCCATGAAGGATCTGCCGCATGTGAAGGCGGTCTCGGCGGGCGTCCGCTACGTCGAACCGCAGTTCGGCAGTGGCACCTACGTGGTCAAGTATGGCGACCGCAAGGCAAAGCAGACAATCCTCGAAGGCGACACCGCATCGGCAAAGGACGTTTTTGATCTGAACATGAAGTCCGGACGCTGGTTCAGCGAGGTCGATGACGAGCGGCGGGCCGACGTTATCGTCGTCGGAGCCGACACCTCGGACGAGCTTTTTGGCAGCGCGGACCCGGTGGGCAAGGAAATCAACATCGAAGGACAGTTATTCGAGGTGATCGGGGAGATCGAAAAGGTCAAGAGTGCGTTCGGCGGAGGCAAGAATCCCGACGATAATAAGGTCTATTTCCCGTTGGCCACGCTGCGCAAACTTCACCCCGAACTGAAGCAGCACTTCATCAGCGTCAAAGCGACTTCGCACGCGGACATGCCCAAAGCCGAAGACGAAATGCGCGAACTCCTGCGTCGCCGCCGGCGCGTGCCCCCGGACAAGCCGGATAATTTCTCCGTCTTCACCCAGGATTCGCTGTCCGATGTCTGGAGCCAGATCACGGGAGCGGTGTTCATTTTTATGTTTGCCGTTTCGAGCGTCGCCTTGATCGTGGGCGGTGTGGGCGTGATGAACATCATGCTCGTGTCGGTCACGGAGCGAACCCGGGAAATCGGCGTCCGCAAAGCCATCGGCGCTCGCAAGGCCGACATCCTGTGGCAATTTACGCTCGAGGCGATCACGCTGACGGCCATCGGCGGGGTCATGGGCGTGTTGGTGGGCGCCATCCTCACCTATGGCATACGCATGGTGTGGGACTCGCTCCCGGCGACCATGTCGGTGTTCTGGGCCGGCTTTGGATTTTTTGCCGCCGCCGCCGAGGGGCTGATCTTCGGCATTTACCCGGCGTGGAAAGCGGCGAACCTCGATCCGATCGAGTCGTTGCGCTACGAATAACATGGTACCGAGTAATCTTGGTACCGAGTAATCGCGATTGATGCCTCAAACCACGAGGGCAGTGCTCGAAGCCGTGGCCGCCATGGGGACCGTCGGCAGCCTGTTTTTCTACACTCTGTCCGCGTTCGGGCTGGCCGCTTTTCTGCGCGAGAGGCGCCAGGCAAGCAAAAGCACTCCGCCACCCGCAAGCCAGTGGCCTCCGGTTTCGATTCTCAAGCCCCTCAAGGGTGTCGATCCCGAGCTCTGGGAGAGTTTTTGCAGTCATTGCGAACTGGACTATCCGGAATTTCAGTTGATCTTTGGGGTCAGCGATCCTCGCGATCCCGCCATCGAAGTGGTGCGCCGGCTGCAGGCAAAATATCCCGAACGCCCCATCGACTTGATCTCGAGCGATCGGGTTCTGGGGACAAATACCAAGATCAGTAACCTGGCGCAGATGATGGCCGTCGCACGGTACCCGGTTCTGCTGGTCAACGACAGCGACATTCGCGTTCCGCGCGACTACTTGCACCGGGTGGTTGCGCCGCTCGCTGACCGATCCGTGGGACTGGTCACCTGTCTTTACCGTGCGGTTGCGGGTTCAACCTTAGGCTCACGCCTGGAAGCCGTAGGCATCAGCACCGACTTCGTGCCCGGCGTGCTCAGTGCCCGGTTTCTCGAAAAGGGACTGCATTTCGGACTCGGTTCAACCCTGGCGTTCCGCCGCCCGGATCTGGAAGCCATCGGCGGCTTCGACGCGCTGCTCGATTATCTGGCCGATGACTACGAACTGGGACGGCGCATTGCCGCCACGGGAAAACGAGTCGAGCTCAGTGCTGCCGTGGTCACCACATTTCTTCCCGCCTATACGTGGCGCGAATTTGTTCGACACCAGCTGCGCTGGTCGCGAACCGTGCGGGATGCCCGTCGCTGGGGATATGCCGGACTCTTGTTTACCTTTGGGCTGCCCTGGTCCTTGCTGACGCTAGGGGCGGCGCGCGGAGCCGCCTGGGCCTCAGCCCTGTTCGCGCTGACGTTTGCGGCGCGACTGGCGATTGGATCGGTGGCCGCGGTCAGAGTGCTTCACCAGCGCCTGACGGTCCGCGACACCTTCTTGCTGGTGGCGCGAGACTTGATGGCGCCGCTGTTCTGGGCAGCCAGTTTCATGGGCAACCGCATCCACTGGCGCGGAGAGTGCTTTGTTCTGAAGGATGGGAAGCTGGTGCGGGCCACTACGCCCGGCTGATATGGTCGCGTCGCGGGCGGCCGGGGCACTCAGCGCGCGAGCAACTCGAATCGCCCATCGCCGTGCAGCCGATACTTGCGACCGCGCCAAATGACGGTATCGCCGAAGAACCCGGCAATCCAGAAAACGAAACCGAGAACATCCTCGACCGGCAGGAGAAACCAGTTGATCCGGGCCCGCAACACGCGCGTCGAGACCAGATAGGCGGCGACCCCGCGGAGCCCGACCGTCAGCAGCGCAACCGGCCAAAGGCGAGGAACAATGGTGCAGGCCAGTAGCGCCAGCGGAAATGGCATGGCAAAGAGCTGTCCGACATAGCCGGTCCGACGGGAACGGCGTGTGCTGCGCGCCCAGCGCAGCCGGTGCGCGATATTTTCAGCCAAGGTGCAATCGCCGATGTGGTGCTCGATCACATGCGAGGAGAGCGCCACCCCGTAGCCAGCCTCGGAGGCGAACTTGCCGAGCACGAAATCCTCCGCCAGATAGTCTTTCAGGCCGGCAAAACCGCCAATGGATTCGACCGCCGAACGCCGGGCAGCGATGGTCGGCCCGACAGCAAATTTCATGCCTTCGAGCATCCGCGCCACCAGAATGCCGGCGATGAAATCGGTGTTCATGCCGGTGGCGTCGAGGCGGGACCATAGACTATCTCCCGGCACGGCGCGATACGGACAGGTCGACACCGCCAGAGTCGGATCAGCGAATTCCGCCGAGATCGTGTGCAACAGGCTCGGAGTCACGCGCGTGTCGCTATCGCTCATGACCACCAGGTCGTGCGCCGCGGCCTGCAACATGCGATCCAGACTGAAGGCCTTGGCGTTCGGGTAGGGCGGTTCGCCGGTCACGAAAAGCTGCGCCGGAATCTGTGGATAATCGTGGAGCAACTTCTCGACCACTGCCACCGCCGGGTCGGAGCGCTCGCGCACCGCAAAAAGCAATTCAAAGGCCGGATATTGCTGCTCGAAAAATGTTCGCAGGTTGCTTTCGAGGTCGAGGTCCGCTCCCGCCAGGGGCTTGAGGATGCTGATGGGCTCCGAGCTGGTGGCCGCCGGTGGCCGGACCGCGAGATAGAGAAACGCCGCCCGGAGGGCGAGCAGAGAATAGACCATGGCTCCGGCGAGCAAAACCAGCAGGATGAGGGCCCCGAGGTTGATCACGAGCCGAGCCGCGGCGGGGGAGCAAGCGTCCTCGGTTGGGCTGAAAACACGCTCTCTCTGCTTTCCATCGTCAGCGGGTTGGGATCAGGCAGAGCGCCGGAATTCATCGCGAAAGTGTTCATTATACGGGAGGAGAAACGCCTCAGTCGGCGGCCGCTCCGCGCGAGGTTCGGCTCCCCGCAACCTCGCGGTAGATCTCAAGAATTCGCGACACCGAAGCCGTCCAGGAGAACTTCTGCGCCTGCTCGTAGCCGCGCTGCTTCAGTTGGGCCCGCAACACCGGATCGAGCAGTGCACGTTGCATGCCGCGCTCGATTTCAAACACGTTTTCCGGATTCACCAGCAGAGCCGCGTTCCCCGCCACTTCCGGCAGGCTGGAAGTGTTCGAGGTGACCACCGGGGTGCCGTGTGCCATCGCTTCCAGTGGCGGCAGGCCAAATCCCTCATAGAGCGAGGGGAAGACAAAGATCTTCGCTACATCATAAAAAATGCGCAGCACTTCGATGGGTACAAACCCCAGGAAACGCACGTCGTTCTGCACGCCGCCGCGCACCACCGTGCGCCGCAACCGGGGGTGGCTGGATAAATCGTCTCCAATAATGATGAGCTTCAGGTCCGGGAACTGTTGCTCCTTCTGCAACTCGTTCTTCAGCGCCGAAAACGCTTCGATGATGCGCACCACGTTTTTGTGCGGCCGGATCGCACCCGCATAAAGAATGAAGGGATAATTCACCTGGTAGCGCTGGGCAATCAATTCGCGATCGGTATCGGTGGCATGGCCGTGAAGAAAACGTTCGTCAATCGCGTTGTACACGATCTCGATGCGCGCGTCGGGGATGGCCAGCAGCTTTTCGATCTCGTTCCGGGTGAATTGCGACACGGCGATCACGCGCGCCGCTTTGTGCAACACCCGCCGCGTCAGATAAAAGTGCAAGCTGCGGCGCAGGCTGGAGGCATTGCGCGATCCATACATGTGTTCGAGCAGATCGTGCACCGTGAGAACGTAGGGACAACTGAGTCCGCGCGGGATCCAGTAAAGGTGCGGAATGTGCACCACGTCGCACTGCAGGCGGCGCACGATCGCCCGGAAATCGAGATTGCCTTTCAGCGTATCGTCGCTGCGTGCCAGCGGAACAGCGTGGAAGTTTGGCGGGAGGGGACCACAATCGGTGACCTTATCGGACGATCCGATGAGGAAATACTTGCCGTCACGATCCAGTCGCGCCAGCGTCCGGACCACGTTGCGGATATAAGTCCCCACCCCGAATTCCGTCATGCGACGGATATCGATGGCAACTTTCACGAGTGGAATTTAAACACACGGGACACGAGGAACCCAGGGAATTCGCCGGGTTCGGAAATGTCAGGCTCGTGCTTCGGCTTGCGCTCTGGCTCGCCGTTCGCTGTACAGCGGAAACTCCTCGGCCAGTCCCAGCACCTGCTGGCGGATGTTCACCAGCCGGGCGGCGTCGGTGCGATGATCAAGCGCCTCCGAGATCCAGTGCGCGATCTGCCGCATCTCGCCTTCTTTCATGCCGCGCGTGGTCACCGCCGGAGTTCCAATGCGAATGCCGCTCGGCTTCAGCGGCGGATTGGTGTCGAACGGAATGGCATTCTTGTTGACCGTGATGCCCGCCTCGCCGAGAGCTTTTTCGGCTTCGCTGCCCAGCATTCCCTTGGCGAACACGTCGACCAGCATCAGGTGAGTGTCGGTCCCGCCGGAGACAACACGATAGCCATCGGCTGCCAGCGTCTCGGCCAAGACCTTGGCATTGGCCACGATCTGGTGAGCGTAGTCGCGGAAGGCGGGTTGCGACGCTTCCAGAAAGCACACCGCCTTGGCGGCAATGATGTGCACCAGCGGCCCTCCCTGCATTCCGGGAAAGACGACTTTGTCGACCGCGGCGGCAAACTCCTGCTGGCTTAGAATCATGCCCGACCGCGGCCCGCGCAGCGTCTTGTGCGTGGTTGAGGTCACAATGTGCGCGTGCGGTACGGGCGAGGGGTGGGCTCCCCCGGCGACCAGCCCGGAAAAGTGCGCCATATCGACCAGGTAGAGTGCGCCCACCTGGTCGGCAATCTTGCGCATGCGAACGAAATCGATGATCCGCGAATAGGCGCTACCGCCGCCGATGATCAGCTTCGGATGCTCGGCAACGGCGATTTTTTCTAGCTCGTCGTAGTCGATGGTTTCGTTTTCCCTGGTCACGCCGTAGGGGATCACCTTGTAGGTCTTGCCTGAAAAATTCAGGTGATGTCCGTGCGTGAGATGGCCGCCGTGCGCCAGGTTCAGGCCGAGAATGGTATCGCCGGGCTGCAACACCGCCGCGTAGGCGGCCTGGTTGGCTTGCGAGCCCGAGTGCGGCTGCACGTTGGCATTGGCGGCGCCGAAAAGCTTCTTGGCCCGCTCCCGCGCCAGGTTTTCGACCACATCGGTGAACTCGCATCCTCCGTAGTAGCGCTTGCCCGGGTAGCCTTCCGCATACTTATTGGTGAACACCGAACCGGCGGCTTCGAGTACCGCCTCGCTGACAAAGTTTTCGGACGCGATCAGCTCCAGGCCTTCATGCTGGCGGCGAGCTTCGTTATCGATGGCGCTTGCAATTTCCGGATCCACTTCATAGAGCGGGCGGGACATGGAGGAATTGTTCATAAGGACTCCCGGTTATTTTACTCGCTGAGTCGTTGTTTATGCGTCACCGACCTGCCAGAAAGAGCGTGCTATAGTTCGCTTGCAGGCCGAGGCAGGGTGATGGGACGCGAGTCTGCGCCCCGCGCCGGCCGACGGCGGGCAGGCTGGCACCGGGCTGAGGATGGGCGCATGTCGGGCATGAGCGGCCAGGCCGGGCGTTTGCTTTTGAGCGCACTGTTGTGCGCAACCGGGGGAAGTCTCGCGCCGGCGCAGCAGCCTTTCCCTCCCGAAGCGGTCCCGCGCTCTTTCACCGCGGACGCTAGGTTCGCCGCGCGGATTCGGTCCTTGCTCCTTCCTTACACCGAGCCCGCGACCGGTCCCTATGCGATTGGCAAGCAAGTCATGGAGACCCTGCTCGAGCAGCTCCCGGCGGAGCGCGCGAGATTTTCCTGGGACCTGCGCATCGCCAAGGATGCGGGAAATGTGTTCTCCGCTCCGGACGGGACAATTTTTGTCGACCAGGCGCTCGCCCGGATTCTCGGATCCCGTGGGGAATCGAGCGCCGGACTGTGGGCGGCCGCCCTCTCCCATGAAATCTCGCATGTTATTCGCCGGGATTGGGCCCGGAGATATCTGTTCCAGAAGTCGCTCGAACAAGCCGGAACCTCCCAAATCATGCTGGGGGACGCAGGTGCGTTCTCCGGCTCCTGGGTCGACTCCCGAGGCGCCTCGAACCAACTTGCCCAATTCTGCCAGGCGATGGAGCTGGAAGCCGACGCCGAAGGTCTCAGGTTGATGACACGTTCCGGATTTGCTCCCGAATTCGTACCCGCACTGCACCACCTGATCGCGGCCCAGCCCGGGCAGTCGGAGGGTAACATTTTCGATCCCTCTCATCCCCGCTGGGCCGAGCGCGAGCAGGGATGGCAGAAACTCTCCGTCGCCGCCGGCAAGGAGTATGACCGTCTTTGGCCGGATCGCTTTGCCTCCCCTGGCGGCAACCCGCCGGTGGTCGTATACGCCGGCTTGCCCACGGCCAAGCGCGCGGCCGACGGAGAAATGGAGGTGGTCATTCCGCTGCACTGCCAGAACCTGGTCGGATCGGTGGAGGTCGTGCTGCGTTTCAGCACTCCCGATGCAGGCACAGCGATCGAACAGCGCCAATTTACCGGCTGCACCTCCAACCGCACGTTAATTACGTTTATTCTGCCGAACCCGGAGGTTCGCAGAGGCGGTGCCCGGGCCCAGGCCGAGGTTTCGGTGCTCGAAGACAATGGCCCCCTGCTCACTCACTCCCTCGCTTCGGTCCTCCTCCACTGAATGGGTTGCCGACAAAAATAGGTTGGCAACCCAACCGAGCAATCCATCATCGAAGAGCCTGGAAAAAAGGGAACGAAAACAGATGAACTTCAGACACCGGCACGGGCTGGCCGTTTTGCTGCTCGCGGGCCTGGCAGCCTGTACCCAAAGCCAACCGAGCCCGGAACAGGTACGGGAGAAAACCGCGGAAGCGACTGCCACAGCGAAGAGTGATGTTCAAGCCATGGCCGAAGGCGTTCGCGAAGGCTGGAACCGCAACCGGCCACTCGATTTGAACACCGCCAGCCGCGAGCAACTCCAGAGCCTTCCTGACCTGAGCGCGGCCGAGGCCGACCGGATCATTGCCGGCCGACCCTACCGCAAGCCCGGCGAACTGCTCACGCGACACATCCTGGCGAAGACCGAATACGAGAAAATTGAAGACCGCGTGACCGCCAGGAACTAACCGGCGGATGCACCGCCGGCCGAAAAACCCCAGAGCGTCTGGGGTTGGAAGGCGGAGAACCATGGTTCCCAAAACCGTTTCGCCGCCGAGACCGCTTTGACGTAACCAATCGGATTTTCCCGACCGGGGGCAAACGCCTGGAACGTTTTGCCTGCCCGCGCGTCCTATAATCGAACACTCAGGGCGTTCGCGGTCGGGTCCATCCAGGCCCGGTCGCTGCGCGTACATCCATTGGAGAACAACCGCCGGCGAAGAATCGGGGGCAAGCCAGGATGCTGATCGGAAAGCCGTCCGCCATACCATCGTCTGAAATCACTCCCCAGGCGACCTATCTGAGTCGGCGCCGCCTCCTCGCCGGAGCCGCCGCTGCCGGGGCCGCCGCTCTCGCCGGGGCCGCCGTTCGCAATCTCGGCGAGCCCGCGATGACCGCCTCTGCCAACGCAAAAATCAGCGGGTTGCAGAAGAGCCCGTTCAGCACCACGGAAAAAGAGACGCCCTATAAAGATGTCACCACCTACAACAATTTCTACGAGTTCTCTACCGACAAGGACGGCCCCGCCGATCTGGCAAGGAATTTCAAACCCCGCCCCTGGAGGGTCACCATCGATGGCGACGTTAAGAAAAAACAAGAGCTCGACGTCGACACGATCACGAAAATGGCTTCTGCAGAGGAGCGGATCTACCGTCATCGCTGTGTCGAGGGTTGGTCGATCGTCGTGCCCTGGATCGGCTTTTCCCTGAGCGAGCTGATCAAACGCGCCGACCCTCTGCCCAAGGCCAAGTTCGTCGAGTTCACGACTCTCTACGATCTGCAGCAGATGCCCGGCGAGCGGACTGGGGTCTTGCCGTGGCCTTATGTGGAGGGTTTGCGCATGGACGAGGCCATGCACCCCCTCGCCCTGCTCTGTTTCGGCCTGTACGGCGAGGAGTTGCCGAATCAAAACGGCGCCCCCTTGCGCGTGGTGATTCCCTGGAAGTATGGCTTCAAAAGCGCCAAGTCGATCGTGCGTATCCGCTTCACCGGCGACCAACCGCTGAATACGTGGCAACGGGCTTCTCCCCGCGAGTACGGCTTCTATTCCAACGTAAATCCGAACGTCGACCATCCGCGATGGAGCCAAGCCCGAGAGCGCCGCCTGGGTGAATTCCTGAAGCGCCCGACGCTGATGTTCAACGGTTACGACCAGGTGTCCAGCCTCTATTCGGGTATGGATCTGGAAAAGAACTTCTAGAAACGGGACGGGCCATTCCGGAACCGGTCGGCTGGAGCCCCGTCCGGCGCCGCTTCCGTGCTGTCTGTCACCGATGGCGAATGCGACTTCGGCTTTTAAAACTCGCCGTCTTCTTCGCCGCGCTCGTCCCACTCGGGCGCCTCGGCTGGAAGGCCTTGCTTGGCGGTCTGGGTGCCAATCCCATCGAGTTCATCACCCACTCCACCGGCGACTGGACGCTGATCTTCGTTCTCCTGACCTTGGCGATCACGCCTCTGCGGCGCATCAGTCGCCAATACTGGCTGATCGGCCTTCGCCGCATGATTGGATTGTTCGCCTTTGTCTACGCCACGCTGCACTTTGTGACTTACGTCTGGCTCGACAAGTTTTTCGACCTGCACGAGATGTTCCATGACATCGCCAAGCGCCCCTTCATCACCGTCGGATTTTCTGCTTTCCTCCTCTTGATTCCCTTGGCGCTGACCTCGACCGCCGGGTCAATCCGCCGCCTCGGCGGCCGGAGGTGGCAGCGTCTGCACCGCCTTATCTATCTCACGGGCATCCTGGGAGTCGTGCACTATCTTTGGCTGGTAAAAGCCGATCGGCGAAAACCCCTCGAATTTGGCGTCGTCCTGAGCATTTTGCTCGCCTACCGACTGGGCGTCTGGATGGCGGCCAGCCACGCGGGTCGAGCCATTCCACCGCCAGGCCGCGCGCCTGGCGGGAGTTTTTGAGGACCGGGGGGCGCGGGGAAATTCCATTCCGACTGATATTCGGTTTCAGCGCGCGCGGCCGGCTCAGCTACGGACCGGGACCGGCTCATCGTACTGTCCATCGCGCCACTAACGCCAACCACGTCTTGCGCCAGCACCGGCCTTTGCGCCGTTCTGCCCGTCCTCGCCCTCGTCCATCACGCTCGAACAGGCCGCCCGCCAGCCCGGCGGGATCAACCCTTGCTGGCCAAGGGCGTACCGGCGCATTTTCCGGGGGTCTATCATTTGGGCCTCCGCGGGGCGAGAGAAACTCGACTGGGGGAAAACGACAATGCAATAAGGACAAGAAATGACGGGCCAGCCGGCCAGGGCGAAGGATTCCACCCGCGTTCTACAATCGGCTATGCCCGCAATCGCCGATCCGGTCTCCATCGCTCATGCCGGCGATCTGCTTCGGGCTGGTCGCCTGGTCGCCTTTCCCACGGAAACCGTCTACGGGCTCGGGGCCAATGCGCTCGACGACTCGGCCGTGGCCCGCATCTACGCCGTCAAGCGCCGCCCCGCCACCAGCCCACTCATCGTCCACGTGGCGTCGACTGAAATGGCCAAGTCACTGGTCAGGAACTGGCCCGAATCCGCCACCCGCCTCGCCGAGAAATTCTGGCCGGGCGCCTTGACTCTGGTATTAGAAAAGCAATCTGCCATTCCCGCCATCGTCACCGCCGGCCTGGCCACCGTGGGTGTGCGCGTGCCGGCGCATCAGGTGGCGCTAGCGCTCATCGAAGCCGCCGGCGTTCCGCTCGCGGCCCCGAGCGCCAACCGTTTCACGGAACTGTCTCCGACCACCGCCGACCACGTCCGCCGCAGCCTCGGTTCTGAGCTGGACTTCATCCTCGACGGCGGCCCCTGCTCGATCGGCATTGAGTCCACCGTAGTTTCTCTCGCCGGATCGCATCCCCAACTGCTTCGCCCCGGAGGAATCGCACGCCGCGAAATAGAATCCGTGATCGGCCCCATAGCCGTCGCCGCCGATCCGGTCGAGGGAGCCCATCCCGCTCCCGGCCAGCATCCGCGCCATTACAGCCCGCGCACGCCGTTATATTCGGCCCACGATGGGAATCTGCCCGAGCCGAGCCAGGGGCGGGGACTTTACCTGCAGCACGGTCATGCGCCGAAGCGCAGCGATGTCGCCATTTACCAGATGCCGGCCTCGCCCGAGAGTTACGCCGCGGCGCTCTACGACGTTCTGCACCAGGCCGACGCCGGGCAGTACCGCTGGATTGTGGTCGATCTGCCGCCCCGCACCCCGGCGTGGGAAGCCATCCACGATCGTCTCAAGCGAGCCGTCACGCCCTAGCAGGCGAAGGGCACGACCCTAGAGCAACCCGTACGCCACCAGGCTGCCGTTGGTGCCGATATACACCTTGCCATTTGCCACCATCACATTGGCAAAGTGAGGCGCCGAAGGAAGTTTGTCTTTATAGAGTCTCACCAAGTTCGTCGCGTTAAAGGCCGCCAGAGAACCACCGGTGATCTGCCAGAGGATGCCTGAGGTGTTTCCATTCGCCGAGATGACCGGAGAATGTCCGGAGTCCACGCTCTTCGATTGCGCGAACGGCGTGGTCGCCAGCAGCCCGCTGGTGAGCGCAAGGGCCGCAATCGGCTGTCCGGTGGCAGAAGTATAGATGGTGTTGTTCCAGTAAGCGAGCGCGCCCCCCTCCGGGGCGAACCCTTGCAACTCCTGTATAATCTGCGTGTCCCCTTTCGTGCACGAACCGCAAAAGTGTCCCATGTTGTCGCGGTTCAGTAGGTAGACCGTGCCCTCTTTTCCGACGATGGCCAATTCATCGGGATACTTTCCTGTCTGCTCGGGAAGAATCAACGCCGGTTCGCTCATATCCAGATCGTGCTCGTCCAGGTCCAGCTCGTTGTACGGCGTAAACCAGTCCGCAAGTTCGAGCGTATTGCCTACCTGCGACAGCTTGAACACCGACTGTCCAAAATTGGTCCCGGCCGCGAAAGGTCCATCCGCCGTCGCTCCGTAGACGTTGCCCAGGCTGTCGGCGGACAATCCTCCGCCTCTCATCCACACTGCCGCTGCCGATTCCCCGGGTTCGTCGTCAAACACGCCCGCCGGCTGCAGCGTCGACTCGTCGTAGGAGACAACCCATCCCTCCTCCTTGCCGCTGCGGCACCCGTTGGATCCGAAGGCAATGTAGAGATAACCGTTGTCCAGCAACAGGGCCGGACGGTTGACCTCCGAGGCATCCACGAATACGTAATTGTTGCTTCCGTACTGGTAACTCGCCGAGATCACCACCGGGCTTCCCGGCTGTTCCAATCCCGTCGCCACACTCAGCGCGTGCAGGCGGTGCACAAACCCCGAATTCTCATAGGTCTTCGCCACCACAAAAATCGTCCCCGCCGTGGCATCGATCACCGGTGTCGAAACGATTCCCACTTCCTTCCAGAATGTGGTGCCTCCGCATCCCTGCATCTTGATGGGAACCGGAGTCGCTCCATTGACCAGGAAACTTGTCTGCCACAACGGACTGGCGTTACGGCCGGTGGCGCTGTCGGCGTCAAACGCGTACACGCTGTCATTCATGGTCGCCACGTACACCACGTTATGCACCCCCGCTCCTGGAATCGTGACCCCGGGCAGATACAGCGCCTGCCCGATCACCGCCCCATCGACCGGCTGCGTGAAAATCGGTCCGAACTGCTTGCTATTCACATTTTGCGGGGTGAGAATCGTTTCGTTCGGATTCGTGCCCGAGCGCGCATTGTCGTAATGCCACGTCGTTACCGGTACCTGCGCCCGTCCAACGACGACTCCGCCGAAAGCAAGCAGAACAAGACCCACCGCGACGGCGCGAGCGCGCTTAATATCAGATTTCATAAATATCCCTCTTACTTATGATCAGTTTCAGGAAAAAACGCTTGCAGGCTGATCGGCGGCCAGTCGCACCTTATCGTCCCGAAAGACTACCGGTGAGGCGCGGAAGAGTCAAACTCGAAAGTGCGACCCGGAGGCGCAAGCCTTTGCGCACTCGATCCGCATCCCCCTTGCGCCAGGCACGGCAAAGAAGCATTCGCGGACCCCTCCCGAGCAACACCAGAGACTCCGCAATCAGGCGCAAATTCATACCGCAACCGGCTGGTTCAACCGCCTGCACTCAGGCCGCACTCTCCCGGCACCCGGACCCGAATGGTATGCGGAACGGCCCGCAGTTTCCCGAGAAGCGCCTCGTCGCAATCCCGATTGATGTCGTAGATCGCATAACCGAGCGCGCCGCGAGTATCGAGCACCTGCCGCTCGATATTGATTCCCTGGTCGGCCAGAATGTCGTTGATCGCCCGCAAGATTCCGGGCACATTGTGATGGATATGCATCAGCCGGTGCGATCCGGCTTCGTAATCCAGATGACAGAGCGGCAAGTTCACACTGAGCAGCGAATTGCCGCTCTTGAAGTAATCGATCATCCGAGCCGAGACAAACTGCCCGATATTCTGCTGCGCTTCCTCGGTGCTGCCGCCCACATGCGGAGTCAAAATCACATTCGGCAGACCCCTCAGCGGGCTGGAAAACGTCCCCCCCGTCTCCGGCTCAAGGGGAAACACATCCACCGCTGCACCCGCCAGCTTTCCGCTTTGCAAATGGCACGCCAAGGCTTTGTGATCCACCACAAACCCGCGGCTCAAATTGATCAGGCAAGCGCCATCCTTCATGGCGCGGAACTGGTCTTCCCCGAACAAACCCTGGTTCTGCGTCTTGCCGTCCACATGCAACGTGATGACATCGGAGGTTTCGAGCAGCTCGTGAAAACTGACCGGACGCGCGTTGCCGCGAGCCAGAACATGCGCCACATCATGAAACACCACGCGCATACCCATGGCCTCGGCCAGGTCCGAGACCTGCGACCCGATCTTGCCGTAGCCGACAATCCCCAAAGTGAGCCCGCGGACTTCATGCGATCCCGCCGAGGACTTATTCCAGATTCCGGCATGCAACTGCGTACTGGATTCGAAGGTGCGCCGCATCAGCAGGATGGTCTCCCCCATCGCCAGTTCCGCCACCGACCGGCTGTTCGAGTGCGGGTCATTGAACACCGCAATGCCCCGATCGCTTGAAGCCACGCGGTCAATTTTGTCGACGCCAATGCAGAATGCCCCCACCGAGACCAGTTCCGGAGATGCATCAAGGACCGCTGCCGTAATACGTGTCTTCGACCGGACGCCTAAAATCGAGGTGCCGGGCACTTTCTCCATCAGTTCGCGTTCCTCGAGCGCCCCCTTGAGGGACTCGACCTCGAACCCTGCTTCCTCGAACTGCGAAACCGCCACCCCGCTAATATTTTCCAGCAACAAGACCTTCAAAGATCCTCCCCGAGTTGGTCCGCACAACGATCAACCAGGAATTATAAAGGTGGTACAAATATATGGGGCCGTCGGGACAACCGGACCCGCCCCGCATGAATCTTTCCTCCGCACCCCGTCATCTTTAGCACTTTGGAGGAAAAGAAAAATGGCACAAGTTCTGGAGGAAGCAAAAAAAATGGCGCACGAACTACCCCCCCTGCCTTACGATTACACGGCACTCGAACCCACGATCGACGAAAAGACGATGCATCTGCATCACGACATGCATCATGCCGCCTACGTTAAGAACCTCAACGCCGCGCTCGACAAGCATCCGGAGTTGCACAAGAAAACCGCAGAGGACCTGATCCGCGACCTGAATGCGATCCCCGAAGACATCCGCGGTGCGGTCCGCAACAACGGCGGAGGTCACGTCAACCACAGCATGTTCTGGAACATCATGAAGCCGCACGGTGGAGGCGATCCCACCGGCCCCATTGCCGACGTCATCAAGAAAACTTTCGGTGACTTCAAGACCTTCCAGGAAAAGTTCAATGCCGCCGGCGTCGGCCAGTTCGGCAGCGGATGGGTGTGGCTCGCCGGAGACGCCAAGGGCGAAGTGAAGATCCTCAGCACACCCAACCAGGACAATCCCATCTCCCAAGGCCTGCATCCCATCTTCGGCAACGATGTATGGGAGCACGCCTACTATCTCAAATACAACAACCGCCGTCCCGAATACCTGCAGGCCTGGTGGAACGTCATCAACTGGGAAGAAATCAACAAGCGATACCAATCGTCACTGAAAAAATAGCTCGTGCGGCGCGGACGCTGCAGTCCGCGCCGCTTTGCTTCTCAAGCCAAGGCCCCCGCCCCACCTCCGTCAGCCTGTTCCACTTGGAGGCTTGTGTTTTTGGCGGCAGAGCAATCTTGTGAGCTGGACCTCCCCTGTGTTATGGCGTCCGAAGTGGCGCGGCTGAATGCTCGCGCGCGGAATTCCAATTCCTTTGGCAACGGACGCACTGCTCGCCGGCATCGCGGGCACGGATTTCGACGATTCCTTCGCCATGTTCCGAAGACTTAGCTTTCAAAAAATCCCCTGATCTGCCTCCAATACTTCCGCACAATCCAGTCCGTGCTCAAATGCCCGCCCCTGCGCAACAACTTCAAGCGCACCCCGGTCAGCCGGGCAAATTTCTGCACCGATCGATACGGAATCACCGGATCATCCTGGGCATGAAACATCAGGACCTTGGAGGCAGTCACTTCCGAGGCGTGATACATCGGGTTAAAGAATTTCTGCCCGAAGAGCTTGTTCCAATTTTTGTCCGGGAGCCGATAGCCATGGCCAAACGCCGCCCGAATGTAAGCCGCATAATTCGGATTCGAGGTCTCTTTCTTCTGTTCCCCGGGCAGAATCGCCCAATCCACGACCGGACAGTTGGCGACCGCCTTGTCAACCCGGGGGTCGAGGGAGCAAAGAATCGCCGCCGCCCCGCCAAAACTGCCTCCCACCACAAACACTTCGTCCGCGCGCAGGCGGAATCGTCGGCCAAAGGCCAGTTCCCGAAACTCCCTCGACCAGCCGGCAATCACCTGCAAGACATCCAGGTGCGGAGAGGTTTCGAGAAACGTGCCGCCACTCTCCCAGGCTCCCCGGTAGCGGGGATAGAACACCCAATAACCCTGTCGGGCAAGAAATTCCGCCAGCGGTTGCTTACGCGGAACCGAAGGCATCCCGTCGCAGAGCACAATCGCCCGCTGGGTTCGGCCGGTCCGCGCCGGCGGCAAGAACTCGGTAACAATGTCAGGTTCGAATCGTGTTCTCAACATGAAACAGCCCTTTCTGCACCCTCAGGTTAGGAAAAGCGGATGCTCCCGGCAAGCCCGGTAGCTAACTGCGCAACGCCAGGAGCGATCGGCTAATTTAAAATATCGCCTGTGACCGAACCGCTCCGGATCGGAATTCTCGGGGACTTCAATCCCGCATTCCGTTCTCATCACGCGACCAACGATTCGTTGCAGCACGCGGCTCGGAAGCTGCAACTACCGGTCGAATCGGCTTGGCTTCCGACCCCCTCGCTGCTTGCGCCGGACGCTGCCGCCACGCTTGATTCCTTCGATGGCCTGTTCGCCTCGGCGGGCAGCCCCTATCAGAGTTTTGACGGCATGCTCAAAGGCATCGAGTTTGCTCGCGTCCACGACCGGCCCTTCCTCGCCACTTGCGGGGGCTTTCAGTACACGCTCATCGAGTGCGCCCGCAATGTGCTCGGCATCGCCGACGCGACCACCGCCGAACAGGACCCGCAGGCCAAAAACATCGTCATCTATCCTGTATCCTGCGCGGTCCCCAACCGCGATCCGAACGCCCCCAAGCTCTCGGGGAGAGTGGGCCAGATCCGCCTTCGTCCCGGCTCCTATCTGGCGGCGTTTTACGACACCGACATCATCGAGGAAGAATTCTTCTGCAACTACGAACTGAACCCCGAGTTCGAATGGATGGCGATGGAAGCAGGCTTCCCGGTGGTGGCCCGAGGCTCCCTCGAAGAATGCCGGGCTATCGAATCGCCCGCCCACCTGTTCTTCATCGCCACCCTGTTCCAGCCACAACTCTCCTCGCGCGAAGACAGCCCGCATCCGCTGCTGATCGCTTTCCTGCAAGCCGTCGCCGACTTCCACCGGAAACGGCTGGATGACTCCATCCTCACCTGAAATTCTGCCGGTTGGGACGGTTCCTTTTGGTCAGGCTGCCCAGGCTCTGATACCAGGCCACCACCCAGGGGACGGTGAGGGAATAGACCAGGCGCGCCCCCAAGGCTCGCAACGAGGCTTTCCGAATATCAGCCCAATCCAGTCGATAGGCAAAATAGATTTCCAGTGCCAGCACCGACAACAGCGGAATGGGCGAGACGAGCAGAGCCGCCACGGCGAGGATCTGGGCCAGACAACGTGCCAGGTTGCGCCACAGGCGAGCCGAGCGTCCGCCCAAAACACCATCCGTAACCGCGTAGCTCGCCATTTGCCGGACAGCCGAGCGGAAATCGTGGCGCGGCCGGTAAGCAGCCTTGGCCCCGTCGACAAAGGCCGGCGTCACCAGCTTGCGCGCCGCGGAATCGAACACCGTGTCTTCGCCAAGAAAAACCGTCTCGTCGAATCCGCCCACTCGTTGCCAAAGCGCCTTGCGAAACGCCATCGAGCGGGCGGTGCAGGATTTGGTGGAGGCGTCCGGGTTCAGCTTAACGCCAAAGAACGGGGCCGAGGCCAGGTCCCAGACCGTGGCCTCGGCACAATCGATGTAGGATCCACCAACCGAATACTCGGAATCGCCGCCGAGAATCGGCGCCGTGAGTTTGGCCAGCCAATCCGAGGGATAGATGCAGCCGGCGTCGACGCAGGCGACCACCTCCGAGGAAGCCGCCCGGATCCCGCGGTTGCGCCCGCGCGCAATCGGGCCCGGCGAACTTTTCAGGCTGCAGCTTTCGTCGCGGATGGGAACGAGCGTCGGATATTTCGAGCGGGCCGCTTGCAGATGCTCCCATGTTCCATCCGACGAACCCCCGTCGACCACGATGACTTCGGCAGGAGCAAGACTCTGCCGCATCAGGCTCTCCACCAGGGCATCGATGTCGTCGACCTCGTTGAGGACGGTAGAAGCCACGCTTACGCCCGGCATCTTCAGCAGAACTCCAAGGTGGTGGTTTGCATTCGCGAAATAAGTGTACCCGGGAAGAGGCGTTCTCCGGTACGCGCGGCCCCTTGGCTGCCGAGCGCGGACCGTGGTTGCCTCCGGCGGCACGTCCCGATGGTTCCCATTTGACGTGCGCCTGTTGTTTTTTGTAATCTGCGCTTACACCGGAAAGGAGGTGGTCGGATGACAAGTTCTGATAGTCACAGTAGAAGTACAAGACCAGGTGAGGTGGCTGAGTCTTAGGGCGGTTGCTCTAAGCGGAGTTCTCGAGGAACCTTTGGTCGGGGGAATCGGGAACATTCTCTCGCAAACAATCCGTGAGTATGGGCTGATCCGCCGGACACAAGCTGTGGCCGGCACCGGAACGAGCGAGGGGCCACGAGAGTGACCACCTCAGTCAATCCCAAACAGTCCACCGGGCAGCCCGCAGGCTGAACAGCTTGCGGGCTGTTCTCTTTTGTCAACCGCCAATCGGCGGGGTGTACTCCGCCCTCCCCCTTGCGGACGAACCTCGCGCGGGCATTGGACAACGCAACCGAGACGACGTAAAGTCCTGCCTGTGGTCCGCCGACCCAATTGTCTTCCCCTAGTGGCTCACGCCGGGCGCCATGACCGACGCACCGCGATCGTCGATTCCCAGGGAGTCTTCCGCTACCGCGATTTGCTGGATGCGTCTTCACGCTGGGCAGAGGCTCTGCTGGCGGGCCAGGACGACCTCCAGGAAAAACGCGTGGCGTTCCTGCTCACGCCCGGGTTTGCCTGGGTTGCGGTGCAGTGGGGCATCTGGCGGGCCGGCGGCGTGGCCGTCCCCTTGCCGATGAATTCCGCCAAGCCCGAGCTGGAATACTTGATCGACGACGCTGCGGCGTCGGCACTGGTTGGCGACGCCGAGGCGGTTCCGCTGCTCGCCTCCGTCGGAGCGGCGCGCGGCCTGCGGACTTTCACCTATGACCGGTCGGAGCCGGACCCGCTCTGCGACCCCGAACCGGCAAGACTGCCGGACATCGCGAGCGGACGACGGGCCATGATCCTCTACACCAGCGGCACCACGAGCCGTCCCAAAGGCGTCGTCACCACCCATGCCAATATAGCGGCGCAAATCCTGAGCCTGGTCGAGGCCTGGGAGTGGTCGCCCGAGGATCGCATCGTGCTCTGTTTGCCGTTGCACCACGTGCATGGAATCATCAACGTTGTGGGCTGTGCGTTGTGGTCGGGTGCGACCTGTGAAATGCTGCCGCGCTTCGACGCAACTGCGGTATGGGACGCGATCGCCAGCGGCAATGTCACCCTGCTGATGGCGGTGCCGACGGTGTACGTAAAGCTCATGGCGGCCTGGGAGAGGGCCTCGCCCGAACGCCGTGCCGAGCTCAGTCGAGCGTGCGAGGGCTTGCGCCTGATGGTATCGGGCTCGGCCGCGCTACCGGTGAGCACGCTCAAACGCTGGAAGGAAATCAGCGGTCACACTCTGCTCGAGCGTTACGGGATGACGGAGATTGGCATGGCGCTGTCCAATCCGTTGCACGGCTTGCGCGTGCCGGGCAGCGTCGGCACGCCTCTGCCCGGCGTCGAAGTCCAGCTGGTCGGGGAAGACGACAGGCAGGTCGGGCCGGCAATGCCGGGCGAGATCGAAGTCCGCGGCCCCAGCGTGTTCGGTGAATACTGGGGTCAGCCCGCAGCCACGCGTGCCGCTTTCCGCGATGGCTGGTTTCGCACGGGCGATACTGCGATCCTCGAAAACGGCGTCTATCGCATTCTCGGCCGGAGCAACCTCGACATCCTCAAGACCGGCGGCCACAAGGTATCCGCGCTCGAAATCGAGGAAGCGCTGCGAGAGCACCCCGCGATCGCCGAGTGCGCCGTAGTCGGCATACCCGATTCCGAGTGGGGCGAGCGCGTGGCTGCGGCCGTCGTGCTGAAGGACGAGCGAAAAAACGGGCAGAAAGAAAGCGTGGCGGACCGAGAGAGTGGCGTGCCGGATGATTCCTGTGCTCTCGATCTCGCGTCGCTTCGCAGCTGGGCCAGGCAGTTGCTCACCGCGCACAAACTGCCGTCCCGGCTGCTCGTGCTCGACGAGCTGCCGCGCAACGCCATGGGAAAGATCATGAAGCCGGCGGTGACGGCGCTGTTCGAAAGCCAAGGCGACGGCGATTCCATTGACATGGGGACCTCATGGCCAACCAAGCAGTGACCCCTCCAGTTCCGATCCCTCACACCAGGCTCTCGCGCCAGCAGATCACCGGTTTTTGGGGTGCGTGGGCCGGTTGGACGCTCGACGGCATGGATTCGGTGATCTATGCGCTTGTTCTCAGCCCCGCCCTGAGCGAACTGCTTCCGAAGTCCGGGATCGCAGCCACTCCGGCCAACGTCGGCCTGGCGGGGTCGATCCTATTTGCCCTCTTTCTGGTCGGATGGGGACTGTCTTTGATTTGGGGGCCGATTGCCGACCGGTTTGGCCGCACCCGCGTGCTCGCCGCCACCATTTTCGTGTACGCGATCTTCACCGGCGCAGCGGCCCTGTCGCAAACGGTGTGGCAATTGGCGTTGTTCCGGCTGCTCTCCGGCGTTGGCATTGGCGGCGAATGGGCATTGGCCGGTACCTACGTCGCCGAGGCTTGGCCGGAAGACCGCCGCAAGATGGGCGCCGGATATCTGCAGACCGGCTACTATGCCGGATTTTTTCTGGCTTCGGCGCTGAACTATACGGTCGCACCCCACTATGGCTGGCGCGCCATGTTCTGGTGCGGTCTGACGCCGGTCATCGTCGCCTTCGTGATTCTGTTTCGCGTCAAAGAGCCCGCCCGCTGGCAACAAAAAGCCAGGGTGAAAGCTGCCCGCGGACACTCGTCTCTCGACCTTATCTTCCGTCCGCCATACACGCAGCGGACCTTGGTGAACACCGTAATGCTGGCCGCGGCCATCTGTGGTCTGTGGGCGGCAGCCGTCTATGCTCCGACCGCCATCATCGCGCTGGCCAAGCGCGCCGCTATGACACAGCCGCAGGCGGTCCGCATGTCTTCGTTCGGCATGGGCCTGCTGTCGCTCGGAACGATCCTCGGCTGCCTGGCCGTTCCTCCCCTAGCCGAACGGATCGGCCGCAAGCGAACGCTGAGCATCTATTTCCTCGGAATGGCGGTCTCGATCCTGCTCAGCTTTGGCTGGGCCTACTCCCTGCCCCATGGACTCTATCCCTTCATCGCCCTGTTGTTCTTCCTCGGCTTTTCGGGCGGCAACTTCGCCGTCTTTAGTTTGTGGCTGCCCGAGCAGTACGGAACCACCGTGCGCGCCACCGCCTTCGCCTTCACCACCTCTTTCGGACGCTTTATCGCTGCCGGGGTGAACTTCGCAGTGGGGGCGCTGGTCAGCCGCATGGGAACCCTGGGCAAGCCGGTCGCGTTCACCGCGATTGCCTTTGGCATCGGCCTGCTCGTCATTCCCTGGGCCGTGGAAACCAAAGGCCAGGTGCTGCCCGAATAGACCTCTGTCGCTTGCCGAGGCAAGCGAGGCGCGATCGACGGCCAATCGCCGCACAAAAAAACTCGCGAGTTACGGTCGTCTGCGGTAGTCTATAGCACCCGGCAACCGACCGGTCGGTTCAATTTCTGTGTGGGGAACTGCTGTCATGGACGACAAGCACTACCGTGCCCGCATCACCCGGCGGGCCGATTTCGCACCCGATCTGTGGATGATCCGGCTCGATCCCGGAGCGGAATTCAGCTTTGCTCCCGGCCAGTACGCGACGCTCGGCATCGAACGCGAGGCGCGGAAGCTGGAACGTCCCTATTCGATTGCGTCCTCTCCCTACGAGAAGGAACTGGAATTCTTTTTCGAACTGGTGCCCCATGGCGAAACTACGCCTCCGCTCTACGACCTGCAGCTCGGTGACGAAGTCCTGGTGCGCAAAGCCGCCAAGGGCCGCTTCACCTTGGACACCGCGCAGCCCGGCCGCTCGAACCACCTGATGATCAGCACCGTCACCGGTGTGGCGCCCTTTGTCAGCTACGCGCGCACGCTTTTCAAGGACTGGAAAGATGGCAGGTTCGCGGGCGACCAAAAACTCTTTCTGCTACATGGGGCCAGCCGCTCCTGGGAGTTCGGCTACCGCCAGGAACTGGAGGACCTCGCGCGGCAAGCACCCTGGTTCCGCTGCGTTTTCACGGTGAGCCGCCCGTGGGAGGACGACAGCTGGACCGGCGAACGGGGGCGCGTCGACGAACTCATTCGCAAATACGCCGACCAGTGGGGATGCACGGAGTCCAACAGTATCGCCTATCTCTGCGGCCATCCCGAGATGGTCGAGCACGGCAAAGGCATCCTCAAGCGAATCGGTTTCACGAAAGAGAATCTGAAGGAGGAGGTGTACTGGGTGCCGCCGAAAGCGTCGGGCTGATCGGGTCGCTCTGGCACCGGTATTGCTCGCGTGCCCGGCAGTCGTCTGGAGGCGGCCGACGCGGCCCGATCATTCCTGCTCGGCCGGAGCAAAGAAAACTAAAACTTCCAACTCCTCCTCGATGTCATAAAACCGATGCTCGAGGCGCGCCCGGACGAACAGGATCGAACCGGCCTGCACCGGCCGGTGCTCGCTGCCGATTTGCATGCGCGCCCGTCCCCGCACAACGTAGTACATCTCGTCTTGGCGGTGCGGTTTTTGTCGATCGATGCCGCTTTGGGGCAGAACATAGACGCCTGCACTCAGCGAGGGAACGCGCAGGAACTCAAAATAGGATTGATTTTCTGCGGCGCGCTGCCGCAGCAGATCGTCGATTTGGAAGAACTCGGGCATCGATCGATGGGGCTCGCAATGAAGGTCAACCGCGACGTCTCAGGGGCTCTCGGCCGAGAACCAGACCCCGGAGAATCAGGCAATCGCGCCGCGAAAAAAAATCTCCGTATACTGCCGCACCAGCTCGTCCCCGTTCAGCGGACCGTCCGGCTTGTACCATTGATAAATCCAGTTGATCATCCCGACCAGGGCAAACGCGGCCGCCCGCGGCGTAACCGACGAGGGTGAATTCCGCTTGCGCTGAACGTCGGCAATGAGGTTCTCGACGAAAACCAGATAGTCCTTCTTGCGACCGTTGATCTTGCGCCGCAGCGGCGGCGACAGCGGATGGTTCTCGTGCAGCATGACCGTAATCTCACGGTCTTCCGGACTGAGCACAACTTCAATATGCAGCCGGATCAGAGTCCGCAGCCGCTGCTCGGCTCCGGTCACGCTCGCGGCCTCAATGCGGCGCACCACATTGATCACCCGCTCCTCGGTGATTTGCATGGCGTGCGACATGATGTGAAACAGGATCTCGTCCTTGGACTGGAAGTGGTGATAGAGGCCGCCCTTTGAGAGCTTCAGCGCGGCCGCAACGTCATTCATCGACGTGGCATCGTATCCTTGCTGCTGAAATAGCCGCGCCGCGGCGCGCAGGATCTCTTGCCGGGGTTCCTGGCGGGGCTCGACGCTGGCTTCGCGAAGCATCCCAGAGATGGTATCGCGGAATGGGTCCCGGACTCTAGCCGCGAGTTGCGGCACACTTCGATGTGCTTGTGAGGGCGACCGCGTGGAGGCGGGACTGGCTGTCTTTCGGTAGGCCGGAATGAGCCGGAGGAAGGGGTTCGCCGGCTCGCGGGGCTCACCACTTTCAGCCGCCGGCAAGGCGAGTGTCGAGCCGTCGAACTCGCGGTCGTTTCCTAGTCGGCTCTCCAGCGGAACCGCATCACGGCCACCGCCGCAAATAGCAGCGTAAACAGGAGCAAGACGCCGATTGGCGCCAGCGCGGACGAGAAACCCAAGCCGCGCCAAGTCATGCCATCCAGTCCGTCGATCGCCCACCGTGTCGGCATGACCACGGTCAGTCTCTGTAACCATTTCGGAAAGATGAACGTCGGCGCCCAGGCGCCGCCGAGCATGACCATGACAAGCGTCGCCATGATGGAGTAGCCGCGCGTGGCTTCGACGGTTTCGCCGAGGCCGGCGATCATCAGGCCGAAAGCGGCGGTCATCACCGAGAAGGCGGCGCAGATGCCCAGCAAGCCCACGAAGCTTCCCCGTATGTGGACGCCCAAGACCAGGCGCGCAAAAACAAAAAGCACGGTCAGAATGAATCCCGCAATCAGAGAGGCGCTCGCCGCCCGGCTCCCCAGTAGCGTCGCTCGCGAAAGCGGCGCCGCCCGCAGCCTTTGCCACAGCCCGCTTTGTCGCAGCAAGAGCAGCGATATTCCGGCATCGAGCCCCATGAAGAGGATGAACTGCACGCCCATTCCCCCGATCGAATGGGCGTAACCGTTGTAGCGAATGTTCTCGCCCGAGGTGATCGCCTGGTCCCGTGTCTGGTAGGGCAGGGTCAGTCCGGCCGATCGAGGGCTCTGGCCGGAGGAGTCGTTGCGGTTCGACGGTTCATTCTGGCGTTCCGCTTCACGCTCGTTCCATTCCCTGACCCCACGCAACAGATCTCCCAAGGCCTGCCGGTCTGCGGGAGCGATCTGCGGATTGTTCTCCACTCGGGCAAGCGACTCATCCACGGTGTCGCGCCCGCTTCTGCCGCTAAACATCTCCCGGCTGACCGCCTCAAGGACTGCGCCGCTCAGAATCCCTTTCACCATCGCCAACTCCACCCGGTGCGAGGGGTCGTAGAGGACGCCGATTTCGGGCTTGTTCGCGCCCGCAAACAGCGCCTGTCCCGCATCGCTCCCGAAATCCTTGGGGATGACAATGGCGGCCGTCGCTTTGCCCTTGCGAATGGCCGCGCGCGCGGTTTCGACGGTGGCCGGCTTAAGGTCGAAATTGCCGCCGTCGGTCAGTTGCCGGATCAGCCCCCGCGAAATGTCGCTGTTGTCCTGGTCAATGACCAGCACGTTCACCTTGCCGGGTTCCGCGTCGCCGCCTTGGCCCCCGAACAGGTAGCCCAAAAAGGTGCCGCACACGATCGGCACCAGCAGCCCAATCACGACGGCCCGGCGGTCGGAGAAAAACAATTTCAAGTCTTTGCGCACCAAGGCCAGGAACGAAATCATTGCGAATCCCGCAGGCTCCTTCCGGTGAGCGAAAGAAAGACCGTTTCAAGGTCCGGTTGCTCGCTCGAGATCCGATGGTAGCTATAGCCTCGGTCGGCTAACCAGCGAAGGATGCCCGGCGCGCCGCGCGCCAGATTGTGCACCCCCACCCGCAGCGTGCTGTCAACGAACTCGGCCGACTTCACCTCGGGAAGCGCCAAGATCGGTTCCGGCAGGAAACTGTCGACGCCCTCGAGTTCGACGGCAATCACGTTGGTCGCGGGCAACAGCCTGTGCAACCCCTGCACGCTGTCATTGGCGATCACCTTTCCGTGATCGACGATCACGATGCGGTCGCACAGTCGCTCCGCTTCTTCCATATAGTGCGTGGTGTAGACCAGAGTCTTGCCCCGCTTCTTGAGGGTCTCGAGATTATCGAAAATGGCGTTGCGGCTTTGTGGATCGACTCCGACGGTCGGCTCATCGAGGAGAAGAATCTGCGGATCGTGGAGCAGCGCCGCAGCCAGGTTCAGCCGCCGTTTCATCCCGCCACTAAAGGTTCGAACCTTATCAGCGGCGCGATCGGTCAGTTGCACCAGGTCGAGCGCACCGTCGATCGCTCGCTTCGCCTTCTCCCCGGCGAGCGAGTAAAGCGCCGCAAACAACGTCAGGTTATCGCGAGCGCTCAGCGGATCGTAAAGCGCCATGTCTTGCGGCACCAGTCCAATCATCTGCTTGACCGGATCGGTATCGCGTTTGACCTGCTTGCCGGCAATCAGAACTTCGCCCGAATCGGCGCCCAGCAATCCGGCGATAATCGACACCGTCGTCGTCTTCCCGGCACCGTTCGGTCCGAGCAAACCGAGCGTCTCGCCTGCCCCGGCCCGAAAGCTGACGCCCGTAATGGCTACCAGATCTCCATACCTCTTTGAAAGGTTGTTGACTTCAAGCATGGGAGCGAGAAGTCTACCACCTGGAACCAACCGACTCGAGCGGTGGCAATCGATCCGCTCGGCCCACCCCGGCGGAGAGCGACGCGCGAAAACCGACCGCTCGGTCGGTATTCCTTGCTATAATTGCCCGTTTCAGCCAGCCCAGATTTCGAAGGAGCTTTTTCGTGGCCACAGTCTTCTATCAGAACGATGCCAATCCTTCCGCCCTCAAGGGCAAAACCATTGCCGTGTTCGGCTACGGCTCCCAGGGCCACGCACAAGCCCAGAACCTCCGCGACAGCGGCTACGATGTGATCATTGGCCTCGATCCCCAGCGCGGCTCGGCCAAGCAGGCCGCCGCCGATGGCATGACCGTAGTGGCTCCCGCCGAGGCTGCCAAGCGCGCGGACTGGATCCAGATCCTCACGCCCGACGAAACGCAAGCCGACTTCTACGACTCCGCCATCCGGCCCCACCTTGGCAAGGGCAAGATTCTCGGCTTCTCTCACGGCTTCTCCATCCACTTCAAAACCATCAAGCCGCCCAAAGAGGTGGACGTCGTCATGATCGCCCCCAAGGGCCCCGGCCACCTGGTGCGCCGCGTCTATACCCAAGGCGGAGGCGTGCCCGCGCTGCTCGCCATTCACCAGGACGCCAGCAAGCGCGCCCATGAATTCGCCCTCAGTTACGCCCACGGTATCGGCGCCACCCGAGCCGGCGTGTTGCAGACGAGTTTCCGGGAAGAAACCGAAAGCGACCTGTTCGGCGAACAAGCCGTCCTCTGCGGCGGGCTCACTTCGCTCATGCAAAAAGGGTTCGAGACGCTGGTTGCAGCCGGCTATAGTCCGGAGATCGCCTACTTCGAGTGTGTCCACGAAGTGAAGCTGATCGTCGACCTCATCTACGAGGGGGGCCTGAGCCGCATGCGCGATTCGATTTCGAACACCGCCGAGTACGGAGACCTGACCCGCGGCGAAGTGGTGGTCGGAGACGTCACCCGCAAAGCAATGAAGAAAGTTCTGAAGCAGATTCAGAACGGCACGTTCGCCAAAGAATGGATCCGGGAAAACAAGAAGGGTGGCAAGAAATTCGCCAAGTTGCGCCAGGCCGCGAGCCGACATCAGATCGAAGAAGTGGGCGAGCAGTTGCGGAAGATGATGTCCTGGCTGCCGGCGGACAAGAAAAAATCCAGCGACGCCAAGCCGACCGGAGCGAAAATCGCGAACGCGTAAGGGGAAAAGCGAAGCGCCGGGCGTCTCCGCCGCCCGGCCAGCATCCGTTCGGGCCCCGCGAAGCGCCCCTACGTTTCTCGCTTCAGCTACACTGACACCATCATTGCCATGACTATCGATCTGAAACATCGCAGTCGCCAAATCACCGACGGGCGGGACCAGGCTCCGGCCCGCGCCATGTACAAATCGATCGGTTTCACCGACGCCGACCTGGCCAAGCCCCTGATCGCGGTGGCGAACACCTGGATCGAGACCATGCCCTGCAACTTTCACCTGCGCCGCCTTTCCGCCAAGGTAAAGGAAGGCATCCGCGCCGCGGGCGGCACGCCCATGGAGTTCAACACCATCGCCATCTCCGACGGCGAAACCATGGGCACCGAAGGCATGAAGGCGTCGCTCGTCAGCCGCGAGGTGATCGCCGATTCGATCGAGCTGGTCTGCCGCGGGCAGCTGTTCGACGCCGCCGTCTGTATCGTCGGTTGCGACAAGACCATCCCCGCCGCCGCCATGGCTCTGGCGCGCATGAACCTGCCCGGCCTGGTTCTCTACGGAGGCACCATCGCCGCCGGAAAATACAAGGGCAAAGACGTCACCATCCAGGACGTGTTCGAGGCCGTAGGCGCAAACGCCGCCGGCAAGATGAGCGACGCCGACCTGCTGGCGCTCGAAAACGTTGCTTGTCCGGGAGCGGGCGCCTGCGGCGGCCAATACACCGCCAACACCATGAGCACAGTGATGGAGTTCATCGGCCTGTCGCCCATGGGCTTCAACGGAATTCCCGCCATGGACCCGCGCAAGGATGAAGTCGCCTTCCGCTGCGGCGCGATCGTGATGCATCTTCTCGAAAAGGGAATTACGCCCAGCGCCATCCTGACTCACGCCGCCTTCGAAAACGCCATCGCAGGCGTGGCCACCACCGGCGGATCGACCAACGCCGTGCTGCACCTGCTGGCCATCTCGCGTGAGATGGGTCTGCCGCTCGACATCGACGATTTCCAGCGCGTCAGTGAACGCACGCCGCTGCTGGCCGATCTGAAGCCGGCCGGAAAATACGTCGCCGCCGACGTCGATGCTGCCGGAGGAATCCAGCTTATCGCCAAGCGCCTGCTGGAGGGCAAGCATGTCGAAGGCTCCACCCTCACCGTCACCGGCAAGACATTCGCCGAAGAAGCCACCCAGGCGAAAGAAACTCCCGGACAAGCCGTAATCGCACCCCTCGCCAAGCCTCTGAAGACCACCGGCGGCCTGGTGATTCTCAAGGGCAACCTGGCTCCCGGCGGCGGGGTGATAAAAATGAGCGGCCACGAACGCGGCTCCCACACCGGTCCCGCGCGCGTCTTCGATTCCGAAGAAGCCGCCATGCAGGCCGTGACCAGCAAGCAAATCCGGGCCGGTGACGTGGTTGTAATCCGCTACGAAGGTCCGAAAGGCGGCCCGGGCATGCGGGAAATGCTCAGCGTGACCGCCGCCATCGTAGGCGAAGGCCTGGGCGAAAGTGTCGCCCTGCTCACCGACGGCCGCTTCAGTGGCGCCACGCGCGGCCTGATGGTAGGCCACGTAGCCCCCGAAGCCGCTCTCGGAGGACCGATCGCCGCCATCCGCGAAGGCGACAAAATTACCATCGACACCAAGATCCGCAAACTGGAACTGGAAATCTCCGACGCCGAAATCGCCCGCCGTATGGCCGAGTGGAAAACCCCGGCCCCGCGCTACAAGACCGGGGTCTTCGCCAAGTATGCCGCCCTGGTGAGGTCCGCCTCGGAAGGCGCCATTACATCTCCGCGCACCTGAGTCGCACCCCTCATCGCAACGGTGCGCCGCAGTTTGGGGACGGGTGTCCCCCGCTGCTCAACCTCGCTGACCCATGTACAATTTTTTCATTCCGAGTGAATCCGGAAATCTCGAAGTCGAAGTTCGCCTTCAAGCCTCAGCATCATGGGGTCGGGGGAGCTGAGGACGAGGTGCAAATGAAGTTGCTCGCTTTCCTGCTTCTTGCGGGGGCGCTCTCCGCCCCCGCCACGTCTGAGGACAACGGTTCCAATCGAGGATTATCGCGATGGGAAAAGCCCGGAATCAGGCCTATAAGTTCCGCGACAAAAAAGCGCTGGGGGATATTCTTCAAGACTCCATCGTGCTGGTCAATGACGATGGCAGCCTTGAATCGAAGGGCGCTTTTCTCGCCAGTGTGGACACGGCGAAGCCCTCCAGTGACCAACAGGCTGAGCCGGAGTCGATCTCCGTGCACGTGTAAGACGTGGCGATAGCGACCGGCATCTTCCTCGAAAAAGGCCTGGAAGGCGGCAAGGCATATATCCGAGGCATCCGCTTCGTCGACACCTGGGTCAACACCAACGGCGCGTGGACGTGCGTATCCGCCTCGGCCACCCCGGTCCTGCACCCGGGGAACTGAGGGTCGGGCTACTCCAATCCGCTCTCCGAGCGCGGTCGGTCGCCCGCCAATCGCGCGACCCCGACCATTCGGCTTTTTTCGCCCTCCGCGCCCCGCGCTTGGGTAGACTGCTGTTTTGACCCTAAGGAGCAATCCATGTCGAAAGCCATTGTCAGATTCCTTGCTATCCTCGGCGCTCTGTCGCTCGTCGGAATGGTCGTTGTCATGGTGGCGGTGATCGGCAGCAAGGGGAAGGTTCCCTCCAAAACGATCCTCGAAGCCAATTTGGAACAGTCGTTCCCGGAGGATGTGCCGGAAACGCCATCGGCGCAACTTCTGTTACGCGACAAACAAACCCTACGCGACGTCATCGACGCCATCGACCGCGGAGCCAGCGACGATCGCGTGGTTGGCCTGATCGCCAGAATCGGAGCCGTTCCGATGGGCATGGCGCAGACGCAGGAAATTCGCGACGCCGTCCAAAGATTTCGCACGCACAAGAAATTTGCCGTCGCCTACTCGGAAACCTTCGGAGAATTCGGTCCGGGCAATAACGCCTACTATCTGGCGACGGCCTTCGACCATATCTACCTGCAACCCTCAGGCGATGTCGGCCTAACCGGCATCATCCTGGAATCGCCCTTCGTCAAAGGCGTGCTCTCCAAGCTGGGCGTGTCTTTTCACGGCGATCACCGCTATGAATACAAGAACGCGCTCAATTTCTACACCGAAACCAAATACACGGCACCCCACAAGGAGGCGATGTCGGCGCTGCTGGCTTCGTGGTTCAACCAGATCAAAGACGGCATCTGCCAGGCGCGGCAAATCGCCCCCGACCGGTTCCAGTCGCTCGTCGACGCAGGGCCGTATCTCGGCCGGGAAGCGGTGGCCGCAAAACTGGTGGACGCCATCGCTTATCGCGACGAAGTCTATAGCGACGTAAAAAACAAAGCGGGCTCCGGTGCGGAACTGCTGTACCTCGACAAGTACCTCAATCGCGCCGGCCGTCCCCACGATCACGGGAAAACCGTCGCCCTGGTGTTCGGTGTCGGCGGCGTCACTCGCGGCAAAAGCGATTACGATCCCGTCCAGGGCGATCAAACCATGGGCGCGGATACCGTGGCCGGTGCCCTGCGGGCCGCGGTGGAAGATAAAGACGTAAAAGCGATCCTGTTCCGCGTCGATAGTCCCGGAGGTTCCTATGTCGCCTCCGACACCATCTGGCGCGAAGTGGTCCGCGCCCGCCAGGCGGGCAAACCGGTGGTTGTCTCGATGGGAAATCTGGCGGGATCCGGTGGCTACTTCGTGGCCATGGCGGCCGACAAGATCGTCGCCGAGCCCGGAACGATCACCGCCTCGATCGGAGTGCTGGGGGGGAAGATGCTGACCAGCGGCCTGTGGGACAAAATCGGGCTCTCCTGGGATGAGGTGCACCAGGGTGAGAACGCCACCATGTTCACCGGAACCCACGATTACACGCCCGCCGAGTGGGGCAGATTCCAGGCGTGGCTTGACCGCGTCTATGTGGATTTCACCAGCAAGGTGGCCGAGGGCCGCAGGTTGCCGAAAGAAAAAGTCCTCGAGATCGCCAAGGGTCGCATCTGGTCGGGACAGGATGCCAAGAACCTCGGCCTGGTCGATGAACTCGGGGGCTACGATACGGCGCTTCAACTGGCGAAAAAAGCGGCAGGAATGGCCGAGAACGACGAAGTAAGAATCCTCGTCTATCCTCGTCCGAAAACTCTTCTGCAGAGCCTGATGGACCGCCGGGGCGCGGAGAATAGCGACCGAGAAGCCGTGGGCCAGACGCTAGGGAAGATCCTGGAGGTTGTGCGACCGGTTGCGCGCCAGCTCAACGCCGTCGGCATCCGGGAGCAAGACCAAAACCAGGACGACGGGCTGCGGATGAGGGAGTTGCCGGGTAGCCGGTAGATCCGCGGAGTTTTTCGGGGGCTGGCAACTGGCTGCTTACAAACCCAGCTTCTTCACTTCCTCGTTGTAGTACTTGCGGTAGAGGATCGACCATTCTTCCGAGCCCTCGATGATGGTGCGACGCTGGCTCTCGATTTTCTGACGCGCCGACTGGTCGATGCGAGCTTCCTGCATCAGCAATTCTTCGAGAATCTTGCGCACTTCAAGACGAATGGTGTTGCGGTCCTCGATAAACTCGACCTCGTCCAGGTCCGCCACCGCGTCGGTAACCGTATGGGCGAGCTTGTTGACTTTATCGCGGCTCAATCGCACGGCAGCAACATCCTCCAGGGCGTATTCCAGTTCAACACTAAAGAACCGCCTTGTACTTCTTCACCAGCTCGGTCTTCACCTTGCGGAACATTTCCTGGTAATTGGCGCCGCTCTTTTGCATTTCTTCGGAATACGCCTCGAGGATCACGCGGACCTCATCATTAATGCGGTCCTCAAGCGCCAGTTCCTCGAGCAGCGCGGCATGCACCTTCTCGTTGAGAGCCGGAATCGCCTTGGTCTCGATGAGACCGCTCGCTACCAGTTTTTTGGAAACTTCGCGGGCCAGATAACCCACATATTCTTTGGAAAACAGCATGATTAGCAGCGCTTTGGATGAACAGAAAGTTTATCACACCGCCAGCAAGCTGTGACTATGGTCGCCGGCTACGGCCAGCGGTCGAGCCCCGATCGCGAGAGCATTATCCGAGCGGCTCGAACAGGTGCCCTTCGACGCGGTCGGCGATTCTGGGCAGCTCTTTTTTCGCGTGCTGCAGGAAATGCGGAGCGGCGCGGTGCGCTTCGAGAGCCGCATCGTCCCGGTACTGCTCGTAGATGAAAAACCGCCGCGGATCGGTCTTGTGCCTATGCACCTGATACATGACGCAACCCGGTTCCTTGCGCGATTCGGTCGTGAGTTTTTCAAAGATCGCGGACACTTCCGACTCCCGTCCGACTTTTGCCATCCAAGTTACCGCCAGCACCACCATCCGTCGCTCCGTTCTCTATACCCGGTGGCTCCGTTCGAGGAGCCCCGATTTTCAGAAAACTTCCCTGTGTCAAAAACCTTCGAGAGCCAGCGCGCTCACAAACTCGGGCGCCAGAATTGTCTGTTCACGATCCGGACCCGTGGAAATCATACCCACTTGCGCTCCCGTCTCCTTTTCAATGAAGGCCAGGTATTCGCGCGCCGCCCGGGGTAACGCCTCCAGGGTGCGCAGGGCCTGCGTTGGCTGAGTCCAGCCCGGCAGATGGTGGTAAATGCACTCGAGTTTTTCGTAGCCACAGGCTTGCGCCGGAACCTCATCGGTCGGCTTGCCATCCACCTTATACCCCACGCATACCGGAATCTCGGTCAAGTGGTCGAGCACATCCAGCTTGGTCACCACCAGCCAGGAGATTCCATTAATCATGCCAGCGTAGCGGAGGAGAGGCAAATCAAGCCAGCCGGTGCGGCGGGGCCGCCCGGTCACCGCGCCGAACTCGTTCCCGCGTTGGCGCAAATCCTCGCCTTCGGCGCCGCGCAGCTCGCTCGGGAAAGGACCGCTGCCGACGCGGGTGCAATACGCCTTGGTGATGCCGATGACGGTATCGATCGAGGTCGGGGGCACGCCGGTTCCGGTAGCGGCGCCACCCGACGTCGCACTCGAAGAGGTCACAAACGGGTAGGTGCCGTGATCAATGTCGAGCATGGTGCCTTGCGCGCCCTCGAACACGACCGACTTACCTTCGGCCAGAGCCCGATTCAACAGCAGCGCCGTGTCGCGAACAAAGGGATGGAGTTGTTCGGCAGCGAGGGCGTACTCCTGAAACATCTTGTCGGCATCGAGCGGACCGGAGTTGAACAGGGCGTGCGCGATGGTGTTTTTTTCCCGGCACGCGTTCTCGATGTGGGTGCGCAAAAGCTCGCGATCGAGCAGATCGGCGACCCGCAACCCGCGACGGCCCATTTTGTCTTCATATGACGGGCCGATGCCGCGCGAGGTGGTTCCGATCTTGACCCGACCGGGAGCATTTTCCGATCCCAGCTCCATCATGCGATGGTAAGGAAAAATCACCTGCGCCCGGTTGGAAACAAAAACGTTGCCATCCACTCTTACTCCCGCCGCGCGCAAATGAGCGACTTCGTTCAGAAAGGCCAGCGGATCAATGACCACGCCGTTGCCGACCACGCTGGTGCACTCGGGACGAAGCACGCCTCCGGGAACCAGTTGCAGGATGAATTTTTTTCCGTTAATAATGACGGTGTGTCCGGCGTTATGGCCACCGGCGTAGCGGGCTACGACCGAAAAGGTACGGGTGAGAACGTCAACAATCTTGCCCTTGCCCTCGTCGCCCCACTGGGCTCCGACAATTACCGCAGTTCTGCCTCGAGTGGTTCCACCTCTGCTCAATCGAAACTCCAATGGAAATATTACGCGGCCGTGGCCGCCCCCAGGGTCGCACACACTGACTGCGCCGCTGCGCTGAATCGACGGGAAATCTGGGAAGATCGGCGGTACTTGGTGTGTACCCCCTAGCATACCGAATCGGGCGGTGGAGGAGCAAACCTGAATTCAGCGGAAGCTCGCCGACAATTTCCAGAAAGCGGCATCCAGACCCAATTCCTCGAAAATCGCCGTGGCGCGCCCCGGCGTTTTGCGCACCCAGTCCGGAGACGCATAATCCCCGAACCAAAGCTCGGCCAGCCGCATCGCCACCTCGAGCCCGAGCACACTGCCGCGCGGGTGTCCGTGGCGCGAACACCAGCGGTCGATTTGCTCCTCGGCGGAGAAAAACAGGATGTTGGCACAGGGAGCAAAGGGAACCTCCCACCATTGTTCGGGGGGATAAGGAAAGTGCATCAAAAGATCGGCTCGCTGCGGTCGGCCGCCTTCGATCGCGAGTTCGACAAGCCCGCTCTCGCCCGCGTCCAAGGCGGAAATCCGTACATCCTGACGGAGGGCAGCCCAGATCCCGAGCGAGCACCAGGCACAGTTCGCCCACCATCCCCCCGCCCCGGCGGAACGTACCCAAAAACTGGTCGGGTTCAGCGCAAAGGGGTGCAGACTCCAGACGCGCAGCGAATTGGGCACCAGGATGACCCCGTGCATTGTTTCCAGAGTCTGCAGCAGGACGGCGCTTTTTTCCTGCGTCAGCCCCGTCAGTTCTCCCAGTTTTTCCGGCGCGGGAGCGTGTCCGCTCTCGACGATATGGCGGACCAGCAGGTAGTGCAGTTTTTCCGGTGTATCGGCCACAGGCATGATGGGATTCTACAAAACAGCGGGCTGAAAACTTCCCCCGACGCCCGGGCGCCGATCTTGTATGCTGACGACGTGCCTGAACTTCCCGAAGTAGAAACCATTGCTCAAGGGCTCAATCGGCGCGTGGCGAATGACGCCATCGAATCGGTCTGGATCGGTTCGCGTAAGCAACCGCTGAAGTCGCCGGCCGCCTTGCTGGCCTGCACGCTGGAGGGAAAACGCATCGTGCGTGTGCACCGCGCGGGCAAGCACATTGTATTCGACTTGGACCAGGGGCGTGCGCCCCGGCAGACGCGGGACCGGAAATCCTCCCGTCGCGGTCGACCCTCACGGCCGCGCTCGCCTCGGCAGTCGAGCCCTCCGGTGCAGTGGATCGTGCACCTGGGCATGACCGGCCGGCTGATGGTTTCCGACGCTGCCTCGGCCCTTCCCAAGCACACGCACCTGGTGGCCAAACTCGCATCGGGACGCGAGTTGCGGTTTGTCGATCCGCGGATGTTTGGCAAGCTCAGCATTCATACGGGCGGTTTCGATCCCGGCGGGGTCGAGCCCCTCGAAGCAAGCGAAGAGCAGTTCCTCGCGCTTTTCAAGCGACGCAAGACTCCGATCAAGAGCGCACTTCTGAACCAGAAGCTGTTGCGGGGCGTGGGCAACATTTACGCCGACGAATCGTTGTTCCGCGCCGCCATCGCCCCGCGGCGGCGGGCCGCCACCCTCACGCGGGCCGAATTGCGCAGGCTCCGCCTGTCCGTGCGGGAGGTGCTGAGCGAGGCCATCGCGGCCGGCGGCTCTTCGATTTCCGACTACGTCGACGCCGATGGAGAAGCCGGATGGTTTCAGCTCCGGCATCGTGTTTATGGGCGGGAAGGGGAGCCGTGCCTGGTGTGCGGCGCTGCCATCCGGCGCATTGTGTTGGCCGGCCGCAGCAGTCACTACTGCTCACAATGTCAGAAATAGCCCTCATCGAACGCATCGAACGATTCCGCATTGACGGATCCGGACTCGCCCTGTAAAAAAAGGACGGGCTCGATATCCCCGTCACACGAGCGAATCGGCCGTAGCCAGCAGCTTCTGTCGTCAGATTCTATGAATCGATTTGCCATTGGAGTGGACCTCGGCGGCACGAACTTGCGTATCGCGGCCGTGGATGAGCAAGGCACGCTGGTCGAAAAAGTCGCGCTCGGCACCAAGGTCGCGCGCGGACGCGAATCGGTTATCAACGACATGTGTGCGGCAATCCAGGGCATCGCCGACAAATACAAAAGCAGCGCGCCGCTGCTGGGGATTGGCATTGGTGTTCCTGGCTTCATCGACATGCGAACCGGCCGGTTACGTGAGGCGCCCAATCTGCCCGGTTGGGCCGACTATCCGGTGCGCACCGAGATTGAGCGCCGGCTGAAGACCGTGGTCATTCTCGAAAACGACGCCAACGTCGCTGCGCTCGGCGAAAAATGGCTGGGCGCGGCAAAGGATTTTGCCGATATGGCGATGCTGACGCTCGGCACCGGTGTGGGCGGCGGCCTGGTTCTGGGCGGACTGATCTGGCGCGGCGCCAACGGCATGGCCGGGGAGTGGGGGCATGCCACGGTCGAACCCGACGGGCACCCTTGCGGATGCGGGAATCGTGGATGCCTGGAGCAGTACGCTTCGGCGACGGCGGTGGTGAGAATGGCACGCGAGGCAATCGCCGGCAACCGCGGGTCGGCATTGGCGCGCGCCGCGGACGCCGACTCGGAGTTCGGCGCGAAAGCGATTTACCAGCTGGCGATCGATGGCGATGAAGATGCAGGCCGCATTTTCCGCTACGTCGGCCGCTGTCTAGGGATCATGCTGGCGACGCTGGTCAATTCCCTGAACTTGCCGATGTACGTAATTGGCGGAGGAGTTTCCAGCGCTTGGCAGGCTTTTTCGCCGTCGATGTTCGAACAGTTGCGGTGGCGGTCACTGGTCTACGCGCTGACTGCCCCGGATACAGTACCTGGACAAGAGGCCGCCGCCGCACTGGCGAAGGCTGACTCCGACCCCGGAACCATCATTACCGCCTCCCGTCTGGGAAGCGATGCCGGCTTGTACGGCGCGGCCCGGCTGCCCATGATTTCCCATCGCTGATGGCGGACCAAGAAGGGACTCAGGTCCGCTTGCGGCGGGAGGGGCGCGAGGGCGATCGGCGAACCGCTTTGGTCTGGCCCGGCCGCGAGGGGCGCGGTGATTCCGAGGTTCGCGACGAATTGCCGGTCGGCGATTTGGGCGGGCGCGAAAATACCGGCGATTTCGCCATGCGCTGGCGCTTGATCGCTTGCGCCTGCGGCGCGCGCCACGGAACCTGGGGGCTGGGCGGACTTGCAACTCTGGTCCCGGCGGCCGCCGTTTTGAGCTTGGCGACTTCGAGCTGAGTCAGGTTGCGCCAGTCTCCCGGCGGCACGTCGAGCGCAAGCGGACCATACTGTACGCGGCGAATCTTCTCCACGTGGTGCCCGACTTCTTCGAACATTTTTCGCACCTGGCGATTGCGGCCTTCAATAATGGTCACTTCGAGCCAAGGGTTGTCGCCTTCGCGGATCAGCCGAATCTTGGCCGGAGCCGTGCGCACGCGGCGTCCGCCTTTTTCGGCAATCGAAACTCCGCGGCGAAGCTTGTCGAGTTTGGCCTCCTCCGGCTGGCCCGCAACTTTGACAACATAAACCTTGGGCACGTTCGAAGACGCTTTCATCAGGGCGTTGGCCAGCGCCCCATCGTTGGTCATCAGCAGCAGTCCTTCGCTCGCCCAGTCCAACCGGCCCACCGGATACACCCGCCCTTTCACCTTGTGCACGAGATCCATCACGGTAGGACGTTTTTTCTCGTCACTCACCGTCGTCACATATCCCTTGGGCTTGTTCAGGGCGATATAGCTGAAACGCTCCGGGCCGGGCAACATTTTGCCATCCACCCGGATATGGTCGCGCTCACGATCGGCTTTGGTTCCGAGTGCGGTGACCACTTGACCGTTCAGCAGCACGCGGCCCGCGCTGATCATTTCCTCCGCTTTGCGGCGAGATGCGAGACCGGCGGCGGCGATAATTTTCTGCAGACGTTCGGCGGGCATGGGCTACTCCGGGAGGGCGCGGGCTGGGGTTTCGTGGTCGTCTTCTTGGGTTGCCAGTTTGGGGGCAGAGTTTTCGTCCGCGGACTCGAGGGCGGTTTCCGCCTGCGCAGTGTCCACATCCGCAGTATCCACATCCGAAGTGTCCACATCCGAAGATGCTTCCGGCGACTGGGCTCCATCGGCGGCGGGCAAATCCGGGGTCGCTTCCGCCGGCGCTGCTTCGGCAGCGATGAGGTCGCTCTGGAACGACTCGGCGAGCAATTTTTCGAATTCCTCCATGCTGGGAAGATCGTTGACGTCCTTCAGTCCGAAGCGCAGCAGAAATTCCTTGCTGGTTTTGTAGAGAATGGGGCGACCGATGACCGCCTTTCGGCCCGCCGTCGTGATGAGTTTGCGGTCCAGCAGGGTGGCGATGACGCCGCCGGAATCCACGCCACGAATCTCGCTGATTTCGGGCACGGTGACCGGCTGTTTGTAAGCGATGACGGCGAGAGTTTCCAGCGCCGGAAGCGAGAGCCGGACGGGTGGTTTCAGGCTCTTGGCGAACGCCCGCAGCACGTCATGCTGGTCCGGCTTGGTGGACATGCGATATCCGCCGGCGACCTGGCGGATTTCGATACCGTGGCCGGCGCCGGCGTAATCGGCCACCAGTTCCTCGATCGTAGCCCGGATGCGCGATTTGATTTCCGCGATTTCCAGTCCGGGAGTCTCGGCGAGCTGAGCCTCCTTCACTAGGGCACAGATCTGGTCGAGCGAAATCGGCGTTTCCGCCGCGTAAATTATGGCTTCGAGTTGAGGTCTGAGACTCATAAGGTCAGCTGCCCGTTGCCCGTGCCCGGCGGTCGGCAAAACCAGCGCATGCGACGCGCTGGCGACTGGTCACCGGGAACTGGCAACGGCCGTTTCATCTCCAATCATCGCGTACTGCCGCTTGCTCGGTCATAACCTGCTCGAAGTGGGAATGCTTGCGCACCAGCACTTCCCCGAAGACGTGGTCTTGCCGTACCTGAATCGCCTGCAGCCGAACCAGCTCGAGCATCGCCAGAAACATACAAACCAACGCCTGCCGCGAGGCTACATTGCGAAGCATCTGCTTCAGGCGAAGTGGGCGATCCTCGAGCGCCAGCCGACGGTGCAGATACTGAATCATCTGCCCCACGGTGACCGTCTCCTCGTCCACCTGCAGCAGCGGCCGGTTGCGGGCGCGGTCCAGGATCTGCTGGAAGGTCTTCACCAGATCAATAACATCGGCCGCTAGTTCGGGCTCGGTGCCGTCGGCATCCATGAACTCGCGGATCGCGGGATTGCTCAGCACCGCATCTTCAATCTGCTGTCTCTGCAAGAGCATCTGCGCCGCCGACTTGAACTTCTCGTGTTCGAGCAGGCGGTTGACGAGGTCGTTGCGCGGGTCCTCGGATGCCTCCGCCGGAGCCAGGGGATCGCGAGGCAGCAACATCTTCGATTTGATGTGAATCAGCACCGCCGCCATGTAGATAAATTCGCTCGCGATGTTCACATCCAGTTCGCGGATACGCTCGACGTAATGCAGGTATTGCGCGGTGATTTTCGCGATCGGGATGTCGTAGATGTTGATGTCCTGCTTGCGGATCAGATCGAGCAGCAGATCGAGTGGGCCCTCGTAGATTTCGCCGAGCTCGATGGCGAACGGAAAATCGCTGGCATCGTCCCTGCCGGGCTTGGCCAGAGCCAACCTGGCGGCGGTCGGCTTGCTCTCCGCTGACCCGGGCCCAAGCGCAGCCGGCGCCGAGGTCTCGGCCGGTGCTGGCGCTGATAGGGGTTGAGACAAATCCGTCACTTCGCGGAATCCTTCGATCCTTGACCGTTCGGACTTAGGTCTGGACGATAGTCCAGTCCCATCGCGCGGCGAACCTCGTCCATGGTGGCGCCGGCAATTTCCCGAGCGCGGGCCGAGCCGGCTTCCAGAATATCCCAAGCGTCACGCGGATTGTCCTCGTATTTTTTCCGGCGCTCCTGCATGGGGTTGAGAATCTTTACCAGCGCGTCCGCCGCCCAGCTCTTGCACTCGATGCAGCCGATGCCGGCCGAACGGCAGCCTTCATAGACCTTGGCCATCGTCTCCTGGCTGCTGAATATCTTGTGCAGGTCGCCCACCGGGCATAGGTCCGGGTTGCCGCGATCGGTCCGACGAACGCGGGCCGGATCGGTGACCATGGTCTTCAGCTTCTGGCGCACCACGGGTTCGGCATCGGTCAGCATTATCGCATTGCCGTACGACTTCGACATCTTCCGCCCGTCGGTTCCGGGAAGACGCGGGGCAGGCGTGAGCAGCGCCGCCGGCTCGGGAAACACAGGTGCGCCCGAGCCGGCGTAGAAACCGTTAAACCGCCGCGCGACCTCGCGCGTCAACTCAACATGCGCCACTTGGTCCTCGCCCACGGGCACGACATCCGCCTGGTAGATCAAAATATCCGCCGCCTGCAGGACGGGATATCCGAGAAACCCATACGTTCCCAGGTCTTTTTCTTTGATATTTTCCCTCTGCTCCTTGTAGGTGGGAACACGCTCCAGCCAGCCAAGGGGAGTAATCATCGAGAGCAGCAGGTGCAATTCCGCATGCGCCGGCACCTGCGACTGGACGAAGATCACGCACTGCGCCGGATCGAGGCCCGCAGCCAGCCAGTCCAGCAGCACCTCGAGCAAATTTTCTTTCAGCCGCGAGGGGTCCGCATAGTCGGTGGTCAGCGCGTGCCAGTCGACGATCACGAAAAAGCAGTCATACTGCTGCTGCATGCGCACCCAGTTCTCGAGCGCCCCCATATAGTTGCCCAGGTGAAGTTTGCCCGTCGGACGCATTCCGCTCAGCACGCGTTTCATATGAGAAGCGATGGCCATCTAGAATTTCACCAGCATGGAGACATAAAAGTGAACAAAGGGGCGGATCAGCCCGCTGAGCAGCCCTCCACCGAGATACACCAGCGCCAGCAGCCCGAAGATGCCCATGCGGTCATACAGCATGCGCACCCGATCCGACAGGAAATGCCGCAGCACATGGCTGCCATCAAGCGGCGGCATCGGGATCAGATTGAACACCGCCAGCACGATGTTGATGAGCATGAGCTCAAACAGCACTTTGGCGGCAAACGCCAATACCGAATCCGAACCCGCCGTGTCGAAACCGCCCAGCATCCCCGTAATCACGGCGTGCCCGGTGGAGGAGAAAACCGAGATTCCGCCGAGCAGCAGCAGCGCCAGGGTGGCCACCAGGAAATTGCTCACCGGCCCTGCCACCGAGGTCAGAATATCGTCCATCACCGGATTGCGGAAATTTCTGGGATCGACCGGAGTCGGTTTCGCCCAGCCGAGCAAAGGCACGCCACTGAAGGCCGCCACCAACGGCAGCACAATCGTGCCGATCAGATCGATGTGCCGGATCGGATTGAGCGATACCCTGCCGAGCATGCGAGCCGTGGGATCGCCGCAGCGTGACGCGGTCCAGGCGTGGGCCGACTCATGCACGCTGATGGCAAACAAAAACGCGATCATCTGATACAGGATCTCAGCGATTCTCGGTGTCATGGGGTGAATCTCTGATTCTAGCAAAGGCGCAAAACCCGAGACGGGGGAGCAGGCATTCGCAGACGCCCGGACCATAGGATGGGAGGCGACGAGCGTCGTTCTACTGCCCGGCGCGCACAGGCGAGACCATCAGCGGACCCGTCCGTTTCTTGCCGTCGCCCTTGTCTTGCTGATAGAGCAGCGAAAGGGCGCCTTCGCCGGAGGTTGTGGCGCCGGCAAGTTCCGCCGCCAGACCCTGATAGGAGCGGCCCAGATCGTGATTGCCCTGGGCGGCCACCGGGTTGCCCTTGTCAATCGCGGGTGCAATCACCTGGAAGTTGTTGGGCACCTTCCAGAGCACTTTGCAACTGGTGGCTTTCTCGACATCCTCGTCGCTGAAGCCGGGAATCTTCTTGTAACGGTTCAGCACCAGGCGCAGGCGATCGCGCCCCGCGCCATCCTGCAGAAACGCTTGGATCCGGCTGGCACTCCACAGGGAAACCACATCGGTCTGTGCGACCAGAAGCACCGCATTCGAGAGTTCGCAGATCAGTTGCACCGTGCCATCCATCCGGCCCGAGCAATCGAGCACCACGAAATGATAATGGCCGACCAACAGATCGAACAGACGCGCCAATTCCGCTGCCGTGGGTATGGCCGTATAGGGTAACTGCGCGCCGGCCAGCAGATGAAGCCCATTGCGGTAGGGCGTCATCAGCCCGTCCAGCAGCGAACCAACCATGCGATGCAGATTCTGCAACGCATCCAGTACCGTGAACTGCGGGCGCAGGTTGAGCTGCAGGGCGGCGTGGCCGATGGGAGCAAAATCCACCAGCACCACGCGCCCGTGCGCTTCCTGCAAGGCGACGGCCGTATTCACCGCGGCCGTGGTTGCGCCCGCCCCGCCTTTGGCGTTCAGAAACGTGAAAACCCGTGCTTTGGTGGCGCTCCGCTGGGCCCGGCTCAGGGTGGCCGTGAAACGCGTGAAGGCTTCGATGAGGGCCTCGCGGCTGGCAGTGCGGTCCAGAAACTCCCGGGCGCCGGCTCGCATCGCAGACACAATGTTGGTCGGCTGATTGATATCGCCCACGGCAAAAATCGTCACATCGGGAATGCTGCTGTGAATCAGCTCGATGGTGCGAAGCGCCCGCGCCGGATTTTCGGGATCGATGTTGACGAGGACCACTTCCGCGCGCTGGTCCTGCAATTGACGCAACACCGGATCGCTCGGTCCTGCGGGGAAGCCCACATGGCTCAAGGCTGTACGAGCCAGGTTGGTACTCTCGACACGGCTGTTGAGGACAACGGATTGTTCCCGATCCTCGGTGAGGAGGGCGACGGCGATCCCAGGCATGACTCGATTCTCGTTGTTCATTGCCATGCTACGAACTTCCAGCGTCGAGGCCAAGTGACCTTCGTAATCGAAACGGACCATTGACGAGTCGGCAGGTTAAAGATCGGTTTTCAATTGGGGGAGCGATCCCAACAAGCTGCTGGTGCTGTCGATTGTAAGGCCAAAGACCAGCGCTTGAAAAGACTCACGACAAAATCTCTGCCCGTGGGCTACGTTCATTAGCTTAACCCGCAGCTCAATCTCGTGCCGACGTTCCTCTCCCGGCTGAGCGAACCGCCGTCGCGAGAACCCGCGCAGGGCCGGGAGTCTCTGCTGTTTTCGAAAGCGCCGAGAAGAACCGGAACCACCGCACGCTTGCCCCCCGAGGAGCGCAAAAAAAATATCGTTTCAGGTGCTGGCAAAGCAGTTCGCGCCGCTATTCCCGGGTACCGGAACTGCGCCTGCCATGCTCGCCTCGCTCAGGGGCGAATTCCGGCGCAAGGGATGTTCCAATTCTGAGAGTCCAGCGCAGAGGGGAAACAGAAAACCCAGGGATCAGCCCGGCCTTATGGTCAGCTTGCTGAATTCCCAATTCGTCGGTCGCAGGCAAGCGCTGGTGCAGCCTGGTTAGCGCGCTCCTCGCCCGGAAGCCCCTCGGGCATGGTCCGCGTCGGCAACCCGCACCAAAGGAGCGACCGACGGGCCGGAGGACAGGTACTGGTAGGAATCAAGTTGCACAGCGATCCCGCTGCATTGACCCGCGGGAGACGCCGAGCTGCGCAAAACCCGCCCACGACATCGCACCGGCATGCTTTCCGCCAGGGCAATTTCCGAAGGCATGGTAAAGGTCAATTCCACTTCCGAGCCCTCGGCGAGATCCATTTCTGCGTAAAAGAAAATTCCCCGGCCGCTCAGGTCCTGAATGAATCCGGGAACCCTTCGCCCCGCAAACTGGATCGCCAGCGGCTGGTGCACCTCGAAACGCTGTGCTCCCCGGCGTTCGACACGGCTGGAATTTGCGCTCATCGATCCCTCCTTGTCCGACACCGCTGCGACGGGTGCATATACCGCCACTCTATCGTCCATTGTAGCCCGCGGGAAGTTGCAAGTGGGTCACCCGGCGCGGGCGGCGGCTGGAGTGGCTGTGCACACAGTGGCGGCTCGGGGAGGCAAGCCTTACAATACAAACTGCATGGCACCCATTGCAGACGACCTGACGGGCATGAAAGACGATATGACGGCGTTCATCGAAGGTCTCGGCATGCGCCGTTTCTTTGGCTACGTCGAGTGTGAGGAGATTCCGAGCGTGCTGTGGGACTCCTCCCACAATCCGGACGGCTGGAAGGATTTCGTGGAGCTGGCAAAATCGACCGGCGCGCCGTTCCTGACCATGCATTCCTGGGCGCTCGACCGCGAGGAACTGGACCGCTTGTCCCACCAGCTCTCCGACAGCGACTACCGGAGTGAAGAGGACCTGGAAGAAAGCCGCTGGCTGGCGACCTACGTGGGCAAGACCGGCTTCGTGCAGCTCGGCTGGGCGTACCAGGGTTGCGTTTTTGTTTATGAGGCCGGCACGGAATGGTACGAGCACTATCAACAACTGCGCGAACTGGCCGACGACAGCGGCGGATTCATGATCGATGAGCCGGACCAGGATGAGGAACGGTAAACCGGTTGCCAGGCGGCAGGCAGCCTAAGCCGACTCAATTACCTTGATCTGTTTTTCGATTTCGCTTCTGAGTTCCTTGCCCTCGGGCGGGAAACCGTTCTGCGCCCGTTCCGAAAACGTCGCGAGAATTTTCGCATAGCTGCGCGGCGATCGGCAGCGCACCACCGCGAAGCCAAGGGAATCTGCCAATTCGCAGCTGGGCGGGATCAATCCAGATGCGCCCGGCAGGTGGCCTTCCTGCCGGTGGTGGCAGGACGCGATCTCGAGAAAGATTTTGGGCAGGCTCCAGGCCGTAACCAGCGCGTGCCCGGCCTGGCAGTGGTCAATGCCGCACAACTCGCGTTCCACCTGGAGAAGATCCTGCGGGTCATCCGCCCCGCGCTCGATCACGCGCGCATACGCCTTGGGCATGAGCGTAACCAGAGCTACCCTGCCGATGTCGTGCAAAATTCCTGCCGTATAGGCGAAGTCCTTGTCCATTGCGCTCTGGCTGGCACTCCGCTCGGCGATAATGGCGCAGGCGACGCTGTGCTGCCAGCAGGACTGCATGAGCGGGGTGGAGGACTGTTGCAGATAGGCCTTCATCCCCACCGTGATGACCACGCTCTTCAGCCGCCGGAAACCGAGCAACATCGACGCCTGCAGCACATTGGTGACAGTTTTCGAAAAAGCCACCAGCGGAGAATTGGCAATTCGGAGAACCGCGGTTGAAAACGCGGGATCGGTGCGGATGAGATTGCAAAGCTCGATTAACGAGGTGTCGCTGCCCGACATCAATTTGAGCGCCTGCAACGCCACTGCCGGAAACGGCGGAAGACCTTCCAGGTCGCACTGCATTTCGATGGAATCGCTTGCTTTGGATGTTCCGGTCGCCTGAGTCATTGCATTTTCACCGTTCGATGGCGGCACACAATCCCGCCACGCGCGTCCCACCAGGGAAACCTTGGACTCTCCCTGCATTACCTTTATCGACCACATTCGCCCTTTGCTTGAATGGCCGGCCTCTGGGCGTATTCCTTTGCTGCTACTCTGGTTCGAAAGCCGCCCATGCGATGGATTTCCAATCCGCCGAGAGTTCCCCAAGCCCGCCTACTCGCGGCGGCACTGGTCGATTCCAGCTTGAGGATTCCGCCTTCGGCCCTGCCCGTGCTCGCCGATCTGCTGGTCGCCCGAGGCATCGACGAACCGGAGGCGGCCGCCCGTTTTCTTGCGCCCGCGCTCGACGACCTCCACGACCCAGCCCAGTTGAGTGGAATGAAAGCGGCGCTCGATCGCCTGGAAAGGGCTCTCGAGCGCCAGGAGAAAATTCTCATCTACGGCGACTACGACGTCGATGGCACCACCGCAATCGTCATTCTGAAAACGGCGATCGAACTCTGTGGCGGAACCGCCGAGTTTCACGTACCCCACCGCATTCACGAAGGCTATGGCATGCGCGACGAAATCATTGAACGCGCCGCCGCCCGCCAGGTGCGTCTGATCATCAGCGTGGACACGGGCATCCGCGCCTTCGCCGCCGCTGCCGCCGCCCGGCGCACAGGAGTCGATCTGATCGTGACCGATCATCACTTGCCCGGCCCCGACGGCGTCCCCCAGGCGCTCGCCGTAGTGAATCCCAATCAGGATGGATGCAACTATCCCTGCAAGCATTTGTGCGGCGCCGGGGTCGCCTTGAAGTTGGCTCAGGGACTCATGCAGCGTCGGCTGCCGCCGAAAGACCAGTCTCGCCTGCTGCTGTCATTTCTGAAGGTTGCGGCCATCGCAACCATCGCCGACGCGGTCCCCTTGCTGGGCGAAAATCGCGTGTTTGCCAAGCTCGGGCTAGAAGGGCTGCGCCGTCCCGCGAGCGTCGGTCTGAAGGCGCTGCTTGAGGTGGCAAAACTCGGCGATGGTCGAGCGCTGAATGCGACCGAGGTTGCCTTCCGCATCGCGCCCCGACTGAACGCGGCCGGACGGATGGACGTGGCGCGCGATGTGGTCGATCTTTTCCATGAGAAAGACCGGGAGCGGGCCACAACAATTGCCGCTCGCCTCGACCAGCTCAACAGCGAGCGTCAGGATGAAGAACGACGCATCATGGACAGCATCCTGCACCGTCTGGAACAGACTCCGGCGCTCTGCGAAGCCTACTGCATCGTGCTCGACAGCGAGAGCTGGCATCGCGGAGTAATCGGCATCACGGCATCGCGCGTCGTCGACCGCCACCGGCGGCCAACCCTAATCATCTCGCGCTCGGGCGCCGAAGCGCACGGCTCGGGACGATCCATCCCGGGCTTCGACCTGCTGCAGGCCATCGAATCGTGCCCGGAACTGTTTTCCCGCTACGGTGGACATGCGCACGCCGTCGGTTTTGCGCTGCCCAGTGCCAACATCGAAAAACTGCGCCAGCATCTGGACCAGTATGCGCGACGCCACCTGACGACCGCCGATTTCGAACCCCGACTGCAGTTCGATCGCGAGCTACCGCTGGCCGAAGTTACGCCGGAACTGCATCAGGCGCTCGGCTTGCTCGAGCCTTTCGGCATGGGGAATCGCGAGCCCGTCTTCGCGGCGCGCGCGGTGCGCCTGATGGTGCCTCCGGCCGCGGTCAAGGATCGACACGTGCGCCTGCGAGTAGGCTCCGCCGCACTCGACCTCACTCCCCGTTGCCAGCCCGACGCGGCGGCGAATGCGGCGCAGACCTCCTCCTGGCGGGACTCCATCGCCTTCAAGGCGATGGGCTGGGGTTTGAAGCAATGTTGCGACCATTTGCAGCTGCTCGCCGGCGATCGGATCGATATTGCCTACTCGCTCGCCATGAATGACCACCCCGAATTCGGCGGGCTGGAGTTAAACTTACGCGACCTGGTGCGCGCGCGCTGACGCTGTGCTTCGGGCGTCGGGATTCCGCGCTTTTGACAAGCGGCCAATCCATCTTTATAGTGCCGGGCATGAATGGAAGCTTCTATTGCAACCAATGCGGCGCGCAGAACGCCGCCGGGGCCCAGTTTTGCAGCCGCTGCGGAGCACCCACCGCGGCGGCGTCCGGCGCGGCCGTTCCCACACCCCCATACCAGCCGGTGCCGCCGCCGGTGCAATTTGCCTACGGCGGATTCTGGATTCGTTTCGTGGCGTTCCTTGTCGACGCCGTCCTGGTGCGGATCGTGGTCGCTCCCGTGGGCATGGTTTTCGGCGCTCTCGGCTTCGCCGGAGGAATGCTGACCGGAATTCCTCACGCCGGAATGCATCTGTTGGGGGGAGGCGTAACCCTGATCCTGGTTCTGTTCGGCTCTTGGCTGTATGAAGCTTTCATGGAATCCTCGTCATACCAGGCGACACTGGGCAAAATGATCTTTGGCCTGAAAGTCACCGATCTCAATGGCCAGCGAATTTCTTTTGAACGCGCCACCGGAAGGCATTTCGCGAAGTGGCTTTCGAGTTTGATCCTGTTCATCGGCTACATCATGGCCGGCTTCTCGGAGCGCAAGCAGGCCCTGCACGATCTGCTGGCCGGAACGCTGGTGCGGCGTTTTTGACAACCTGGTCGCGCATTTCGCGAGGCAGTTCCCGCGCGACGTTCCACCGATTCCCCGGTTCCCAATCGAATGGCTGCGGCTGGCGCTTCCCGGCAAAAAAAGCGGTCATCAACTCCAGACCCCAACTCCAGACCCCGGAGCGACCCCAAGTGGGTCGACGGGCTTCGCCGCCCGCGCGCGCCTGATTCTGTCTCCGCCGGCTTGGGCGACGTGGGCAAGGAGCGTCTTCATCTACACCACGTTGGTGCCCGCGGAAATTGGCGGCCGGCTGCGCCAGAGCAACTGAGGGCGCCGAGCGGCGCTCACCTGACAGCGGGTACGCGGTCGACTTCGCCGCCTGGTCTCCGGCCGTGCTCGGGCTGCGCGTCCGCGGGTTACACTAGGCTCCAATGGCTTCGCCGGTCACACGACTCCGCCGCTGGTTTGCCCTGAGCGCGATCCTCATGGTGGCGAGCGTCGCCGGAATGTACTTCTACGCGCAAATGCGCATGCACAAGGTTGTCCACGATATTCCGGCCAAACTCGGACTCGACATTCAGCAGACGGCGGAAGGCTTCTCCCTCTCCAAGTCTGCCGAAGGCCGCACCCAGTTTACGGTGAGCGCTTCGAAAGCCGTGCAGTTCAAAGAGGGCAACCGGGCGGAATTGCACAACGTCAAGATCGTCGTCTACGGCAAAGATGCCAGCCGCTTTGACCGCATTGCCAGTGATGATTTCGAGTACGATCCCGGGTCGGGCAATGTAACCGCGAAAGGCCGAGTGCTGATCGACCTGCAAGCCAATCCCCAGGGAATTCGCAGTGGCGACCAGACGCCCCCCGAACAGATCCGGAACCCGATTCATCTTGAAACCGACGGGCTGACCTTCAATAAGAATACGGGCGACGCTTCGGCTTCGGGCAAAGTGGTGTTTCAGACGCCGCAGGCGTCGGGCTCAGCGGTCGGCATCCAGTATGTGGCCAGTACGGGCACCATGACCCTGCTCTCGGCGGTGGCCATGGTTGTCAACCGCCCGCAGCCGGTTCACCTCCATGCCGACCGCGGAGTCATTACCAAGCAGCCCCATCAGGTTGTTCTCACCACGGTGCACATGACGCGCGCCAAGCAGGATACGCGTGCCGACGAGGCGACGTTCTTCCTGCGCGATGACAACACGGTCGACCACGTTGTAGCCGTGGGCGATGTGCAGAGCGAACTCCGGGGCCGACAATCGTCCAACTCGGAAACCCACGCCAGTTCCGATCGCAGCGAGCTGTTCTTGACCGGCACGCGAAATCTCCTCACCACGGCGGTTTTGAGCGGCCACGTACATCTTGCCTCGCTCGGAACGCAACCCGCCGAGGCGTTCGCCGGGCGCGTGACCTTGCACTTCGCCGGGCAGCAGATCCTCGAGACGGTTCATGCCGAGGACAACGTGCGCCTCCTCGAGACCAACCACCCGAGCGGAACAGGTGTCGAGCGCTCGGCGCAATTGTTGTCCGCAAAGGGAGGCACGCAAGACCTCGAGATGACCGCCCCGACCATGGACTTCTGGGTAAAGGACGGCCGCCTGCTCGAGCGAGCCGAGACCAGTGGGCCGCCGCGGATCCTGATCACACAACCGGGCACGAATCAGCGGACGGTGGTGACCGCCGCCAAGTTTACTGGGAAATTCACCGGCGAGAATCGCCTCTCCACCCTGCATGGAGAACCGGAGGCGAAGATCGTCAGCAGCGTGATCTCCGAGGAAAAGACCGAGGCGAGGACTCTAGCGGCGAGCCCGCCCGGCACTCAGGCAACGCCGGATCGCGTTTCGACCAGCCAAATGCTCGACGTCGCCTTTCTGCCCGCAGGTGGTGTCGAATCCATCACCCAGACCGGCAACCTCGTGTACGTGGATGGCACCGAGAAGGCCTGGGCACAGCGCGGCGAGTACACCACCGCCGATCAGCTGCTGGTGCTGAACGGATCGCCGCGGGTCGTCGACGCCGGCATGACAACCACAGCGCACGCCATGCGTATGAACCGCGCCACCGGCGACGCCTTCGCCGAGGGCAACGTCAAGAGCACCTACTCCGACCTCAAGCCGCAACCGGATGGCGGAATGCTTGCTTCTTCCGATCCGATCCATGTCACCAGCCGCAGCATGTCCGCCCGTCATTCGTCGGCGGTCGCCGTCTACACCGGCGATGCCCGCTTGTGGCAAAACGCAAATCTCGTCCTGGCACCCGTGCTGCAATTCGATCGCGATCACCGTACCCTGCTGGCATACGGAGAAGCCCAGCCCGCCTCGGCTCAGCCGGTTTCGACCCTGCTGGTCGAAGTGGACAAGACCGGTAAGGCCACTCCGGTCCACATCAGCTCCGCCCGCCTGAACTACGTCGATGCCGACAGAAAGATCCTGCTGGAGGGCGGGGTCACGGTGCAAGCGAGCGACGCCACCATGACCGCGCAACACATGACGGTATTTCTGCGTCCCCGCAGCCAATCCTCCGTCCCCGACGCGCGCGCCACGCCCGAACAGATCGACCACATCATCGCCGAGGAGCGGGTCGTCATCACCGAGCCCACCCGGCATGCGACCGGCGAGCACCTGCTCTATACCTCGGACGACGACAAATTCGTCCTGACCGGCGGACCGCCCAGCATTTTTGATGCCGAACGCGGCAAAACTACCGGCGATTCGTTGACTTTCTACAGGCACGATGATAGGGTGCTCGTGGAAGGCAAAGAAACGTCCCCGGCGGTCACTCGGACGCAAGTGGCACGATAAATGCACACGCTGGCCACCGACGAAATTGGCAAATCCTATCGTGGCCGTCGCGTAGTAAACGGAGTCAGCCTGCAGGTTCTGCAGGGCGAGGTAGTCGGCCTTTTGGGACCGAATGGCGCCGGAAAGACTACTTCCTTCTATTCCATCGTAGGTCTGATTCCTCCCGACACAGGCAGGGTGCTCTACGACGACGAAGATATCACCAGCGTTCCCATGTACTTACGGGCGCGCCAGTATGGCATCAGCTACCTTCCGCAGGAAGCATCGGTCTTTCGCAGACTGACGGTGGAAGAGAATATCCTGGCAGTGCTTGAGGTACAGCCGATTTCCTGGCATGAGCGCCGGGAAAAGACGGAGAAGTTGATTGACCAGTTGGGTCTCGAGCATATCCGCCAGAACCGCGGGTACGCGTTGTCGGGCGGCGAGCGGCGGAGAGTGGAAATCGCCCGCTCGCTTTGTATCAGCCCGACGTTCATTCTCCTCGACGAGCCCTTTTCGGGAATTGACCCGATTGCGGTGTTGGATCTGCAGAAGATAATTTCGGATCTCCGGGCGAGCGGAATCGGGATCCTAATCACCGATCACAATGTGCGCGAGACGTTATCAGTGACGGATCGGGCCTACATAATCAACGAGGGCCGGATCTTTCGGAGCGGCACCCCCGAGGAACTGGGAAGTGACCCGGAGGTACGAAGAGTCTATTTGGGGGAAAGTTTCTCACTGGTGTGAGGAGGCATGCGCCAGTCGCCGGTTGTAACTCCATCGGATCTTAACCGAACCAACCACCGGCGACTGGCACATGCTTCTGGTTACCAAGGCGTGGGCACAGTGTCCTTTCGTGTCCACACAATCTACCTCGGTGCGTGAGAAGCTAAATTTTCCACACTCGGAAGTGCACGCCTCAGCCTGCATACCGGGTGGGAGTGAGCGACAATCAAGGTTTCTTGGGAGAAATGGTGCTCCTTCAGCACAAACTGAACGTCAAGTTATCGCAACGGCAGATTCTGACTCCGGGTCTGGTGCAGATGGTGTCCGTGCTCGCGCTCAACAAGCTCGAACTGAAGGACATGATCAACGCCGAAATGGTGGAAAACCCGGTGCTCGAGGAACTGGAAGATTCCATCCCGTTGCTCGATGACGTCGGTCGTCAGGAAGAAGAACGCGACCGTATCGCCGCCAAGGCGACCTCCGACGAACCTACGCCGGTGGCGGACGAAAAGAAGGATCCCTTCGAGGAGATCGATTTCGGATCCTTCTTTCAGGAGTATCTCGACCCCGGCTACCGCAGCTCCGGGGAAATGGAAGAAATCGAGAAGCCGTCGTTTGAAAACTTCCTCTCCAAGCCCGGAAACCTGAGCGACCACCTCCTCTGGCAACTGGGAGCGATTTCGGTGCGGCCGCCCGTCGAGCAAGCGGCGGAACTGATTATTGGCAACCTCAACGAAGAGGGCTACCTGATCGCCAGCGACGAGGAATTGCTGGGCATCGCTCCGATCGCGACCCCGGAGGCGGATGGAGAAGTGACCGCCCAGATCGTGGGCGATGCGGAGGCGTTGGGCATTGCGGTGGCATCGCCCGAGACCCCCGGCCTCGAGGCTTCGGATTCCGCGCCCGAGCCTGTGGCCGGCGTGCACGTCCAACCGGCGGATTGGACGCCGGAGGATCCGGAAACCGGTTCTCGGCTGGCTGCGAATGAGGTTCCGCCAGCGTCTCACCCCACCCTAGCGCTCGATGTCACAGCCGACGGCGAATTCGGGGTCGAACAAAAGTCCGCCGACGAGATTGGCTTTCAGAGCACGCCCGGCGCGGCCAGCAGCCCCGCGGCATCATCCGCCATCGCGGCTGCGGCCGCCCCGGCGAAAACGCCCTTGGTCAATTTCACGCGCACCGACCTGCACGAGGCGCTCGAAGTGGTGCGCCAGTTTGATCCCCCGGGCATCGCCTGTCGTGACCTCCGCGAATGCCTGCTTTATCAGCTGCGCTACCACGCCGAGCAGCTGCATTTGCACGCCAATGGCAATGGCCTGGCCGAGCAAGTTGTGAAGGACGCGATCGCCCTCGTCGATCAGCACCTGCGCGCCGTCACGCTCAAGCAGTTTAAGGAAATTGCGCGGGCCATCGGCCGACCGGTCGAGGCGGTTCAGGCGGCCCTCGACTATGTCCGCACGCTCGACCCCAGGCCGGGCCTGCGCTACAACAAAGTTCCGCCCCGGTTGATTGAGCCCGATGTCGCCTTCGTCAAGCACGGCGACGAGTGGCTCGTCATCATGAATGACGAGGATCTGCCGCAATTGCGTCTGAATCCCGCCTACAAGCGCCTGCTGAATCGCGACGGCAATGATCGCGACACGCGGAACTACGTAAAAGACCGCTACAAGTCCGCCATTCAGCTGATCAAAAACATCGAACAACGCAAGCAGACCATCACCAAGGTCTGCTACTCGATCGTGATGCGACAGGAGGATTTCCTGGAACGGGGAATCGACCACCTGAAGCCGATGATGATCAAGGAAGTCGCCGAAGAGATCGGCGTGCATCCTTCCACCGTCAGCCGCGCAGTCGCCAACAAATACGTTCACACGCCGCAGGGTGTGTTCGAATTGCGGTACTTCTTTTCCGAAAGCGTGCAGGGACCTGAGGGCGGCGGTACGTCGCTGCTGATCCTCAAACGCCGCGTCAAAAAACTGATCGAAGAAGAAGACCCTAGCCGTCCGCTCACCGATGAGCAGATCACCCGCATTCTGCAATCGCAGGGCATTCAGGTTACGCGCAGAACGGTCGCCAAATACCGGGAAGACATGAAAATTCCGAGTACGCATCAGAGAAGAGTAAAAAAGTAATCGGGTCTTCCGATCATCCGCTGATCGGACAATCGAAAACTCGGCTGGTTTTCGATGCGGATGAGCCGGTGGCCCGGTGGCCCGATCTTGTTCAAACTTTGAAACCTTTACTTTTGAGGTCTCCCGATGAACGTGGAATATACCGCCAGACGGTACGAACTGACTCCTTCCATCCGCAAAGCCGTGGAATCCGGGCTTACTAAGATCCGCAAGATTCTGGGCGACCGCTTCGAGACCAAGGTGATTCTGGCGGTCGAAAAGCGCCGCCACAAAGCCGAAATCACCATCAACCCGCCCAATGGACCGATTGTCGGGCTGGCGCAGACCCCCGACATGCTTTCGGCTGTCAATGAAGCTCTGGACCACCTGCACAAGCAGGCTCTCAAATACAAGACCAGGTGGCTGAGCAAGAAGCGCAAAGCGGGCAAGAAATTCGACGGCCAGTCACTCGAACAGAACCTGGAACAAAGCCTGGGACTTGCGGAAACAGCCACCGTCTCGGTCCTCGTGCATAAATTCCCCTCCGTGGCGCGGACCACGGAAGTGCACCTGGTGCATGCCCAGGACTCGGTTGCTCTTCGTCCCATGACCCTCGAAGAAGCCATTAAAGAAGCGCACTTCCGCGACAAAGATGTTTTCGTTTTTCGCGATCCCAAGGGCACGTTGATGGTGCTGCACCGTACGCGGGACGGCAAGATGGAGCTGATCGAAGCGCCGTAACCGGTCTTCGGTTCATTCGGCGATCGGCGCGTCGTAAGGCTCCAGGAGGCGGACAAACCGAGGAGCGGCTCGACCGATCCCGCTCACACGCCGCCGGTAGCTTCCTGCGCCCAGGCGAGCGCCTGCCACCAGGTGGAAGCGACCTCTTCATCGCTCAGTTGCAACGGTTTTGCAAGCGCTGCCGTTTCCGACCATTCCCCCGATTCCTGCGCCAGCATGAGCCGGTACAAGGGCCGGAGTTTGCCATCCTGGCCGAGCAGCGCGGTCTTGATTTCGAGGTCGACCGGAAGTTGTTCGAGGAGCGCATCCATGGTCACCTCGAGCACCGCATCCATGATGGAAAGCAATCCCATGAGAAACAAATCGGAGTGCGACCCGGTTCGCTCCGAGAGCAGTTCGCAAAAACGGGCGCGGGTGAGGCCCATCAGCACCAGTTCGCTGCATTTCTGCTCGGCCGCACCCACCGCCACCACCAGCCTTATCCAGCGCCGCATTTCCCGTTCCCCCAGAACGGCCATGGCATGACGGATCGACTTGATTTCCAGAGCAAATCCAAAAATGGGTGAGTTCAGATAGCGCAGCAAACGGTAGGAAACCGAGGCTTCCTGTTTGAGCAGCCTTTCCAGGGCGCGCATGTCGATTTCCGGGCGGGAAACCATTTCCAGCAAACGCACGTAGTGCATGCGGCTGGCTGGAACTTCGCGGCCAATGACAAGTTCAGGGCGACAGAAAAAATATCCCTGAAAGTAGCTAAACCCCATGTCTCGCGCCTGATGAAATTCGTGCGGTGTCTCCACCTTTTCCGCGAGCATCTTGCACTTCGTCGTACCGAACCGGCGCATCATCGCCGCCCGTTCCTCGGGCCGGGTTGCCCGCAAGTCGACCTTGATGATGTCGGCAAACTCGACCAGCGGTATGCGCGGGTCATTCGGCGCGAAGTCGTCGAGGGCAATGAGATAGCCGAGCGATCTCAATCGTTTGCACGCCGCCACGACGCGATCCTCCGGTTCGACCGTCTCCAGGATCTCGGCCACGGTCTGGCTGGGCGGCAACAAGGTGATCAGGTCCTTGAACAACACCTCGCGCGTGCAGTTGACAAACGCAAGACGGTGGTCGCAGAGCGTGTCGATGCCAAACAGCAGAGAGCTGTCGACGGTGGATCGGGCGGCCAGCTCCGGATCGGCGTTGAAAAAATCTTCTACTCCGTTGCGGAAAAGTATCTCGTACCCGAATACTTTCTGGGCGCGGTCAAAAATCGGCTGGCGCGCTACGAAGCGCTGTCCGGGCAAGGCAAGCGAAGCCGATGCCGCGGTTTTGTCGTTGACGGGAGCGGGTTTCACCCCTATTCCATCGGCGCGGCGCGAGGAAACTTCAGGAGAAAAAACGGCGCCCAGGATGCCGGGGCCGGCGCTCGCCCGTATCGCACCCTGCCCGTTGAGCTGCGGCCGATTACAGCCGCGCCTGGAACGGTTTCAAAAAAGGGCCGCCACCGCTAGGGCATGGCCCGATGCCGACCAATGTGGAGACGAGATCGTCCTTTTGCCGGCCCTCGCCGCCCTTGCGCTGCGCCGCACAATTCCGCTTCCCCCGGGTTCAGCAACGGCCGCTCCGAGGCACCGGGTCGGGAGGAAATTGGCACCGGCGGACCTGCGCGATCCTGGTTCAGCCGCCGGATGTGGAAAACTAAGAGCACTCCCCCCTTGCGCTGCCTGCGGTTTCATGAGTAACATCAAGGTGTTCCCAATGGCTTAGCTTCCAGGCTGGCCGTTTGCGCCAATGAAGACTCCAGGCGCCCAGATTAAAGTTAAAGTCAGTTTGGACATCGTTCTCGAATAGCATCCAGCCGATGTGGGGTTTGGCGAGCCATTAGGCGGTGTGCAGTTACCTAGGCGTTGCGCACACTCAATCTGATGGGCTCGCAAGGGAAGACGAAACAATCAGGCCTGCGATCCAGGCCAGGGATTAACAAAAATATGAATGCAGGACCCGGACATCCCTCCGCAGGCGGAGGGAAACACAAACGGCGCCGTGGAAGGCGTCCGCCAAGACGCGGCGCGGGTGGCCCCATGGGCCGTCCACGCCAAGAGCAGCAGGGCATTTTCACCGCTCCCATGGATCACAGCTACCGCGCCAATTTGAACGGCGACAACGGCAACAAGGGACCTCGGCGACCGGGATTTTCCGCGGCCTACCCGGTGGTGGACCCGGAACCGTTGCCCGCGCCGCGAGAAGATGCCGCTTCGCGTGTCTTCGCGTTTGTCGAAGACCTATTCTTCCTGAGCAAGATTCAGGACACCGGCCGCAAGATGAACGTGAAGGTTGAGTTCGTAAAGACCGAGAAAGAACTCACCGAGCGCATGAAAAGCAATGGCGAAGAAAAGCCATCCCTGATCATCTTCGACCTGAACAATGCCAATGCCAAGCCGTTGACACTGATCCCGAAGCTGAAAAACAAACTGAAGAAAGGCACGTCGATTATAGGATTTTTGTCGCACGTGCAAGGCGACTTGAAGCAGAAAGCGCATGAAGTGGGCTGCGACATGGTTTTGCCGCGCTCCGCCTTTTCGCAAAACCTGCCGCAGTTGCTGCGCCGGCATGGTGCCATCGACGCCGATTCCGGAAGCGCCGACTAGAAGCGCATCCGAACGGATGGGAGCCCAGTCTTCCGCTGGCTGCCGTGACGCCTGACATTTCCGCCTATGCGGTTGCTGCGCTCTCGCCCGGCAACCCGAAGATTCCCCCGCTGTGCTCGGCGGAGAGTCTCCGGCCGAGCACCAACCGTCTGAGCATCCTCCCTGTCGCGGACGGAACTTCGACCGGCCGAGGTGGAGTCGAAAACCAGCCGCCGGCCAATCTTAGCGAGTCGCGGCGAGTCGCGCCCGCAAGGGCCGTCGCGGCTTGGGTTCCCAGCTCGCGGCCGATTGCTTCGCAGAATTTCCGGAACAACCGGCCGAGCCTGATACAATTCCGGCGTGTTACCTAACAAAATTCTGACCACGGCCGCGGCCATGGCGGCCTTGGCCTTCTCCCAGGCGCCTTCAACAAACCAGCAACCCCAGGTCAAAGTGAACGTGCTGAATGTATGCACGCCTTCGGCCGACAATCAGAAGGAACTCTCCTCCGCGCTTGCCAAGATCCCGAGCAAGCCGGTGTTCGGCACCGACTACGAAATTTCTCGCGGGCGGTCCACGCTCGACCCCAGCACACCCATCCCCGGCATGCCGGCGTTACCCGCCGGCACCGTCTCGTCGGCCAACTGGGTCCGTATGCGACGTGAGTTCCCCGACGCGTCCGCCTTCAGCAACGTCCAATATTCGTTCAGCGTCGACTCGAAAAACATGGTTGAAACGCTCGTCCTGCGGGTCCGCGATCCCAAGGATCTGATGCAGGTTTCGGTCGAGGACAGCGCATCCGCGGTCACTTCCGCGGCCGCCATGCTGTCTTCGAGCACACCGGTCTCGCGCGTCAAGCTGGAGCGCTTTGGCAAATCCTCGGTCGTTCTCGCGCGCTGCTCGGGAGAAGAAGGCAGTCCGACCACCGATCAGAGTGCCTACGAGCCGATCTTTCACGCCGCCTCTTCAATCCTCGAGCGTTATCGCGACGCCCTGGGCGCGCGCAAAACTGTACCCCAGGAACTGGCTCGCCTGGGCCCGACGAGCGCGGTCAAAACGACAACCAAAGCGAGCGCCGCGGGCACGAAGGACAAATAGAGCCGGATGGCCCTTAGGGGAGCGTTGTTGCCGACCCGCAAGTGCGGCTTTACGGTTGGTTGCAGACCCGGGTCTCCGATCGGGGGCATCGCCTTCGCCAGCCGCTGGCCATTGCGGATGCCTGCGGTTGCGGGAGGACAGCGGAATTCGACCGCCGAGACCACGCGCCTGGTTGGGGTGCAGGCTGAAGCGAATTCGGATTTTTAGAATCTATCTACTGAGACTGTTTTTCCTATGGAAATACGCAATGTCGTAATCATCGGCTCCGGATGTTCCGGCCACACCGCCGCGCTCTACACCGCGCGCGCCAACCTCAAACCGCTGGTGATCGAAGGCCATGAGCCCGGCGGACAACTGTCGATGACCACGCTGGTCGAAAACTTTCCCGGCTTTCCCGACGGTATCCAGGGTCCGGAACTGGTCGAAAACATGCGCAAGCAGGCGGCCCGCTTCGGGGCCGAGTATCGCATTGGCCATGTGGGGAAAGCCGATTTGAGCAAATCTCCGCTTGAGATCACCGTGGGCAAGGAGACCATCCACACCCGCACGCTCATCATTGCGAGCGGCGCCAGCGCGCGCTGGCTTGGCCTCCCGAACGAGCACGCACTGATCGGCCACGGTGTATCTTCCTGCGCCACCTGCGACGGCTTCTTTTTTTCGGGCAAGGAAATCGTGGTCATTGGCGGCGGCGACTCGGCCATGGAAGAAGCGACCTTCCTCACACGTTTCGCCAGCAAGGTGACGCTTATCCATCGTCGCGAGCAGTTTCGCGCGTCGAAAATCATGATCGATCGCGCCCGGGAAAATCCGAAGATCGAGTTTCTCACCGACACTGTGGTCGACGATGTTCTCGACGTCAGCAAGAAAGAAGTCACGGCTCTGCGTCTGCGCAATCTGAAGAGCGGCGAAAGCTGGGAATTTCCAACCAGCGCAATGTTTCTCGGTATTGGCCATATTCCCAACGCGAAGATGTTCGCGGGCCAGCTGGAAACCGATGCCGATGGCTACTTGATCACACAGAAAAATGTCTTCACCCAGGTCCCCGGAGTCTTCGCCTGCGGCGACGTGCAGGATCGCCGGTACCGTCAAGCCATTACTGCCGCCGGATCCGGCTGCATGGCCGCTCTCGAAGTGGAGAAGTATCTGGAAGACCAGGGCCATTGACCGGCGGTCGCTGGAAAGAACCGCCGCGCGCCCTTGCTCGTAACCGGCGGCCGGCACAGACTTCCTGGTACCGGCAGACGACTTCGGGTTCCGGCGGCCGGACTGTTTCCGCACCCCGGCGCAGGGGAATTTCTGGATCTCGAGCGGTCGCAATCGAATCCATATCAAGGTTGCAATCCCAACATTACCGGGGGTGAAACCCCATTCAATCTCGGGCTGGTCGCTTGGTCGCCGCGCTGTCGGGAGGTCTGCTGAGCGGCAAGTACCATGCAAAAGGCGAAGCCGAAGGCAGATACTCGATCGACATGATGAAGTCGTTCCGCCCTGCTGGAGAGCGCCAGGATCGAATCGTTGCCGTCGGCAAGCAAATCGGCCAGTAAGTCGGTCGCACACCCGCTCAGGTGGCGCTGGCCTGGCTGCGGAACCGGGCGATTCCCGTCATCCCCATCCTCGGCGCCCGAACCCTGCCGCAGCTGCAGGACAATCTCGCCAGCCTGGAGTTGCCGTTGACGGCCGCCGAAGTCTCCGCCCTCCACCAGGCCAGTGCCATCGACCTGTGTTTTCCCTACGATTTCTACGAGAAAGACACGGTCAAGGCAATTTTGTACGGAGGCTTGCGCGACAAAATCCTGGCTGCTTGAGCCGCTCGTCGGCCAATCGCGGCGGAGGCGCACCTGCCCGGGTTGGCCGCCGTTACCAACGGATGGGGAGCGAGACTATCGAGGGGAGCAGACGCAGGACTGCGGCGACTCCATTGGCCACAGCTTCGGATTTTCGCCGCGCGGGAACGAATTTCTAGGTGCCGCTCAATACTCGCTTCCGGGTGCGGGCGGGCAGGGTTTCGCAGGCCGTGCGCAGAACCCGCCGGGGCGCCCGCGCTCCGATTTTCATCAGGTACGGCACGGTTTGCCCGGGATCGGCCTTCGCCGCCTCGCGCAGCAGCCAGCCCAGACCTTTCTGCACCAGGTCGTCCTCGTCGTTCAGCAGGATATTCGCCAGGCACCCAATCCGTGCGAAGAGCCGACCGCGGCGCGCAAGCCGGATCAACGCCACGCACGCTGCCCGCCGTCGCCAGCGATTGCGCGACTTGGCCCACCGAAATACCTCGCGGCAACGGCTGGGCTTGGCGGCCACCATAGGCGCCAGCAGGTAGTGCGCCAGCGCATCATGATCGGCCCAACTGGACACCCGTTCAAGCCACGATGAGAAAAGCTGAAACTCGGCGTCGCCAAGTTCCTCCGTCTGCTTTTCGAGCAGAAAGACGGCCATGACTTTCTCTTCAAGAATCTGACCGCGGAAAAGTTGATCGGCCACCCGCACCGCGAAATCCATACCCCGTTCCCGAATGATGCTGCGCCGGAAGCGCACCGCGAACTTCCTCAACTCGGCCGTATACCACCCGCGCGATTGAATTTCTTCCTTGAAAAAATGCTGCACGTCGTCCGAATGCGGAGCCGATCCGCCATTGTTCAGCACCCTTCGGATATGGTCGGCGATGTAGTTTGGCGTGATCTCGCGCATGGCCACGATCTCCTCAAACCGCGATGGCGCCGGCGACGCTCCGGTTCGACGGGAGTGGCTCATGATAAGGGGTTGCTCCGGCAAATGCTGTGATCTGGCGTCACGGTTCGCTGTGACCCGAATGCGAAGACTGGCCGGACACCCCGCCGCGATTGCGCACCGTCCGGTCGTAGATTGCAAGCAGCGCCGCCGTGCCCATGCCCACGCCGCTCACCACCCACCAGATGCGCTGGGGCTGATGCTGTACCTCACCAAAGTGGTGAACCAGGGTGCCTCCAAACCAGCCGCCGATTAACGATCCGATCCCGATCGGCAGGAAGGCAAAACCCATGTAGGTGCCCTGCTGTCCGGGGGGCGCAAGCCGCGAGATGTATTCGTAATAACGCGGAGATTGGATGATTTCGCCGAGTGCAAGCACAAACAGGGAAAGTACCGCCGCCCAGATGGTCGGACGCAGCGCCAGGATCAACCAGGCGAGAGCGCTGATCACCGTGCCCAGAATCACGGCCTGAAAGGAGGGAATCTTGCGGGTCAGGAAATTGACCGCCAGCGTCAGACAAATCACCGTCAGCCCGTCGGTGACCAGGATGATCTCGACGTCGGCATGCGAATTGATGTAGCCATGAATGTAGCCCGGCAGACTGATGTACTGTTGCCAGAACACGACCCAGTAGCCGGTGAACAGCACGAGGAACCACATGAACCGGCTGATACCCGCCAGCACCAGCACCAGGAACGCGCCCCAAACCCACCCCGGAACATGATATTGGGGCTCGATCCACAATCCGACCCACAACAGGAGGGCGACGAGCAATACCGGCAGAACCAGTCGGTAATTGCCCACCACAACGCAGAAGTTCCGCGCCACCGTCGCGATCGAAGGCGGAGGCGCATCGCCCGCTTTGCGTGGCTCCCGGAAGAACAGGAGGACTACAAAGAACATCGCGAACACACTCACGGCGGCGATGCGGTAGACATTCTCGACACCGAGATGGCGATGCGACCAGGACGCGAAGTAAGGGCCGAGCGCTCCTCCGATGTTGACCATGGTGTAGTAGATCGAGTATCCGATGGAGCGCACATTCTCCCTGGAGGCCCGCGCCGTGGTACCGACGACGCAAGGTTTCACCAGCGAAATGCCGAGAGCGGGCAGGATGAGAATGCAGCCGACAAACAATCCGAGCGGTACGGCATTGCGCACGGGAGCCAGCCAGGAGGCTCCAATCGACCCAATCAGGAAATACGCTGCCGCCAGGATGAGGTACGCCATCGAAAGTGCGCGGCGAAAGCCCAGACGGTCGGCGGCCGCTCCCCCGAAAATGGCGAGAAACCATACCATGCCGCCGAACAGGCCGGTCAAGGTCCCGGTTTGTTCGGTCGAAAAATCCAGTTTCTCCTGCAGATAAAGGGCCAGCGAAGCAAAGGCACCATAGTAAGAGAGACGTTCGAAGATCTCGCTGATGTTGGCAACCCAGAAGGGCTGATCAAACCCGGTGCGGATCTCCTGCAGGCGTTCGGAAAAAGTCAATCGTCGCTCCTGATGCTGCGGTTCCTGGTGCGGTTTCTCTTGCCCTGCGCGAGTCCCCCCCCCGGCGTGTCATCCGGAACACGGGGAAGGGTCTGAGTATTGGGCTTGGAGCTCCGGGATCGAAAGGTCCTTTCCCGCGCAGAGCGCGGGGACCTGGATTGAGGCCCGGGCTCGCCGGAATCTGCGTTCGCTTCAGATGGTCAAACGCCGCCGCACCTCCTCGGCCGACAGGGTTGAAACGCGCACAACCTTATTCCGGCTCGTCCGGCCGGCTGCAATAGTAACCGAGGAACGCGGCACCTTCAAAAGCTTTGCCAGGAAATCGATACAGGCCTGGTTCGCTTTGCCGTCGACGGGAACAGCGGCGAGCGCCACCTTTAGCGCATCCCCGACTTCACCGGTAATCGCATCTTTTTTGGCGCGCGGATGAACTTTGACCGCGAAGGTGACGCCGACCGGCGACTGTTTGAACTCGATCATCATTTCCGCCGAGACCCAGGTCGTTTTTGCGCCGCTGCGCCCGGGTGGGCCCGGCAGGGCAAGCCCGGTCCCTACTCGTCCTTCACGCGTTCCCCAAAGATTGCGGTCCCCACGCGCACACAACTGGCTCCCTCTTCAATCGCCACCTCGAAATCGTGCGACATGCCCATCGACAGGACCTCCATGCCGATCCCGGGCAGGGCGCGGGCGGCAAGGTCGTCTCGCATCTGCCGCAGCTGGCGGAAATACGGCCGTGAGCCCTCGGGATCCTCGGCATAGGGGGGCACCGTCATGAGGCCCCTAATCCGGAGATGACCCCATCGCGGTGCCCCCTGGAGAATCTGCTCTAGTTCTTCCGCCGCGATGGCGACTCCGCTTTTGCTCTGCTCGCCGCCCAGGTTGACTTCGACCAGCACCGATAGCACCTTGCCGACGCTGTCTGCGAACGCGTTCAATCTCTCGGCCGTGCGCAGCGAGTCAAGCGAATCCACGGCATCAAACAACTGCGCGGCCTTCGCCGCCTTGTTGCTCTGCAAATGTCCGATCAGATGCCATTCGGCGTTCGGCAAGTCACGCACCGCTGCCGCCTTGCCGGCGAACTCCGCGACCCGGTTTTCGCCAAAGACACGCAGCCCCGCGGCATAGGCCTCGCGGATGCAATGGGCGGGAAAAGTCTTGCTCACGCCCATCAGCGTAATTTCGTTCGCAGGGCGGCCTGCCCGCCGCCCGGCCGCCAGGATTCGCTCTTGCACCTGGGCAATGTTATCTGCGATCGGCATTATGAATCGTCCTGGCGGAGCTCGAATTCGGCCGGATGGGGCGCGCACCCCTCGCCCCCCCCACTACATAATCGCCGTGGGCGGCGCCGGATCTTCGGGCCGGCCAGCATTGGCCAGTGGTACTCGGATCATGACAATCGCCAGCACGACCAGAGCGCCGAGCGCGAGAACAAACGGCGGCGTCCACCGGAACAGCGTGACGTCGTGACCCGAACCGACCAAACCCGCGATGGCCAGCCCGCACAGTGCCTCACCTGCGATCAGCCCCGAGGCCGTCAGCACACCGGCATTCTCCACCCGCGCTTTTTGCGCATCGTTCAAGCCCCGCCGGTCGCGGAGCATGTCGGTAAGCCAGCGAATCACCCCACCCACAAAAATGGCGAAAGTCGTGCCCAGCGGCAAATACATGCCGACGGCAAACAGCATCACGCTCTTCACCTCAATCAGGATCATGGCCAAGCCCAGCAGAATGCCAACAATCACCAGCGGCCAAGCCATGTCGCCGCCCACAATTCCCTTCGACAGCATGGCCATCAGACCCGCCTGCGGAGCGGGAAGCGAAGGACTGCCAAAGTGATACGCCTTATCAAGAATCGCAATCGGAAAAAACAGCACCAGGGAAGCGACGACGATGCCGAACAGATCTCCGATCTGCATCTTCGAAGGCGTGCCCCCGAGGATGTGCCCGACCTTCAGATCCTGCAGCATTTCGCCGGCGACCGCCGACGAAACACAAACCACCGCCGCCACCCCGAGCACGGCGGCAACCCCGCCCGTGCCGGAGACGCCAAGAGCGACCATCAAAAGCGCCGCAATCACCAGCGTACAAAGCGTCAGCCCCGAAACCGGATTATTCGAAGAACCGATCATCCCCACCAGATTTCCGGAAACCGCGGCAAAAAAGAACCCCACAATGATCATGACGCCGGCGGCCACGAGCGAACCCGTCAGAATGGTGGAGGTCGAAAGCGTCCCCGCGCCGCTGATGAAGAAGTGATAGAGCAGGATCATGGCCACGAACACGACGGCAATACCGGCAAACACGGCCTTGGCCGGCAGGTCACGTTCGGTGCGATTGGTGGCCGAATGCGCCGCCGCCGACTTTTTCAAATCGGAAACCGCGCGCCCCATACCGAGCGCCAGCTGTTGCCGCATTTTGAACAGCGTGTAGGAAGCGCCCACCAGCATTCCGCCAACCGCGATCGGCCGCACAATGGAAAAGTAAATCGCCTGCGCCAGCAATGGCCAGGCAATCGCCTGGCCCTCGGGCAGCGAAGCCTGAATGTAGGGGCCAATGGTGAAGGTTAGAAGCGGGACCAGCAGTCCCCAGGCCAGTACACCGCCCGCAAAGTTCAACGCCGCCAGCCGCGGGCCGATGATGTATCCCACGCCCAAATACGCCGGGCTAATGTCAGGCGCCGTCATCAAGGTCGCGCCGCCGGTAATGGTCGTAGCCACACTGGGATTGGTGCTGGTGCGCAGCAACAGCTTTTTCCCCAAAGCGCTGATCTTCACCGGAAAGGTGTTGCTGGGATTGAAGACATTGACGGCACCGAGCAAATACATGAACGCGCCAAAGCCCATGTTGGCAAAAAGAATCTTCGCCGCCTTCGCGCCCTGCTGTCCGGCCTTATGAATCTCAGAAGCAGCCACGGACTCAGGAAACGGCAAGTCCGGATCCTCGACCATCACCCGGCGGAGTAAGGTTACAAACAGGATGCCGAGCGTCCCTCCGATCATCATGAGCGCCACGGACTTCCAATATTGGCCGGCATTCAACCCCGGCCACAATCCGGCCATGACAAACGCCGGGATCGTGAAGATGGCACCGGCCGCCACCGACTCGCCAATCGAGCCCACCGTCCGGGCAATGTTTTCTTCGAGCAGCGAGCCCTTCATCAGCCGCAACAGTGCCATGGAGATGACGGCCGCCGGATAGGTGGCCGCGATCGTCATGCCGGCTTTTAGGCCCAGATAGGCGTTGGCCGAACCCAGCAGGGCGGTCAAGAACAGCCCGATCAGCACCGCCCGGAAGGTGAATTCCTTCATCTCCATCGTCTCCGGAACATAGGGTCGATGTTTGCGCGGGGCTTCAATATTGGCCGCAGTTGGGCTCATAGGATCCTCGTGTTCTGGGAAAATTTCATCACCGATTCACACTATCAGAGACGGCGCACCTTAACATGCCGAAAGGCTGGTTTACAAGTACAGCCGTCCGGAGCGGAAACATTAGCGCCGGCCAAGTTTTTTTATCGACCAACTTTTCCCTGCTCCTTTGCGTCCTAAGCAGGATGTAGAATGGTTGAATCCCAGGAGGTAAGCCGTGACTCCCCTTTCCAGTCCCTCTTGGAGCCGGCTTTTCGAAGAATTTCACTGCCGCGAATGTGGCGGTGACGAGGTGTATCGATCCCGGCCTCGTGGTTTCTTCGAAAAATACCTGCTTCCCGTCCTTTTTTTGCAAACCGTCCGCTGCGATCGTTGCTACCACCGGAGATACGTCTGGCGTACGGTTCCAACGCTCGAACGTCTGCCACAGCGCAAGCCCGTGCAAAGTCAACCCCCGGACCGTTCCCCATCCGATACCCGCGTTGCATAGGGCACGCAGCGCGGCTATACTGACTGCGTGTGCCCGGCAAAACGATGGTGAATTTGTCGGACGCGGGAGGCCGTCTTCAGCAGTACTGGGTTTCGAATACCGGCTGCCCAGGGCGAAGCGGCGGACCATGATTGCGCGGATCATGCTTTGGCGGATCATGGCCTCGTCGGCTTTGCCGAGCGCGCGGCTGCGACTTTATTCCCCACTTTCCTTCCTGCTGATCGCCGTAACAGCGACTCCCCGCTCCTGAAAATTGTCACGCTTGGTCGACCCCGGTCGGGCTTTGCCCTGTACGGCCCGGAACGGGGACATCTCCCGGCGATCGGGCGCGGCGCTTTTGCCCGAAAGCATCCAACTCGCATCCGGAGACGCGACATCCTATTCATCGATGTACTTATCCACGCAACATCCGGCCTGGGGATGCGCGCGCAAGTTTCTTCGCACCGGAGCCGACGGACCGATCCTGCGGGCAGCCGCAATGGTTTTCACCACGATGGCAGTCGCCAAGATCGTCTCGGAGTAGCGGCAAACGGGTAGACTTTATGTCCTTGCGGTTGCACAATTTCGCCGGGGGTATGCGATCTCACCTTCCCATGGCCATGCTCGCCTCCGGCATGCACCAGGAAAGCGACCGCCATGCCCTACACCAGCCCGTGCTGGTGCTGAACGCCTCCTATGAGCCGATCAACGTGTGCGCCGCACGCCGCGCGATCGTGCTCGTCCTGAAGGGCGTCGCCATGACGGAAGAGGAAAACGGACACTTCCTGCACGCCGCCCGAGTCGCTTTGCGCGTGCCCTCGGTCATTCGCCTTCTGGAGTATCGCCGCATTCCCCACCAGTCGCGAGCTCTCTCCCGCAAGAACATTCTTCTGCGCGACCGCAACACCTGCCAGTATTGCAGCGTCACCCTTCCCTCGGGCGAACTTACACTCGACCACGTCATCCCCCGCTCGCGCGGCGGCCTGTCCACGTGGGAGAATCTGGTCGCCTGCTGTCACCCCTGCAACCGTCGCAAAGGCAATCAGCTTCCGCACGAAGCCAACATGAAGCCCAACCGCGAGCCCCGCTCCTTCAACCTCCACACCAGCCGCCACATCATGCGCCTCATGGGCCACTCCGATGATAAGTGGAGAAAGTATCTGTTCTATTAGGGAACTTCAGGGTGGATGACTTTGCCGGCGCGCGTTTTCTGCCATCAGGAGCTTGCGACGCAGAGCGGTCGGCGATCGGCTCCATCCGGTGGCGCGTTCGCTATTTGTGAAACAACAAAGGCGCGAACTGCGCCAGGTTCTCCCGCCACACCATCCAGGTATGCATTCCCGGGGTTTCCACCGCCGTTACCGCGATGTCCCGCGATTTGAGCCAGGCGATAAACTTGCGATTCGCGGTGATGAGGTGGTCCTCGGTCCCGCAAGCAATCCAGAGCAGATGCAGATGCGCGCCGTTTCCCTGGAGCGCGGTCAATCGCTCCTGTTCCCGATGACCGACGGCGGAACTGAAACCTCCCACCCAGCCAAACTGCTCCGGGTGCGCGAGTCCTATCGACAGACTTTCCAGCCCGCCCATGGAGAGCCCGGTGATCGCCCGATCATCTCGATCCTTCAAAGCGCGGTACTCCGACTCCACCTGCGGCAACACCTCGGTCAGCAACGCCTGGCTGAAAAGCGAGACGTTGTGGTCGACCGTAACATCGTCGTCCCACACTCCGTGGCCGCTGGTTACGAACTTCAGGTCGCCGTATCCGAGCGGCATCACCACCAACAGAGGCTTCAGTCGGCCTTCCGCAATCAGATTGTCAAAAATGAAATTCGCCTGTCCGACGGCTGTCCAGCCGTTCGCCCGGTCACTCCATCCGTGCAGCAGATACAGCACAGGATAGCGCTTACCCCTTTTCGCATCGTAGCCCGGAGGAGTGTACACGTAATACTCGCTTTGCCCGTCCACCAGCCCGTTCACCACCTGCGAGGTGTAGAAGTGGTGATGCAGCACACCATGAGGCACGTTGCGCGCCTCCCAAAGCTGGGGAGTGCTGCCCGATACCGTTATCGTGTTTTGCGCCGAGATTAGGTTCGGCTTCACCGCAGCGTTATCGGGATCGAGCCGCGGTTTCCCATCCACTTCAAATCCATATCCGTAAATCTGCGGCGGCAACCTGGGCGTGACCACGCTCCAAACTCCATTGTCGTCTTTCTCCATCGGAAGGGGTTTGTCCGCGCCTTCGAGGCGGAGCAAGACCTTCCCGGCGGCAGCATCCTGGTAACGAAAGGTGATGCTTCCATCCGCATGCACTTCCGTGGATTGGAAAGAAGTCGCCGCTTGTCCGAGAGCCCAGAGCGACAGGCAGAAGAGCAGGAAGCAAGCAAGCGCAAACCGGTGTCCCATGCCTGACAGTCTATCGATTCGCCTATGCAGTTGCCACTCCAGCGGAGTGGAGAACCGGGCGACGCATCCGGCCGACGGCCCCTGCCGAGCGCCGCGTTCATCCGCCAGTCACCGGCTCAGTGGTGGTCTCCGTGGCCGTGCCGCCAGCCCCAGTATTCTTTCTGTTCCTCGGGCGGCAGCTTGCGAAAATCGCGATGCGGATCACGGTGGCTTTCGCGGGCCCACCGATCGTAATAGACCACTTCGTCGTGGTTCCAGACGTGATAATCGCTGTAATAAGGGTCATAGACCCGATAGTAATGGTGGGCGCAAGCCGTGCCCCCAGCCACACCTGCCAAGGCTGCCGCCAGGAAAAGAGAACGGACAAGACGGGGTTTGCGATTCATTTCCAAATTGTCTCCCTCATGAGTTGCAATCAGTATTGACTTCCTCACTGCGGCTTCGCCGGCTCGGCCGGCTTCTGATCACCTGGCTGCGGTTCGGCCTTCTGTACTTCCTGCCCTTCATAGGTAATTCTCGACTTCGACCCGAAGCGCCGGTAATTGGTGTATTTGATGATCTCGCGAATCCTCACGTCCTGCATGGAAAACTTGAGCGTATCCTCGGCTCGCGTATAGGTGGGAAACCAGTACTTTCCGTCAATCTGTTCGCGCCAGGTCGTGAACTTCGGGAACAGGTTTTCGCTGCCATTCTTTCCCTTGTGGATATCAGGGACCGTCCTGCCATAGCTTTCCACGATCTGAAAGTCATGGTTGTCGACCCAGATTCTTCCCTGGAAATAGCGCTTCTTGCCTACGATCTGCTTGGGAGCAATGTCGAAAACGTAAGTCTCCAGTTCGTCCTGCTTTTGCTGGCCAACATACATGATGTCGTACTCGCCGATCTCGTCCGAAGTCAGCACGAAGGGAAGCCGGTTCTCAATATCATCGAAGTCTTCCTCGGTCATCATGATGCGCTGCAAGGTTGGCTGCGGCGCAAAAACCACGTTCTTGACCTTGTGTCCCTTGTCGTCAAAGGTCACATCGAAAACCTGCTGGTACATTCCGTCCGGCGTATTGCCATCGAGCGTCATCACCTTCACATCCTGCCGAAACGTGTACTGATCGCGCGCCTCCTTGAATTCCTTTTCCTTGGTGCTGAAGCGCTTGACAATCTCGTCAACCGTGATGCCCTGGGGCTGGGACTTGTCGAGTGGCCCTTCCTGCGCGCGCGCCACCCGGGGGGCGAGAACGAACAACGCAAGCCCGATGGCCGACAGGATGGCCGGTGCCAGTGTGCGCAAGCGGGAAACCAAGGAAAAGGCCGAACACGTCGACAATGCGGGTCGGAAGCGGAATCTCATAAGCCCTATTCTAACGAAAAGGGAACCCGGAAAAATAACGGCAGCCTCCACCCCCAAGAGCCGCCGTGCAAACGACTCTTTTGGAAGGGGTGGAAGACTGCAGTTCTGCCTGTTTTGTTCGATGCGCCAGCTTGCCCAAGGTTTGCAGCTTTATTTTTCTTTACCTTCGACCTGCTTGCCGGCCACGCGGCCCAAAGTGCTGATTCTCCGCCTGCCCACAAGCTGCCGATCCGCTTACTCAGGGGCCGGAATTCCGCATCGCTATTCCCATCCCCCACTCCACCACCGCCGGGAATAACTGGTAGAGCTTGATGACGGGAATCATCGTCCAGGGCACGACGATCTCGCGTTTCTTTTTGCGATACCCGCGATAAGTCGCCCGCGCTACCCGCTCCGGGGTGACACCCTTCACCGCCGCCGGACGCACATTACCCCGACGATTGGCGAGCACATGCTCACCGAATGCGGTGCGGACGTAGCCCGGACAGACGGTAAGCACGTTGATATGGTCCCGCCGCAACTCCAGCCGTGCCCCTTTGCCGAGCGCGTTCATCGCGAATTTGCTCGCACAATATAAGGACATGTTTGGCAGCGGAACATGTCCGGCGACGCTCGAGATATTGATGATCGACCCGCCGCCTTCTTCGCGCAGAGCCGGAACCACCGCCTGCATGCAGGCGATCGTGGCGAAGAAGTTGGTTTCGATTAATTCACGACAAGCACCCGATTCCATCTCGGCAACCGTGTCCCGGATGCCCACGCCTGCGTTGTTCACCCAAACATCGACTCGGTCGAAATGGTGCAGCGTGAGTCCGAGCGCGCGGTCAACATCTTCCCGTTTGCGAACATCGCAGGCCAGGGCAAGCGTGCGGTCGGTGTGCCCAACCCGGTGCCGCGCCGCCTCGGCGCGACTGGCGTCGCGCGACAGCAACACGACGCTCGCCCCGGCGTCGGCAAACACTTTCGCGATCGCTTCCCCAATCCCCATCGAAGCCCCCGTCACCACTACCACTTTCCCATCCATCTCCATGGCGACTCTTGTATCGTGTAGAGCTCTCGAAGTCAATCCACCCCCGGGGACTGCGCCCCTTGTCTCCGGTTGCCTCCCAGGGGCGGGAACGCGCGGCCTTGCCGAAACCTGAGCGCTTCTTTCCTGGCGTAAAATCGTCTATCAGGAGAGGCCGCGTGAGTTCCCTGTTACCGATCTTCCCGCTCGAACTGGTGCTGCTGCCCGGCGTCCCTCTGCCCTTGCACATTTTCGAGCCGCGATACAAAGAGATGATTGCGGAATGTCTGGCGCAAAAAAAGCCGTTCGGAGTCGTGCGCGCGTCCGATGACGGAGTCGCCGACATCGGATGCACGGCCGAAATCATGTCCATCACCAAACAATACGACGACGGACGCATGGACATACTCACCCGCGGGGTCGAGCGCTTCGAGGTGATCCAGGTCAACCAAGACCGGGAGTTCTTGCAGGCGGAAATCACGGTCTTGCAGGATGAAGAAGAAGAAATGCCCGATCAATCCGCCACTCAAATGGTGACCCAGGCGGTGCGCTTACACGCCGAAATCGCGAAACTAGCCGGCGCAGAGCCATCGGGCCCCGATGAGCACGCCAGCAACCTCTCCTTTCTCCTCGCCGGATCGCTCCCGCTGGACCTTGACTTCAAGCAGAGTCTGCTCTCCACCCTGTCGGAAGCAAAACGTCTCGAAGCGGTTGTAGGCTATCTGGAAGCCATTCTCCCTGGCTTGCGTCGCGCGGCAAAAGCCCGCTGGAACTGAGATTCCCCCCCAGCGCGAAGGGCCAGCGCGCGTCCCACAGCCACGGCTCCACCGAGCAGATTGCTCTCCATCGCCGAGCGCTCTTTGCCAATCGACAAGCGGCTCTAACCAAGTTCCCGCAATCGTGTCGCCTCGCCTCTGGCGACTCCGGAACCCGGCAGCGAATCTCGGTGGACGTCGCTTGCGGCGTTCGGCTCCGGCGTTCGGCCTGGTCGCAGCCTCGGCTGGCTGGCTCTGCTGCGGCTCGATTTCGCAGATTTTCGCAGCCGGGAAATCTTATCGAGACCCCTCGAATCAAGCCGTTTTTGCCGCCTGCGGGGAGCCGAGAGCTGAGAGCATGCTCAGGCGGTATAATCCGCTTAAGTCTTTTCCTGTGGGGGTTTCATGATGAGTGTTGCTCGGACTCTTGGCGAGTTGCGCCGGAGCCCTTTCACTGCCGAGCGTCTCGGTTCCCGGCGAGTAAAGGATGAGCTGCGCGAGAACCTGATGTCGCGGTTGCGCGAGGGCAGCGCCATTTTTCCGGGGATCGTCGGATACGACGACACGGTTGTCCCCCAGATTGTGAACGCCATCCTGTCGCGCCATAATTTCATTCTTCTCGGTTTGCGCGGACAGGCGAAAAGCCGCATCCTCCGCGCCCTTACCGCACTTCTCGACCCGCAAATGCCGTTCATCGCCGGCTGCGAGATCCACGACAACCCCTACGCCCCCATCTGCCGCCGCTGCCGCGACCTACTCGCCCAGGAAGGCGACGCCACTCCGATCGCCTGGCTCGCTCCCGACCACCGCTACGTCGAGAAACTGGCCACGCCCGATGTCACCATCGCCGACTTGATCGGCGATATCGATCCCATCAAAGCCGCCCGCGGCGGGCATGAATTATCGAGCGAGTTCACCGTGCACTATGGCCTTTTGCCGCGAGCCAATCGCGGAATTTTTGCCATCAACGAACTGCCCGATCTGGCCGGCAAGATCCAGGTCGGACTCTTCAACATCATGCAGGAAGGCGACGTCCAGATTAAGGGCTACCCCCTCCGGCTTCCCCTCGATGTCGCCATCGTCTTCAGCGCCAACCCCGAAGACTACACCGCGCGGGGCAAAATCATTACCCCGCTCAAGGACCGCATCGGCTCGGAGATTCGCACCCACTATCCCGCAACCGTCGAAGAGGGCATTGCGATTACCGCGCAGGAAGCCTGGATCGCCCGCGATGGCTCCCAGTTACGGATGCCCAAATACGTGAATGAGGTCATCGAGCGCATCGCCTTCGCCGCCCGCGACGACAAGAAAATCGACAAGCGCTCGGGAGTAAGCCAGCGCCTTCCCATCTCGGCCCTCGAAAACGTGGTGTCCAACGCCGAACGCCGCGCCCTCACCCACAAGGAAAAACTGATCGTGCCGCGAATCAGCGACATCTACGCGGCCCTGCCCGCCATCACCGGCAAGCTGGAACTGGAGTATGAGGGCGAAATGAAGGGCGCCGACCATGTGAGCCGCGAACTGATCCGCATGGCCGTGGCCAAGGCTTTCGACACCCATCTGAACGGCGTCAACCTGAATCAGGTCGTGCAGTGGTTCGATCTAGGCGGAGAAATTCAGCTCAGCGACCACGCCGGAGCGGAAGAAGTTCTTCAGGGTCTGAACCAGATCCAGGGCCTGATGGAAAAAATAGTCAAGCTTAACGTCGGCCCGAAAGACAGCCCCGAGATCCAGGTGTCGGCCGCCGAGTTCGTTCTCGAAGGCCTCCACGCCCACAAAAAAATCGGGCGGAACGAAGAGCGGGTCTTCACCGCCGGCGAGAAACCGCCGAAAAAGCAGGAGCGTGTCTACGAACCGGAAGAGCCAGGTTTCGGACGAAAGCGCGGCTTTAATTAGTTAGCGGCCTGGTCGGTCCCGGGGCGGGGACGGCTTCTGCGGGGGTGCAAGAGACCATCGGTCCCGGGCCTGAGGCCCCAAGGTTCGGAACCGGCAGCTGAGAGCTGATCTGATGAAACGCATCCGCTATACCAAATACGTCCCCGACCCCGCCAGCGAGATGAGCATGGAAGACGTGCTCAGCGCGCTCTCCGACTATTTCCTGCAAAGCGGATTCAACAACAACTTCTGGTACGAACTCCCCGATGGCGAACAGACGCTCGACGAATTAAAACGCGCGCTCGAACAAGCCCTGCTCAACGGCGAAACGTTCGACCAGGAAATGCGCGACCGCCTGCAGCAAATGCAGATGGAAGGGGAACTGGAAGACCTAATCGAAAAACTGATCGAGCGCCTGCAGCAGGAAGACTACATTTCCGTTGACCAACCGCACGACCCGGCCAAGCGTCCGAGCGTAGGCGGACAGTTCGGAGATGCGCAGCCGGCCAAGTTCGAAATCACCGACAAGAGCCTGGACTTTCTTGGATTCAAGGCGTTACGCGATCTTCTGGGCTCCCTCGGCAAGTCCAGTTTCGGACGCCATGATACGCGCGACATGGCCACCGGCGTCGAGGCCAGCGGCGCCTCCCGCTCCTACGAATTTGGAGATACGCTGAATCTGGACATCACGGCCACCCTCTCCTCCGCCATCCAGCGTGAAGGCTTAGGACTCCCGCTCAACCTCGAGTACCGGGACCTGCAAGTCCACCAGTGCGAGTATCAATCCTCCTGCGCCACGGTGCTCATGCTCGACTGCTCGCACTCCATGATTCTCTATGGCGAGGACCGCTTTACGCCCGCCAAAAAAGTGGCCATGGCCCTGTCCCATCTGATTCGCACTCAATATCCGGGAGATTCACTGTCTCTCGTCCTGTTCCACGATTCCGCCGAGGAGGTCCCGCTGTCGCAGCTGGCCCGAGTCAAGGTCGGCCCCTACTACACCAATACCCGCGAAGGCCTGCGTCTGGCCCAACGTATCCTGCAACGCCAGCGCAAGGACATGAAGCAGATCGTCATGATCACCGACGGCAAGCCGAGCGCCCTGACGCTCGAAGACGGACGCATCTACAAAAACGCCTTCGGGCTTGACCCGCTGGTCGTCAGTCAAACCCTGGAAGAAGTTTCCAAATGCAAACGCGCTGGCGTCCTGATCAATACCTTCATGCTGGCCTCGGACTACGGCCTGGTCCAGTTCGTCCAGAAAGTGACGGAAATGTGCCGCGGCAAGGCCTACTTCACGACTCCCTACACGCTGGGCCAATATTTGCTGATGGATTACATGTCGCGCAAAACCAAAACCATTCATTAATGCGAAAGGCGGATCGACGCCCGCCAGGCGCGAGTACAGAAGTAACACCTGGTGTGCTGCCGGCGCGCGCCTTCGGTGTTAAGATCGCTGCAAGCTCTTCGCTACGGAGACCTTATGAAACGCATTGCCTTGTTCTTGCTCCTGTTTGCCTTAAGCGGTGCCGTGTCGATACCGGCGCAGGCGCAACGCATCAGTCCCCAGGAAAACGCCCGCCAATCCCGCAAGGCAATCCGAAAACAGCAAAAGATGCTGAACAAGGCCAATAAGAAACAGCGGAAGGCCATGCGGAAGGCCGCAAAATCGCAACGCAAGGCCACCAAAAGAGCCAACCGCCGCTACAAGAAGTAGCCTTCGGGTTGCGCCTGCATCCATCCTCAAGTTCCCTTCACCGACCGCCCCCCTGATCCTCGACCGCTAGTCTAGGCTGCATCCCCGCTGCCGGCATTGTCTTCCGCGCCCCGATTGCAGGCCATCGGATCCGGTCGGGGCCGCCACTGCCTGGTCACGATCAACAATCTGGCTCGCTGACAAACGAGCGGCGGTTCCTGGCGAACAAAAGTTAAGACACGGCGCGAGCGGTCGGAGTAATCTGAATCTGCGCGCTGGTGACTCCGGGTCCCGGGAGCGCGGCTTCAGGCTGGCCGAAAACACCAGACCAGGAAGCGGGGTCCAGGGCCTAGGTCCAGCGCACTCCGGCGGGTTAAGGCAGTTGGCCTCTGTTGCCGATAAGTTGATCGAGGGTTCGTGGACCGAGTAAGCCTGGAACCAGCCATGGCACAGAAACACAACTCCGATTTCGAAAAAGCCAAAAACGGCACAGCAGCCGCCAGCGGCATCGCTGCCAAACCGCGGACGCTCGGCAAAGACTACCTATACGAGGACGAGCTACGCCGCCTGCAAATTGAGCTGGTCAAACTGCAAGAATGGATCCGGCACGAGGGCCTGAAACTGGTGGCCATCTTCGAGGGTCGCGATGCGGCAGGCAAAGGCGGTGCCATCAAGCGCATCACCGAAAGCCTCAATCCGCGCGTCTGCCGCGTGGTCGCCTTGGGCACTCCCACGGAAAGAGAAAAGACGCAGTGGTACTTCCAGCGCTATGTAGCCCATTTGCCGGCTGCCGGAGAGATGGTCCTGTTCGATCGCAGTTGGTACAACCGGGCCGGAGTGGAACGCGTCATGGGCTTCTGTACGGAAAGCGAGTATCTCGAATTCCTCCACGGCTGTCCCGAGTTCGAGCGCATGCTCGTACGTTCGGGCATCATCCTTCTGAAATACTGGTTCTCAGTGAGCGACGAGGAACAGGAGCGCCGCTTCCAAGACCGCATGAAAGACGCAACCAAACGCTGGAAGCTAAGCCCCATGGATCTGGAATCGAGACGGCACTGGGTCGAGTACTCGCGAGCCAAGGACGAGATGTTTGCTCATACCGACATCAAACAGGCCCCCTGGTACGTGGTGAACGCCGACAACAAGAAAAGTGCGCGCCTGAACGTAATCTGCCATCTCCTGTCTCAGATTGCCTACGAGGATCTGACTCCTGCGCCGCTCAAGCTTCCGCCTCTCGACAAGATCAAGTATGTCCGTCCCCCGATCCACGAGCAAAACTTCGTTCCCGAACTGTACAAATAAGCCGGCCTGCGAGTTTGCGACGACCGGCAAAGCAAAGCCCCCATCGCGGTAGCCAGGAGTCGTCCCGCCACCGGTCGGGCGGCACCTGGCCATCAACCACTGTCTACCGGGAGCTGCCCTTGGTCCACTGGTCCACCCAGTCGTTCACTGTCTTGTACCAGAGCTCGGAATTCTGCGGCTTCAGCACCCAGTGCCCTTCATCGGGAAAGTAGAGCATCTTCGAAGGCACGCCCATCACCTGCAGGGTGTCAAAAAGCTGAAAGCCCTCGCTCACATCCAGCCGGTAGTCGAGCTGGCCATGAATGACCAGCGTAGGCGTCTTAAAGTTCCCGGCCGCTCGGCGTGGAGACCACTTCTCATACATCTCCGGGTTCGTATACGGAGTTCCTTCGAACTCCCAGTTGTTGAACCAGAGCTCTTCGGTGGTGCCCCAAGCCGAGACCGTATTGAACATGCCGTCATGCGACACGATGCATTGGAAGCGGTGCGTATGCCCCAGGACCCAATTCGCCATGTATCCGCCATAGCTTGCGCCCAAAGCGCACTCCCGGTCCCGGTCGATGAACGAATATGTCTTCTCCGCGTAGTCCAGCCCTTTCATCAAATCCTCAAAAGGCGCACCGCCCCAGTCGCCGTTGATCGCGTCAATGAACTTCTGCCCGTAGCCGGTCGACCCATGAAAGTTGATCATCACAACCACATATCCGTTGGCTGCAAACAGTTCAGGATTCCACCGAAACGACCAGTCATCCCCCCAGGCTCCCTGCGGCCCGCCGTGAATGAGGAACTTCAGCGGATATTTCCGGGTGGCGTCGAAGTTGGGCGGCTTGACCAGGAAGCCTTGAACCTTGTCACCGTGGGCGCCTGGGAACCAGAACGATTCGAGTGGCGACATCGAGATCTCGGAAAGGAGTCTATCGTTGACATGGGTGAGCGGTGTCCCTGGGGGAAGGTCGTGAGGGTCGAACTTTGCCTGGAGCACGAGCTTCTGGATTTCAATTGGCCTTTCAATCGACATTCGAGTGAAGAGCAGGGTTTTGCCGTCCGCCGTCAGAATCAGGTCATCGTCGAAACCCCGCGTAATACTCTGCCCGAACGCGATGCCGGCAGATCTGGCGGGTTTGCCGGTTCCCTCTGGTGGCTTCGTCCGGCGGCTCCCCAAGTCGGCGGAGAGAATCGCGCTTTGCCCTTTGTTTCGCGCCTCATCATCGCTGGCCACGTAAAAAATCGTGGACGAGTCGGGGGCCCAGGCGAAGGTGCCCACCCAGTCCCCCAGGGAACTTCCAAGGACATCGGTTCTTTCGCCCGTGCCTCGGTCATAGAGCATCAGGCGAAACTGATCGCTCTCGTATCCCGGGCGCTTCTGGGCACGGTAGGCGATGTACTTGCCATCGGGAGAGTACAGCGGTGTCGAGTCGCTGGCAGGATTGTCGGCGGTGATATTCTTTGCCGCGCCTCCGTTCACCGAAACGATCCAGAGATCGTTGTTGGTAGAGGTGGCCTCGACCTTGTCGTGGTTCGAGGTGTAGCAAATCTCCTGCCCGTCCGGCGAGAAAGCATAGTTGTCCTGGCCACCCAGCGAGAACACCGGAGCATCGTAGTCGCCCGGCGTGAGATCGCGATACCGTGTCAGGACCGGGCTGGCCGTCGAGGCGGGAACCTCGGGAGGAGCTTCGACAACGAAAATATGGCTGCGTTTGCCCTGTTTGTAGGCGTTCCAATGGCGATAGAGGAGGTGGTCGAAAATCATGGCCTTTGCCTTCGACGCCTGCGACTCCTTCAGCCTCCTGGCATTGCAGTTGTCTTCCTCGAGCGGCGCGCCATCGCACTCCGGATAGACGTCGGAAGTGAACAAAAGGTTCTTGCCATCGGGCGACCACAGTTCGCCGCCGGCTTCGGTGGCAATCGAGGTCAGCTGACGAACGGAGGAGACACCGCCCGAAGCGCCCTCGAAATCGGCAATCCAAACCTGCGATCCGCCTTCCTTATTCGAGAGAAACCCAAAGCGCTTGCCATCCGGTGCCCAACGCGGCCGATCTCCATCCTGATCGCCAATCAGCACTCGCTCTGCGCCGCCCGCGAGCGGCACGATCCAGATGTGCGAGGTCTTTGTATTCGCCGCCAGATCGACGTCGACCGCGCTAAACAGCACCCACTTCCCGTCCGGAGACGGCACCGGCTCGCCAACCCGCTTCAGCTTCATCATGTCTTCGAAGGTGAAGGGACGCTTGCTCTGGGCCAATGCAGGAAGCGAAAACAGCAACAGGAAAACAGGGGCAAACCGACGCATCGCGTGCCTCCGCGGAACAGGAGAGTGTAGCACTGGCAAGGCCCCCCGACCCCGACCGAGGACTCCCGGCAGGGGGCAGCCCTGCCCGCCGAGCTCTGTTTTGCAGGGAAACATCCGGGGTGAAGCCGGGCAACGCGCTCTCCCTCGGCGACGCTAGTTGCCCAGTTCTTCGAGCATGGCCGTCATCTCCGATTGCGCGTGCGCATTGCCGGTGCGGCGGGCCGAGGAAACGCCCTCGACCAGCCACCGCTTCGCTTCCTCGACACGGTGGGCGGTGGCCAGGGTCTGCGCCGCCATGAAGTAGGCGGGCGTGTAATCGGGATTTTGCTCGATCAAGGATTGGAATTCGCGCAGCGCCGGTTCGATCTCTCCGGCCTTGGCATACTCCATCGCCAGCCCGTAGCGCGCCAGCGCATCGGCGGGATTGGCGGCAAGAATTTCATTCAACATGGCAATTCGATCCATAAGAGAATTCTCAATTCCCGGTTTCCGTTTCTCGGTGCAAGGTTCCAGCCGCCGCCCGAAGCTCGTCGCCCCCGGCGAAGAGCCTGAGCTGCGCTTTCCATTGATATCACGCTGCGGGTTACAATGGCTTTTTCCGAGTAACCAACTTTGGCCTGCCCTTTTTTTGTGCCGCTTGCAATGGTCAACGACGGTTCCTGGCCCCACCCTGCGCGTCTGCCGCTCGGAGCGGGATGGACCGGCAACTGTCGAGCCTCAGGGCAGGAGGTACCAGCCTCCGGCCTTCACCTTCGCGAATTCTGTAACCTCGGCTACGCCACGGCCTGCCCTCATCTTCCCCCGGGCTGCGACTGGGACGCGATCCGTTTTTCCGTGAGCAAGGCGAATCCTAGCCAACTCACGCTCTGCTACGTCTGCGAACTCCACCACACACCCGTCGATCACGGCACGCTGCACTTCGATGTGGAAAACGAGGTTTGGCGCAATCCGCCGCCCGACCCGCGAGTGCTCACACTGGCGACCTGTTATCTGCGAACCTATCGCGCCCGGCGAAGCGCTGTTCTAATCTGATCCATATGAACGACGACATGGCAAACAAGTTCCTGCAGCCGCGCCCGGTGCGCGATTCCATTTCCGAAATGGCCGAGATCGTGCTGCCGAACGATGCCAATCCCCTGAACGCGCTGCTCGGCGGGCGACTCATGCACTGGATCGATCTCGCCGGCGCCATGGCCGCGCACCGCCACTCGCGCACCTACGTGGTGACGGCCTCCATCGATCATCTGGATTTTCTGGTGCCGGTGCGCGTCGGGGATTTCGTGATCCTGCGCTCCTCGGTCAATCGCGTCTTCCATACGTCGATGGAAGTGGGCGTGAAGGTTTGGGTGGAGAATTATCGCTCCGAGCAGCACCATCACGTCAGCTCCGCCTACCTGACCTTTGTCGCCATTGATGCGGCCGGAAATAAGGTGGTGGTGCCGCCGGTTGTACCGGAAAGCGAAGAGGAAAAACACCGCTACGAGGGCGCAGCGCGGCGCCGCGAAATTCGCCGCGCCGAACGAGCCCGCCGGACGGAGGATCGAGCGTAGGTCCGCGGAGGCTTCCGACCACCTGAGGACGGAGACGGTTGACTATGGACAGCGCCCTTCTCGTTCACCGCCTGCACTTCGCCTTCACGGCGACATTCCACTATCTGTTCCCGCAGCTCACCATGGGCCTCGCGCTGCTGATCGTGGTGCTGAAGACCTTGGCCCTGCGAAACAACGATCCCGTGTATGACCAGGCCGCCCGCTTCTGGGGAAGGATTTTCGGCATCAATTTCGTATTCGGGGTTGTGACCGGCATTCCGATGGAATTCCAGTTCGGTACCAACTGGGCGGTGTTTTCCCGCTTCGCCGGGGGGGTGATCGGACAGACCTTGGCCATGGAAGGCATGTTCGCCTTCTTTCTCGAATCGGCGTTTCTGGGGTTATTTCTTTATGGAGAAAAACGCCTGAGCCCGAGGGCGCACTGGCTGTCGGCCATCGCCGTCTTTGTGGGTTCGTGGTTGTCGGGCTATTTCATCATCGTCACCGACGCCTTCATGCAACATCCCGTCGGCTATGTCACCGCCGCCGATGGCAGCTTGCAGCTTTCGAGCTTCTGGGAATTTGTGCTCAATCCGTGGGCCGGATGGCAATATGCGCACACCATGTGCGGGGCGGCAATCACGGGTGCGTTCATCATGACGGCGGTGGGCGCATTTTATCTGCTCTCCGGCAAGTGGCCGGCGCACGCGCGCATCTTTGTGAAAACCGGGGTCATCGCCGGCTGCCTGTTCAGCGTACTGCAGATTTTTCCGACCGGCGACCGGCAAGGCAAAATGGTCACCGAGCTGCAGCCGGTGACACTGGCCGCCATGGAGGGTTTGTTTCGGACGCAAACCGGCGCCCCGCTGGTAATCCTCGGTCAGCCGGACGAGCAGCAAGGGAAGATCGATAACCCGATCGCCGTCCCGGGCATGTTGAGCATGCTCACCTACCGGCGCTGGAACGCCAATGTCCGCGGACTCGATGCCTTCCGGAAGCAAGACTGGCCGGGAAATATCCCGCTGGTTTATTACAGCTACCACATCATGGTTGGCCTCGGAACCTGCTTCGTGGCGGTCATGGCGCTGGCGTGGTTGTTGCTTTCGAGCGGTAAACTCTGGCACGCCCGATGGATGCTTTGGGTCCTGATGCTCTCGGCACCTTTCCCCTACATCGCCAATACTGCCGGCTGGCTGACGGCCGAATTGGGCCGCCAGCCCTGGCTGGTCTACGGACTGATGCGCACCGAAAACGGCTACTCCAACCGGGTCTCGGCGGGCAACGGCATGTTTACTCTGTTGGGATTCATGGGCATCTATATGGCGTTGGGGATTCTGGGTCTGTTCCTGATCGGGCACGAACTGGATCACGGCCCTTCTGGAGGACCGCCATCCGCATCGAATCCCGATCGCGCCGCGGAGGCGGAATAAACGATGGCGGGCCTATGGTTCTGGATTGTCGCCGCAATGATCGCAGCCTATGTCGTGCTCGACGGGTTCGATCTGGGCGCGGGTGCCATTTATCTGCTGGCGGCGAAAACCGATGAGGAACGCCGGCGTGTCCTCCGCGCCATCGGGCCGGTGTGGGACGGGAACGAAGTCTGGCTGCTCTCTGCCGGTGGCACTCTCTATTTCGCTTTTCCGCGACTCTACGCTTCCAGCTTCAGCGGATTCTATCTTCCCCTGACGATGGTCTTATGGCTCTTGATCCTGCGCGCCATCGGCATCGAATTCCGCACCCACCTCGAAAGCCCGGTCTGGCAAAGCTTTTTCGACGGGATCTTCAGCCTCTCCAGCATTTTGCTGGCTCTGTTTTTCGGCGCCGCTCTCGGTAACGTCGTGCGCGGAGTTCCCCTGGACGCCAGCGGCTATTTCTTTGAACCGCTGTGGACCAACTTCAAACTCAGCTCGCAAACGGGCATCCTGGATTGGTACACGGTTCTCACCGGCTTCGTCGCCCTGGTCACGCTGGCGGCGCACGGTTCTTATTACGTGGCCCTCAAAACCGACGGCGACCTCGGCCGCCGCGCGCGCGGATTCGCTTTGCTGTGCTGGCCGCTGCAATTTTTTCTCACCTTCAGCACGCTGGTTGCCACCTACTTCATTCGACCCGAAATCATGAACAATTACGGCAAGCACCCAGTTGGGATCGCGGTTCCCATCGTCGTGGCCTCCAGCCTGACCGTTATGCTCTGGGCCAATCCCAAGGGAAAAGAAAGACTCGCGTTCGTGGCCTCCAGCCTGTATGTCACCGCCATGCTGGTGGGGGCAGCGTTTGCCCTTTATCCGGTTGTGCTGCCTGCTCGCGACCACCAATACGATCTCACCATCTACAACTCGGCCGCCGCCGCTCATGGATTGGGTATTGCCCTGGGCTGGTGGACGTTCGCCGCCGTGCTCGCGCTCGGCTATTTCGCATTCGTTTACCGCATGTTTCGCGGCAAGGTGCCCTTGGGCGAAGGACACGGTTAGGCCGCAGCCCTCGGCACCTTCCAGAGGTTGGCGGCAGCTGAGGCGGGCGCTGGCTCCCGTATAATCACGGAATGAGTGCTCATTCCCATACTCCCGGTCAGCAACCCCCTGCTCCGCAGCCTCTGCCTGGTGTCGGCGCCATCATCGCCGTCGGTTCCGGCAAGGGCGGGGTTGGCAAAACCACGCTCTCGGTCAATCTCGCAATTGCCCTCGGTAAAATGGGCCATCGCGTGGGTTTGCTCGACGGAGACGTGTACGGTCCGAACATCCCGCTCATGCTCGGCGTCAACGAACAACCCAAAGTGATGGGTGAGAACCAGATCGCGCCCATCAACTCGCATGGGTTGAAGGTCATTTCCGTCGGCTTCCTCAATCCGGGAGATAAGCCGCTGATTTGGCGCGGTCCGATGTTGCATTCGATTATCAAGCAGTTCCTGGGGTCGGTGCAGTGGGGACAACTTGATTATCTGATCATCGACCTTCCTCCGGGGACCGGCGATGTGGCCCTGTCGCTGATTCAGACCGTGCCCTTGACGGGCGCCATCGTCGTCTCTACCCCTTCCGACGTCTCGCTGCAAGATGCACGCAAAGCGATCGAGATGTTCCGCCAGATGAAGGTCGACATCGTTGGCATGGTGGAAAACATGAGTTACTTTGTCTGCCCGCACTGTCAACACGAAGTCGACATTTTTTCGCGAGGCGGCGCCGAAAAGACGGCGAAGCAATTTGACATTGCCTACCTCGGCGGCGTCGAGCTGGATCCGGAAATTCGCAAAGCCGGTGATGGCGGCGTTCCGGCCGTGCTTCAGGGAGAAGATTCGCCGCATGCCAAGTCGCTGTTCGCGTTCGCCCGCAATGTAGTTGCACGCGTGGACGCGATCCAAGCGGCCAGTTCCGACGGCGTCATTCAAATTCAGTAGGCGGGCAGAGTCGGAGCGATGGCAAGCGCGATTCGCCGCCGGCTCTGCCCGGATGTCTCGTCCTACTTGAACTGCAAATGTAGCTGGCGGAGCCCCAGCTGGCCAACCTTTTCACCCGCGTTGAAAATGACGATACGAACGACATAGTCGCCGTTCGCTCCGGTCGGCAGACCTTGCCAGCCGCTGGTGGACAGCCCGTTGGCGGTAGTCGCCGGCGCTTCTGCCGAGAGCGGATACCAGTTGCTTCCGTCCGGTGTGTACTCGGCCTGCGCATAGCTTCCGCTGGGCAGCACATTGGTTGCAAGTGTGATCACCAAGCGCACCGAGACGGCGTTGGTCATATCGATCTGATCGCGATCCGAGCCGCCTCCGACTTCGGTGGTGCCCACACCCGCACTGAAACCGGCACCCGAATAGAAGCCATAGTCGGGAGGAGCAGCCGAGTTTCCGGCCGCACCTTGAGGCCCTTGGGGTCCGGCCGGTCCTTGTGGTCCCGTCGCCCCCGCTGGTCCCGTCGCCCCCGCTGGTCCCGTCGCCCCCGCCGGCCCGGCCGGTCCCGCAGCGCCCGTCAGCCCCTGTGCCCCTTGCAGTCCCTGAGGACCGGTTGCGCCGGTCGCACCCTGCGGCCCCGCCGGTCCGATTGGCCCTGCGACGCCCTGGGCTCCCTGCGCTCCCGCCGGCCCGATTGGCCCGCTCGCGCCTTGCGCTCCTGGCGGCCCGGCGGCGCCTTGTGGACCCTGCGGACCTTGCGCTCCAATCAGAGAGTGAAAGTTGTTTCCGTTATCGGATTCAACAACCATGCCGCCGGCGATCGACAGCGTGTACTGACCCGCGGTGGGCGTCGGCAAACCCAGCCCCAGGTCCACGAGAGTGATGGCAGATTGCGTCGTGTTTCCGGCCTGCGGCTGCACACTCAATGGTCCACTGCAATTGGTGCCGGGATTGCCCGCGGTACATTGCGCCCACGAGAATGCAGACAACAGGATCGGTATAAAAATGCAGGAACAGCGTTTCATTTCGTCTCCTAGGGAATTATCGCGGCGCTCTCGTTGCTGTAGCCGCTTTCGTTGCCACCGCTGACCGCGGTGGTGACATAGTAGAGTGTCTGATTATGGGTTACCTGCACATCGGTATAAGTGGTACTAACGATTCCGGAGCCTATCTTTGAATACGGACCACCGTGAGCATTACCGCGGTAGACGTTATAACTTGTCGCGTTCTGACTTGCGCTCCAGGTAAGAGTCACGGAATGTCCGGTAATTCGCACCGAGGCATTCCCCCTAAGGATTACGTTGCCCTGAATTCCCTGGGCAAGGCTGAAAGTTATGCAGCTTAGGACGATGCAGATTGTGACGATTCGTTTCATCGCTCGCACTCGCGGGCCTTTCTGGCGCCTGGATTGTTGACCTCGCGGATCGCCGACACGCATCTCCGCCGGAGGGCAGCGCAACGACTACTGCCAGGTCAATTCAGTTGTCGGTTGGGCACTACTGGTACGACGCTCGAATGAGCCGCCGTCGGGGGAGTGCCACCATTTGTTTGTTTTCCGGCGGCCCAGCGTTGCTGCCACTGGACGCCGGACGAAGCATGGCGATGAAGTCACTTTCGCAGAACGCGGGGTTCGCAGTCGGTGATCGCGGTACAACAAAATAGTGATGAATGCACAAACTCGTAGTTACTCAGGGCCGTAACTTAGGTAACATCGAATAATGACTTATAGAACACAATAACTCCGCAGAATATAGATAGCGGACAAAGTCGATCTTTTATCTCTGAGTTAGTTCTTGCCCGACCTCGCGAGTCCCTCTTTGAAAGCGGCGTGCTGCACGGTTGCTCGTGCGCGAGCGTGCCTGGAGACAGGCCTCGTGGGCCGCCGGCCTCCCCATGGCGCGGCCACCGCCCGGAAAATCTCGCCGCGCATTGCAGGCAGTAAATGTCGGCCGCGAAGCTCTCCCTCGCCTCCAGTTCATCGGGTCCGCCGCAGTGCCTGCCGAAGTCCTTCAACATCGATCCCGGCGTGACGCCGCCGGCCGCTCGCGGCCATCGCTCCAGGGAACCGGGATGGAGACCGGGCAGGGCGACGTCGCGGATCGGGGTTCTTGCCCGCACCAACCTTTGCGTCACGTCGGCGCGGGGACAGGTCGTGTTCGGCGGTTCTCACAGGGTGAGCCCCTGGAATCGATCCAGCGCGCCGGTCCGAGGTGCGCTCGCAGGCAAAGGTCCACGGCCTTCGACCACTCAGGGGGTGCGGACAAGCCACGCCGCCTCCGCCAAAGCCAAACGGCCGAGGAGGCAGATCAGGAGGATTGGAATGATTGCCCACGGTTCGACCCGAGCGTGGCTCGAGCAGGCCAGGGGCCGATGTCGCGTGGTTCGCTATTCTGGGTCGCGCGGGAAGCGAACCCTTCGCCTAGCCGGGAATTTCATGCGGGACGATGGGCCGCACTTCGATTGAACCCCAGCGCACCGAGGGGACTCGGGCCGCCAGGGCGAGGGCCTCGTCCAGGTCTTTGGCTTCGACCAGATAGTAGCCGCCGAGCTGTTCCTCGGTTTCCGCGAACGGGCCGTCGGTGACCAAACGCCTGCCCTCGCGGAGGCGAAGGGTCGTGGCTTTCGCGGTTGTGTCCAGTTCGTTGCCGCCTCTCAGGTGCCCGCTGGCGGCGATGCTTTGGGTAAATTCGTCGTACTCCCGCATCACCTTCCCCAGCTGCGTTTCACTCATCGCGGCTACCTGGCTTTCACGCCCATAGATCAAAAGCAGATATTGCATGGCATCAGGCCTCCCTGCCTGCTCAACTGTCAGTCGAACGGGCATCCTCTGAATGGACAGTCCCAAGAAAATATTTGTCCGCTCTATGGTCGGTCCTACGCCGGCGGTTTCTGTGCTGCGAATCGCTCCAAGCGATAGCCGGGGTCCGCCGTTTCATCTTTGAGCACCAGGCGCGCGACCATTTCGCCGAGCGCGGGACCGTGCTTGAAGCCGTGCCCGGAGCCTCCGCCCACAATCCACACCTTGGAGTTCACGGGGTGGCGATCGACGATAAAGTTGTGGTCGATTGTGTTTTCGTACTGGCAAACGCGGGTCTCAACCAGCGGCGCGCTCTGCATTCCCGGGAAACGGTAGGCGAGATAACGTCGCGCTTCGGCCAGACGATCTTCGCTGACCAGACGCTCGCCTGAAGTCGGATCGAACTCCGGCCCGCGCGTGTCGTCGCCCATTTTGAAACCACGCCCCTGGTTGCCGGGAATCCCGTACATGAAGTGGTCGCTGTGATCGGCCCAGACGGGCACGTTCCCCTCGTTGTAGCTCGGATCGCCCGCGGGAGTGCCGAAGAAAAAGACGTCTTGCTTGGTCGAAGAAAAATACTGTCCGACGGTTCGCGGGAACAGCGTTCCCAGCCACGGACCACAGGCGAACACGTAGCGGTCTGCGGTCAGAGTGAGTCCGTCCGACAGCATCAGGGCTTTGCACTCGAGGTCTTCGCCGGGTGCGGCGGCCGCGGCCTGGCGATACTCCCCGCCTTCGGAGAGGAACTGATCGACCACTGCCTCTGTCGCTGCTCGCGCGAGCAGGTAGCCGCTTTGTGGCTCGTAGATGCCCCCTTCGAGGTTCGCGAAATTGATTTGCGGCCAGCGGCGCACCAGCTGGGTGACGGCAAGCTGCTCGAAGGGGATCCCGGCTTCTTTCAGCCACGGAATCGAACCCCGTTCAAACGCGCCGTCTGCTCCCATCATCCACAGCACTCCGATGGGGAAGAACAACTTCCGCTTCCACTGCGCTTCGTGTTCCTTCCAGAGATGCAGGGCACGCGCCGCGAGTCGGGTATAGGGCTGGTCGGGGCCATAGGCACGGCGGATAATTCTCGTTTCGCCGCCGGACGAGGATCGCGAATTTCCCGGGCCCCAGCTATCGAGCAGGCTGACCCGTGCACCGCCGCGGCGAAGATAGAGGGCGGTCCAGCCGCCGAAGGCGCCGGCGCCGATCACTGCGATATGGGGCTTGGTGGTCACGCCCTGGTGGCCATGCTGACGAAGTATAGCGCGGCGTTCGAGGCGCTCGATGATCTCCGGTTCGCTGCTCGGTTGTGGCCGTCATGGGTGGGCCGGCAACACGGTCCAGATGGCGGGATCTTCGGCGCCCAGAACCCATGAACAAAAGCCCTGCAAATTGCGCTCGCGAGCCAAATTCAGGCGCTCCTCGAAACCACGCTTGTCGGTGTAGAAGACCCACTCGCGATTGTCGTCCCGGTAGAAATAGAACCAGGCGACGCGGTCGAACCCATCCCACTCGGCATGGGGGTGATAGGCGGCCAGATATTGGTCGACTTCGGTTTGCCCGACGTATTCGGCACTCGGATTGGGCTTTTCATCCTTGCCGGGGTCTCCGGCAAACCAGTGGTAACCATAGACGGGAATGCCCAGCGAAAGTTTTTCCTTGGGCACCGACCGCAGCGCATAGTCCAGTTGTTCGACCGTCCACGGATAACCGGCGACCGGGCCAGGCGCAGTCCATCGCGTGTTCTGATCATAGGTCATGAGGCAGATCAGATCCACGGTCTCGGCGAGCGCCTTGAGATCATAGGCTCCACGCCAGTTGCCATAGAGCCAGTGAGAGTAGGCGCTCTTTCCCGGAAATCCGGGAGCGTTCGGCACGGTGGCGATGGTCAGTCGCAAGCCCTGCTTGTGGAGCGCCGCCGCGGCGTCGCGAACAAGATCGGAGAGCAGATCGCGATCGATCCACTGCACATTCTCAAAATCGATTTGAAAGCCGCTATAGCCATTTTTTTTGCTCTCGCTCAGCATGGCGTCGAGGAACGCTGTTCGCGCCGTCGGAGTCGTGAACAGTCGGTGCAGGTCGGCTTGCGCAGTGGTAGCGACAATGGGCATAACGGGCACATGGTGCCGGGCCGCGGTCGCGAGCACGTCTGGATTCGGCCCGCCCCACATGAGGCCGTTACCGTCGACGCCATACCAGGCGGGCACGATCACGTCGATTTTGCTTGCGTGCTCGGTGAACGACTTCACCGACGCCGGGCTGTCGGTCATGTAGAACAGCGCTTTGGGTTGCGCCGAGCCGAGGAGCGCGCTTAGGAAGAGGAACAAAACGACGTGCTTCATTCGATCACTCCTGACCGGGCCTGCGGCACGCCCGATGCAGACTGCTGAGGCGAAGCATAATGGCTTTCAGCGCAAACCGCGATTGCCTGTGCAGGTTCGATCCACGCAGGAAAAAGCGGTCGGACAAGTCTTCCCGTGCGGGCGCAATGACCCGCGCGCCCCAAGACGTGCCAACGCGTCAGGGCATCCAAGCGATGGCGCGAAAAGCCGATGCGGAGCTCCCTGTGGAGCGATTTCCGCATCCGAACCCGGACCGGTTTCTCCATGGGCAGCCAGGGAGAGTTCCTTGGATTGCGGTGTTAGTGGGGGATTCGATCCGAGATTCCGATTCCCTTGTCGTACATGGCGCCGTAATCCAGATACTGGGTTGCGGGATCGTTCAAGTAACTTATGGTTACTTTTTCGATGTCGCCGTTTTTCGTGAAGCGGACGGCCAGATGGGCGTTGATGCCCGCGAAATAGGTTGGCAGATCCAGTTTCTGATAGCGCTCCAGCACCTGGTCTCGGAGGGCGGGGTCGAAGTGGACGGCGTATTGGTCGACTAGGGCTTTGATGGAGTTGTAGTCGCCCTCGGCTTTGATGCGCATCAGTTCGGCGAGCAGAAGACCTACTCCCTGGCGCATTTTTTGATAGTCGGCCACGCGAACGTAGGTTTTGTCTTCGCGGGTGAACTGTTCGATGGAGCCGGGGACCTTGTCGGCGATGTAGTGAGCGATCAGTTGCCGGTCGCGCTCGTGATCTTCTTCGATGGTGTCGCCGTGCGGAATGCGGCGCAGTTGATTGAGGGCTGTCAGGGCCGCGTTGTCATACATGGCTTTGGCGACTTCTTCCTGATTGGAGATGAGGCCGAGCTCGCGCAGCTTGGGATCCCAGACGTTCCACAGGGCCATGAGGTCGGCGCGGGCTTCTTCGAGGGTGGAAAAATATTCCTTCAGGAAGGGCTGGGCGCCGGCGCTGACCCGATCGCTCAGCCTGCCCGAACCGTGGCCGATGACTTCGTGCATGGCGGTGAGGAGCGTGGCCGCTTCGCTGCCATACCGGGCGTTGCGTTCGATCTCGGCCGGACCGGCGGCGAAGGCGGCGAAGGCGGCCTTGCCGGTGGCTTGATCGAGGGCGCGGCTGCTGCCGGTGAAGAGAAAATTCTTGGAACCGTATTTTTCGTGGATTTCATTCTCATTCGGGAGATTGTCGCCGATCGTGCTCACGCTGAAGTCACCGGTTTCGATCAGGGTCTCGACCGCCTTGACCACCGGGAGCTTGAACTGCTGACGCTTGTATTTTGCCTCCCAGGGAGCTTTCTGTTCGAAATAGGCGGCGTTTTCGGCGAGCGTTTTCATGGCCGCGGTGACGGGCTTGTCGGTGATGGTGACAAAGCTCTGGGAGCTGCCTTTGGCTCCACGGGCGTCGCGATAGACCTCGATGAATCCATTATCGAAATCGACGGTGGCGTCGTTCTGCACCCAGGCGGTGCCGAACGAAACCCAGTCGGCGGGGTCGCCGGTTTGATAGTAGCGAATCAGGTGGGCGATGGCCTCGGACTGGGCGGCCTCGGCGTAGGCGCGCGCCTTTTCCAAGCACTCGTTGGCTTTTCTCAGAAAGGTGGCGTAGAGGCCGGGAGGGATTTTGCCGTCAGGGGTGCCGGCGCGGTAGACCAGTTCGACGAGCTGGCCGTCGCGATTTCTGACCACGCGTGAGTTCAGCGGATATTGGTCGCGGAACACCTTGAGATCTTCGAGGCCGAGGCCGGGATAGAACGTGTTGGAGCTGGCTTGAATCGTGTCCTTTCCGCCCACCGGACTTTTGGCGATGGCCATGGGCTCGAAGCCGGGGTCAAACAGTGACGGGCGCAGGGATTCGAGTTCCCGAAACAGGTCCGCCGGCGTTTTCAACGGAGGCAAATCGGCATCGGGGGTGCGGAAGGCGCCGTTTTGCAGGGCAATCTCAGCGGCTTTTTCCAGCTGTTCAAAACTGAAAGCGGGTAGAAATTTCTGGGAGGTCAGCTCGTTGTGGTTGCCGCGGTTGGCCCAGAACAGCTTTGCGAATTCGGAAATCTTGGCCAGGACCGACGGGTCGATAGCTTGGGGGTGAGCGAGGATTTCTGCGAGTAGACGCTTCTGCTCGAGGCCATAGGCGGAGAGCTGGTCGTAGATGATGGGATCGATGGCGATCGAAGCCTGCGTCAGCCAGTAGGCCAACGCCTGCTCGCGGGGCGTGAGCGTTCCAAAGCTGGGAGCGGGCAGTTGAATGAAGGCGGTGTCGCCGACGCGCTCGACGACAACAGGACCGCCGGCTGGTCCCTGGCCAGTGGCGGGAAGGACTGCGAGCAGCATGAGCAGCGCGGAGAAGCGGGTCTTCACGGTTGTCCTCCGGAGGGTCTCGGTGGACCCGAGCGAACTCCGCAGCCTAACACAAAGCTTCGCAGCGTGAGCGGCGAGGCGAAGGGCGAAGTCCGCTCTCCGCCGCCGTCCGCTCGAGAGGGGCAGAACCCCGGCGGCCAAACCAATTGCGACCGGGGCGCTCCGTTTGCTCATCCTTTGCGCCTTGATGGCAACAGCTGGCAAGCGCCGAACCCTGGACCCTCCGCCGTATCCCGACCCGATGGTGATCGATTGGGGAATGCACGTAAACCGGCTGACAAGGAGCAAGACGCTAGCGGGGTTGCCTGCCGCAGATCGGGGGGTCGGCGGCAGCGCAAATGACCGGACCGCTGGCGCGTGGGGAATCTGGCAGGTTCCCGGTGTCCGCCAAACCCGGGAGTCCGGCGACACTGGCGATCTCGCTGGGTTGCAGCACGGCGGATTGCCGCACGGCGGGGCGGCCGGAGGCCCAGCAAGGCAAGGCTGAGCGCCCTCCGCCAGCCCCGGAGCGTGATTCTCATGACGACGAAGTCGCCGGGCGGCGGCGGCTCGCGTGCTAGAATCAGTATTGTGATGCTTGTGACCGATGCTTCCTGATATTGAAAAACTACTGGAGCTGCAGGTCGCGGACAAAGAAATCCGCAAGCTGCAGGAAGAAGTTGCCGCGCTGCCAAAACGCGTGGCGGTGATTGAGCAGAAACTGGCCGGAACCAAGGCCCATCTTGAGCGGGTGCGGACAGCGGCCAAGGGCGACGAGGCCAACCGCAAGAGGTTCGAAGCCGCTATCAAGGACCTGCAAGGCAAGATTTCCAAGTATCGTGATCAATCCCTCGACGTAAAAACCAACGACCAATACAAGGCGCTGCTGCATGAGATCCAGTTTGCGGAACAGGAAATCCGGCTGAACGAGGATCGCATCCTTGAGGTGATGGTCAACGTCGACGCGCGCGAAAAGGAAGTCAAGGCGGCGGAGGCGGTGCTGAAGGCAGAGACCGCCGAGATCGATAAAGAAAAACACGACGCGCGGCAGCTCACCGCCGAGGATCAGAAAAAGCTTGCCGAGTGGAATGCCAAGCGCGATACGCTGCGGCGCGGGATTTCCGAAGATATTCTGCGGCAATACGAGCGGGTGGCGAAGTTCAGGGGCAGCGGGCTGGCCGAGGTCCGGGACCAGAAATGCATGGGCTGCCAGGTGATGCTGCGGCCGCAGACCTACAACGAAGTGCGCAACGGGCAGACGGTCATGGTCTGTGAATCGTGCTCTCGCGTGTATTACTTCAATCCCGCGAACGAAGTCAAGCCGGAGCAGGAGGTGGTGACGGTGACCGGACGCAAGCGCGCGCGCCCCAAAGCGGACGCACCGCAGGCCTGGTTCTACCGTCCCGATTACCCCGAAGAAGGCGAAGTGCTGCTGGCGTTTATCAATAACGGCGGCAACTCGACGCGGCGGATTTATGAACTCCACACCGGACGCCAATTTGGCGAGGTGTTGCAACGCGAAGGCAATTATCGCCAGGCATTTCCCGAGGACCTGACCGAGGCGGCGCTGCGGCTCAACGGCCACTGGGAGGAAGCGGAAATTGACGAATGGGGCGCCGAGATTCCTTCTAATGTTCTCGATCTCCTGCAGAAGGACCTGCTGGCCATCCGGCGCGAGCATCGGGCCACGCACAAGGACCACGCCGCGCCTTCGGCGCCGCAGCCGGCCGCCCGCTAGATCGCGCCCCTCGGCCGACTGAGCGGCAACCGAATCCGCCGCACAACGATCATCGCCGCACGATCGTCGCGGGAGAAAATCGATGCGATGGCCTTTCCCACTCCCTGGCGCAGAACCTGCTGCCGGGCCGCCCGATCAAGCCACCGCGCCACCGGAGATCGGCTTCACCTTCCGGCTATTCCATCAACTTGCCGGGCCAGATTGCTCGTCGAACGTTCTGTTTTCCCCCTGCAGCGTGATGCTTTGCCTGGCCATGGTCTATGACGGCGCGACCGGGGAAACCCGCAGCGGCATGCAAAAGGCGCTCGAACTTTCCGGTCTCGACTCCGCGGGCCTGGCGAGGGTCATCACTCGACTGCGATCGGCGCTCGAAGCGGATGCAGCCGGAGTGCAGCTGCGGATTTCAAATTCGCTCTGGGGCAATCCGCGACTCCCCGTGCGGCCCGAATTTGCCGCGCGCGCCCGCGAAGTCTACGGCGCGGAGGTCTGTGAGATTGACTTCGCGGCCGCCGATGCGGTCGACCGCGTCAATGCCTGGGTGCGCGAAAAGACGGCAGCGATGATTCCGCGCATGGTCGATCATCTCGACCCCCTGACCCTGATGGTCGCTCTCAATGCAATCTACTTCAAGGGACTGTGGAAACTGCCTTTCGAGCGCAGCCTGACCGAGGACCGGCCGTTTACGACTGGCTCGGGGCAAGAGAAGACCTTACCGCGGATGCGGCGACGGGGGAGATTCCGGTATTACGAGCCGCCCGGTGTCCAGGCCGTGGTCCTGCCCTATCAGGGATCGCGGATTGCCATGTATGTGCTGCTGCCGGCGAGGAAATCCAGCCTGAGGAAACTTCGCGACCAGTTGAACGCCGACCGCTGGCAGATCTGGACCGACCAGTTTGCCCTCAGGCTGGGCTCGGTGCATCTGCCGCGCTTCCGGATAAACTCTGAGGCCCAGTTGCGGACGGCTCTCGCCGACCTTGGAATGGAGCGGGCCTTTGATCGCCAGCGGGCGGAGTTTGGAGGCATCCGGGAGGCGCCTCCACCGGTCTGGATCGATCAGGTCTTGCATCGCGCCCTGGTGGATGTGAATGAGGAAGGCACGGAAGCCGCGGCGGCGACCATAACCTTCTTGCGGGCTACGTCGCTGCGCCCCCAGTCCCCTGAAGCTGAATTCGAAATGATTGTCGACCGGCCGTTCCTGTTTCTTATCCGCGACGAGGTGAGCGGCAACATCCTTTTCCTGGGATCGGTCGCCGACCCCTCGGCCTAGACGGCCGTGATTCCGGCTGAACCACGCCCAATGCGACAGCCTATCATATTGAAACGATCGTTTCAATTATGATATGGTCTTGATTCCACGCTCCGGGTCCCGGCCGCCAGTCGAAATAAGGCGTCGCGGAGCTGCCCGATGGCTGCGCCGGGCGCGATTCGCCAGCTCTCGAGCGGAGCACCGGTTGCCGGCAGCGGATCTCATCTGCCCCCAAGGCGGAGGCTTGACATGTTCACGAAACGTCACGCGGCGCTCGGTTTCATTTTTGTCACGGTGCTGCTCGATATGCTTTCGTTTGGCGTGGTGGCTCTACTGTTGCCGAAGTTGATTTCCGATTTTCTCCAGGGCAATACCGCGCGCGCATCGGAATATATCGGGTTGTTCACGACCACCTGGGCGTTGATGCAGTTTGTCTTTGCGCCGGTGCTTGGATTGCTCTCGGACCGCTTTGGCCGGCGGCCGGTGGTATTGCTTTCGAACTTTGGCCTGGCCCTGGACTATCTGGTGATGGCGCTGGCACCTACGATCGGGTGGTTGTTTCTGGGGCGTATTTTCTCCGGGCTCACCTCCGCCAGTATTCCGACCGCAACTGCCTACATCAGCGACGTGACGCCACCGGAGGGGCGGTCGAAGGCGTTCGGGCTGCTGGGTGCGGCCTTCGGTGTGGGCTTTATTCTGGGGCCGGCGATTGGGGGATGGCTGGGCCAGCATAATCCGCGGCTGCCGTTCTGGGTAGCGGGAATGGGGAGCCTGTTGAACTTTTGCTATGGCGCGTTCGTTTTGCCGGAATCGCTTCCGATCGAGCGCCGGCAACCGCGGTGGCAATGGGGGAAGGCGAATCCGGTGGGCGCTCTGCGGCTGCTACGTTCGCATGCGGAATTGTTCGGCCTAGCCACGGTCAATTTCATGGGATACGTGGTGCACGAAATTTATGTGACGGTTTATGTTCTCTACGTGATCTACCGTTTTGCCTGGAACCCACGAATGGTTGGCCTTTCGCTGGCGGTGGTTGGCATCGCCTCCATGGTTTGCTACTCCGTGGTTGGGCCGATCGTGACGCGACTGGGAGAGCGGCGCTCCCTGCTGACGGGATTGTTCTTTGCCGCGCTCGGGTTTGCCATGTTCGGGTATCCCTCGCCGGCGGTATTTCTAGCGGCCATTCCGGTGAACGCGCTTTGGGCGCTGGCGGGATCGACGTCGCAGTCGCTGATGACGCGGCGGGTGTCTCCGTCGGAGCAGGGAGAACTGCAAGGCGCACTGGCCTCGTTGCGGGGGGTGGCCATGTTATTCGGGCCGGGGCTGTTCTCGCTGACCTTCGCCTATTTTATTTCTCCCGCCCACTCCCTGCCGGGGGCGCCCTGGTACTTGGCAGCGTTGCTGATGCTGGTGTCGCTGACCGTTGCCTGGGCAGTGACCAAGAATGAGAACCGCGACCGGGACAAACACCCAGTAGGCGGCGGCATCAGGACGGCCGAGGCCGGGTAGCTCACGGCGCTTTGCGAGTGCAGGTGCTGGCGTCGACCGCCTGCCACTGGCCATTTTTCTGGAACCAATAGCGGACGGTGAACATGTTCGCCGCGTTCTTGGTGAATTCGAAGCGCTCCGCCGGCGCCGCTGGATTCAGCAGCGCCTTGCCCTCCCAGAGCAACCGGGAATCAGAGAACCCGGGGGAATAGAAGACGCGGATTCCGCCGGTCGAATCTTGCACGGTGGAGATGTATTGCTGGCCCTTGTCGTCCCAACCCCATTCCGAAAGAGCGTGGTAGGAGAAGGGCGGCCGGTCGTCGTGCCGGAACAGCAGCCATTTGTTTTCTAGCGCGGGCTCGAACGAGAGATCGGCGGAGATGGCTTTTCCGGAGGCCGTGAAGCTGCCCTCGCACGACCAGCTGCCGGCGAACCAGTGCAGCTCGACAAGGGTCTTGCCGGCTGCGGATTCTTGGTTCGCGAGCACCCCTCGACCGGGGGCCGCGAGGGTCAACGACAGGAAGATGGCGCACGACAGCGGAATTCTCATCCCATCAGGGGTCGGCTTCATGAGCACCTCGCATCGATCAGCGTGCCAGGGGGATGGACGAGCGAACAACGGAAACGATAGCGCGGCGCGCGCTGGAAAAAGCCCAATCGCGCGCCGCACAGGAGTTCGTTAGAACGGCCGCGGATGGTCCGGCGGTTAGTCGCCGTAAGGATTCTTGTAGCGCAAGACCTTCGACAGGTCGCGGCCGCGGATGATTCCGGCCGAGTGATAGAACAGCCCCCAGGAATCGACGGTCGACAGGTCAGGAAAAATGCAGGCCTCGAGCACCTGGTCGTTGGGATCCGACTTTTTTACCCAGCCGCCGCCGGCGGCATTGATTCCACCGAACAGGTCGCTGCCGCCAAGCTGCGAGCAGTAGCAGGACGCGGGATTGCCGTTGCAGGTGCCGTTGTAGGGTACCTCTGCGTAATAGGCAAGCGCCGCGAGTGACGGCTTTTCGCTGTAGAGCGTCGCCAGGTCGGCGTAGATCCGTGACCCATTGCTTTTTTTCAGAAACTTGCAGAATTGACGCGTGCCGGACAGCTGGAGCCAGTTCTGTTCGACGTCGTTGGTGTTGTAGTAGGGTTCGCGACCGTTGACTTCACCGCCTTTTTTCACGCAGTAATCGGCGGCCTTGGCGAGGTCGACGACCTCGGGCGCGCGCGCCTGGCCGGGCCCACCGGCCTGAACGGGGCTGGATGCGGGAACCGCGACCGCGATCGCGAATGCGATACCAATCAAGGACAACAGAGCGACGAGGGAGCGCTTCATTAAGGGGCCTCCTGGGAAATTGGGGATCGATTGTGTTGTCCACAAACGCGGTGGCGCTGCAATCGAGGTCTGAACTCTAACACAACCACCGACGTGCCCTGCGCGTCGGGTCGGTGGCACTCGGTCGCAGAGCCGAGCGCGGGAGGCGGGATTTCCCGGCGAATTCGCGGTAAGATAGGCCGCACGAGGTGAGCCATGACCAATCCCGGGGATCTCCCTGTTGCCTGCCCATCGCGACGTTCGTTTCTGAGCCTGTCCGCGGTCGCTTCGGCCGGGCTGGCGTTGCGCATTGTCACCGAACCGATGCTGGCGCGGGCTCGGGTGCACAACTTTCCGAAGGATGCGATCCGCATTGATGCCAATGAAAACCCGCTCGGGCCGGGGCCTTCGGCGCGCGAGGCGGCCGCCGCCGTGGTCGCCCAGGGCGGGCGATATTCGGACTGGCTTACCGACGACTTGACCAAGACACTGGCGGAAATGAACCAGCTCAAGCTCGAGCAGGTGCGGGTTTTTGCCGGATCGAGCGAGCCGTTGCATCACGCGGTGGCGGCTTTCGTTTCGGCGGAGCGCAGTTACGTGACCGCCGATCCGGGCTACGAGGCGGGGATGTTTGCGGCGGCCGCACGGGCAGCAAAGGTCGTGAAGATTCCGCTCACCAAAGCCTATGCACATGATGTGAAGGCGATGCTGGCGGCGGCTCCCGACGCGGGCGTGTTTTATGTCTGCAACCCGAATAATCCGACCGGCACTTTGACAGCCCACGCCGATCTCGAATATCTGGTCGAGAACCAGCCCAAGGGGTCGATTGTGCTGGTCGATGAAGCCTACCTCCACTTCTCCGACGCCGAGTCGGTGATGGATCTGGTCCGGGCCGGCAAGGACGTGGTGCTGTTGCGCACTTTCTCGAAGATTTACGGGATGGCGGGTTTGCGCTGTGGCGCGGCGTTTGCGCGGCCCGACCTGCTCGAGAAAATCGACAACTACGGCGGCTGGAATTTCATGCCGATCACGGCGCTGGTGGCGGCGTCGGCCAGCCTGAAAGATCCTGAACTGGTACCCGAACGCAAGCGCATCAATGCCCGCATACGGGGAGAAGTGTTTGCCTGGCTTGACCGCAACGGATATTCCTATATTCCGTCGCAATCGAACTGCTTCATGCTGGATACGAAGGGTCCCGCCAAGGCCGCCATCGACGCCATGGCAAAACAGAACATTTTCATTGGACGCATCTGGCCGGTGTGGCCGACCTACACGCGGATCACGGTGGGCACCGCGCCCGAGATGGAGCAGTTTCAGGCGGCGTGGCAAAAGGTGATGACCGGAGCAGTGACGGCGAGCGTCGGTGCGGTGCCAGCATGGGGAGAGCTCGGCAAACGCCAGCGCAACCGGCTGGCGTCGTGATCCGGCTGATTCCGGCGAGCGCCTTCAACCCGAGCGACAAGGCCCGCGGCTTCCGGCGGCGAGCGGCCCTGCTCCCCGGCTGAGCGGTCGCACCCGGCGCACCCGAGGGCAGGACGTGCTTCGCGGTAACATCAATCCATGCCGAAACCAGCTGCCTCTTTCCCCAAGGCTGCGGAGCCTTTTGTGAAACTTTCCACCCGTGGAGCCACGCGGCTGCAGGCGCGGCACCCCTGGGTTTACCGCTCGGACATCGTCGAGTCGAACGATCCCGGACCGGGCTCAGTGGTTCGAGTACTCGATGCGCGCGGCAAATTCCTGGGCACGGCGCTTTACAGTTCTTCTTCGCAGATTGCCATTCGCATGCTTTCGCACGGGTCAACGGCCGATCTGCCAGCTCTGGTCGCAGAGCGCATCCGGGCGGCCATGGCTTACCGGAACAATCTGCTCGCCGACAGCAATGCCTACCGCATCGTCTTCAGCGAAGCGGATTTTCTTCCCGGGCTAATCGTGGATCGCTATCACGATGTGCTTTCCCTACAGATCTTGACCCAGGGAATGGACGCGGCACCGGTGCGCGAAGCCATCCTGCAGACAGTGCGGGAGCAATTGCAGCCGGCCGGAATCGTGGAACGGGTCGAGGCCCGCATCCGCGCGCTCGAGCAATTGGCACCGCGGGAGTCGGCCTTGCTGTGGGGAGGAAAGAGTTCGACGGAAATCGGGATGAATCGCGTTCGTTTCCACTACGCAGGGCTGGAAGGACAGAAGACGGGAGCCTTTCTTGATCAACGGGAAAACTATGCCGCGGCGGCACGCTACGCACATGGCGAGGCACTCGACGCTTTCTGCTATCAGGGCGGATTCGCGCTGCATCTTGCTCTCGGCGCCGGCCGGCCAGAGGCGGCGAAGTGTTCGCCGGTCACGGGTGTGGACAGCTCGCGTCCGGCGCTGGAGATGGCGGAGAAAAATGGGGCGCTGAATGGAAGAGAGCTGGAGTGGATCGAGGCCAACGCCTTTGATCTGCTGCGCGATTACGCGGCGGCGAATCGACGCTATGACACCATCGTTCTGGACCCTCCGGCGTTTGCCAAGAGCAAACGCGACCTGGAGAAGGCGCTGCGCGGTTATAAGGAACTCAATTTACGCGCCCTGAAGATGCTGCGCCCGGGAGGCATTCTGGTGACCTGCTCCTGTTCGTTTCACGTGGGCGGCGCGGAGTTCCTGGAAGTGGTCTCGGATGCGGCGCGCGACGCCCACAAGGACCTTCATCTGCTGGAAGTTCGGGGTGCTGCCCAGGACCATCCAGTATTGTTGAATGTGCCGGAGACTGGCTACTTGAAGTGCCTTATACTGCGTGTAAGTAATTGATAAACAAGATAACTTTTATACTTGACAATAACGCACTAAGATTTTATGATTCAACAATACTGATCACAACTCGGGAGCCTGTGAAGGGCTCTCCAAGACAATTTCCGTAGGAGGATTTAGGTTATGACTTTGATTACGCGTTACGACCCTTTCCGTGAGTTTGCCAGTTTGCAGGAGCGGATGAACCGTTTGCTCAGCAATCCGCACGGCCCGGAAGGGCACGATGAAGCCCTGACCTCGACCGCTTTTGCGCCGCCCGTAGACGTCTACGAAGACGAGCACGGCGTCACGCTGAAGATCGAGGTGCCGGGAATCGACGAGAAGGATATTGATGTCCGGATCGAGAACAATACTTTGACCGTGCACGGCGAGCGCAAGTTCGACAAGGAAGAGAAGGAAGAGAACTACCGGCGCGTGGAGCGGCAGTATGGCAGCTTCACCCGTACGTTCACTCTCCCGAACACTGTCGACCAGGAAAGCGTTCAGGCCGATTACGATAAGGGCGTGTTGAAGGTCCGGCTGGCGAAAAAGGCCGAAGCCAAGCCGAAGCAGATCAAGGTGAACGTCGGCGGTGCGAAGACGCTGGAGAGCAAGCCGGCGAAAAGCAGTCAGGCCGCGTAAGCGAGGCTCGAGCGCAGTAAACTTGGCGGGAGGCGAGAGACAGCGCCTCCCGCTTTGCTTGCCCGGGAGCTTGGCTCACAACCCTTGCTGCAAGTCGCCCCCGCCACATCCGGGCAATTTTCAAAGTGCGCAACCCGGGCGTGTAGCATCGATTTATGTAGTGAGAGGCAGGAGTATTCAGCATGGCAATCCGTTGGGACAAATTTACCGTAAAAACGCAGGAGGCAGTGCAGCGCGCAAACCAGCTTGCTTCCGAACACGGCAATTCCGAGCTTGCCCCGGCACATCTGCTGGCGGCGCTGGTCGAAGACCGCGAAGGCATTGTTGCGCCCGTGCTCGAAAAAATCGGCATTGGGCCACAGGCCGTGCTCAGCGAGGTCTACGACCAGATTGCGAAGCTGCCCAAGGTTTCTGGCAGTGGCGGCGCGCAGCAGCCGTCCATGTCTGCGCCGGTCAACCAGCTTCTCGAGAAGTCTTTCCAGGAAGCGGACACGTTCAAGGACGAATACGTGTCGACCGAGCACATTTTGCTGGCCCTGACCGACCTCAAGCGCGATCCCGCGCAGCAGCTGCTGGCTCGTCATGGGGCCACGCATGACGCCATCCTGCGGGCCCTTACCGCGGTCCGCGGATCGCAGCGCATCACCGACCCGAATCCGGAAGCGAAATATCAGGCGCTCGAGCGCTATGCTCGCGACCTGAACGAGCAGGCACGGCGCGGCAAGCTCGACCCGGTGATCGGGCGCGATGAAGAAGTCCGCCGCGTGGTGCAGGTACTTTCGCGACGCACCAAGAATAATCCGGTGCTGATTGGCGAACCGGGAGTGGGCAAGACCGCGATCGTCGAGGGTCTGGCGCAGCGCATTGTCTCCGGCGACGTGCCGGAAGTTTTGAAGAACAAGCGGGTGGTGTCGCTCGATTTGGGGGCCATGCTGGCGGGGGCGAAATATCGCGGCGAATTCGAGGATCGCCTGAAGGCGGTGCTCAAAGAAATCGAGGATTCGGCGGGCAAGATCATTCTTTTCATCGACGAGTTGCACACGCTGGTGGGGGCAGGCGCGGGCGAAGGCGCAATCGATGCTTCGAACATGCTGAAGCCGGCGTTGGCCCGCGGCGAGTTGCGCGCCATCGGGGCGACCACGCTCAACGAATATCGCAAGTACATCGAAAAAGATCCGGCGCTCGAACGGCGCTTCCAGATCGTGTTTGTGGGCGAACCGAACGTTGAGGACACGATTGCCATTCTGCGCGGGCTGAAGGAAAAGTACGAAGTGCATCACGGGGTGCGCATTAAGGATTCGGCGATTGTGGCGGCGGCGACCTTGTCGCATCGCTATATTTCCGACCGCTTCCTGCCCGACAAGGCCATCGACCTGATTGACGAAGCGGCTGCTTCGCTGCGCATTCAGATCGATTCCATGCCGACCGAGATCGATCAGTTGGAACGACGGGCGACACAGTTGGAAATTGAAAAGCAGGCGCTGAAGAAGGAGGAAGACGCGAACTCGAAAGAGCGGCTGGCCAGCGTGGAAAGAGAACTGGCGGGCATTCGCGAACAGTCGAACGCGCTGAAGGCCAAGTGGAATCAGGAAAAGGATGTCATCGCGCGGGCGCGCACGCTCAAGGAAAGGCTGGAGCAGCTGAAGATTGAAGAGGCCGCCGAGGAACGCAAGGGGAATCTGGAGCGTGTAGCGCAGATCCGCTACGGGCTCATTCGTCAAACCGAGGAGGAATTAGGCAAGGTCACCGCGCAGATCGATGGCAAGGCGGGGCGCCGGATGTTGAAGGAAGAAGTGGATGAGGAAGATATTGCCCGCATCATTTCGAAGTGGACCGGCATTCCGGTTTCCAAGATGCTCGAGGGCGAGGTCCAGAAGCTCATCAGCATGGAAGACCGGCTGCGGCGGCGGGTGATCGGCCAGGACGACGCGCTCGAGCGTGTGGCCAACGCCATCCGCCGTTCGCGCGCGGGGTTGAGTGATCCCAAGCGGCCGATCGGGTCTTTCATCTTCCTCGGTCCGACAGGCGTCGGCAAAACCGAACTGGCACGCGCCCTCGCCGAATTTCTTTTTGACGATGAGCGCGCCATGGTGCGCATCGACATGTCCGAGTACATGGAGAAGCACGCCGTCTCGCGTCTGATCGGCGCGCCTCCGGGGTACGTCGGCTACGAAGAAGGCGGGCAGCTCACCGAGCAGGTGCGGCGGCACCCGTACGCGGTCGTGCTCTTCGACGAAATCGAGAAGGCGCACCCCGACGTGTTCAACATCCTGCTGCAGATCATGGATGATGGGCGCCTTACCGACGGCAAAGGCCGCAAAGTCGATTTCAAGAATACGGTCATCATCATGACTTCCAATCTGGGCTCCTCGTACCTGCAGTCGGAAAAGGTCCGGTCCGAGGATGCCTTCGCGGAAGCCTCTAAGCAGGTAATGGGCGCGCTGCATGGACATTTCAAGCCCGAGTTCCTGAATCGCGTGGACGACATTGTCATTTTCCGTCCTCTCGGCAAGGAACAACTGGTGAAAATTGTCGACCTGCGTCTCGAGGATTTGCGGCGACTGCTCGAGGACCGCAAGATTTCTCTGGAACTGACCGACTCCGCCAAACAACTGTTGTTCCGTGAGGGCTACGATCCGAATTTTGGCGCACGTCCGCTGAAGCGCGCGATTCAGAAGCTGGTGCAAGATCCGCTGGCGCTGAAGATCCTGGAGGGAGCAGTGCTGCACGGGGACCACGTGGTGGTAGACGCCGACAGCAAGGCCGGGACGATGAGGTTCACGGTAAGCGAGCGGGTGGGGGAGAAAGTGGCAACAAAAAAGTAGCGATTCGCCTGCCCCTCTGGCGACGGTGCCCCGGCCGCGGCCTCCGGCTACGAAAGACTGGCCGGCGTGGCAGAGACCGAGGCAGGGGTCCGCCCCGCGGCCGGTCGCGACCTTTTCCGCCTCAACTTGGCACGCAAGAATTTCTCTCCCCTACGATCCCTAGTTACCGGTACTCTGTCATCGGGGGCTACGGCATTGGCGGACGACACGAGGCTGCATGATTTTCTGGCGGAACTGCTGCGCCGCGGCGGCAGCGACTTGCTTTTGGTTCACGGGACTGCGGCCGCGATTCGAAACAACGGAGAGGTTGAGAAAATCGCGGACGTGGCGCTGGCGGGCCCGGAAATTGAAGCCCTGGTGCGACCGATTCTCACCCCGGTGGCGGCGGCGCAGTACCGCGACACGCAGATTGCCGATTCTTCCTATCGCATTGCCGACCTCGGACGATTCCGGATCAACTTGCATCGCGAGCGGGGAAACGCGGCGGCTACCATCCGCGCGCTTCCGATGAAGGTGCCGTTGCTGGCTGAGTTGGGACTGCCGGTTGAGATTGGCCATCTGGCAGGGCTGCGTCGCGGACTGGTACTGATCGGGGGCGCCGCCGGGGCGGGAAAATCGACGACCATGGCGGCGCTGGTGAACGAGATCAACCGGCGCGACGCGCGGCACATTGTGACCATTGAAGATCCGGTCGAATACGAGCACGCCCACCTGCGCAGCGTAATTGAGCAGGTTGAAGTGGGAACCGACGCGCCGGATTTCCCGACCGCGCTGCGCGCGGCCCTGCGGCAGGCTCCGGACGTGCTGGTGGTCGGGGAGATGCGCGATCCGGAGAGCATGGCGATTGCGGTGTCGGCAGCGGAAACCGGGCACCTGGTTCTGTCTACCTTGCATACGACCGATGTGGCTTCGGCGATCTCGCGAATTTCCGATTCGTTTCGGGCAGAACGGCAGAGCACGATCCGGCAGGAGCTGGCGATGGCGATTTCCGCGGTGTTGACCCAGACCCTGCTCGCCAGCCGCAAGGGCGGTCGGGTTCCGGCCGTGGAGATGCTGATGGTGGGGTACGGGGCGCGGCAGCACATACGGCACAACGCTCTGCAGCATTTGAATCAGGAAATCACCATGACCAAGGGGAGGGGATCGATTGCCATGGAAGAGAGCCTCTCGCGGCTGGTACGGGATGGGCACCTGGAGCGGGAAGAAGCGTTGGAATTTGCCGCCCATCCGGATGATCTGAAGAGCCGGCTGCGCGGCGTGCCCTAGGCGGCAGCCGCTGCCGGGGAGCGGGTTTTCGAACATCCTGCCACGGCATCGCTCGGGCGGCTGCGTCAGCTGCGTGCCCCTGCAACCCCCCTCGAAAACAGGGGCAGCGGGTCACTGCACCCAGCAGGAACAGGCTCGCGCCGGCGCTTTTCCGGCCGCTGTCGAGGCTAGGCCCGCGAACGAAACTGGTCCGCGACCTCGGGGCGCGACAGATACCAGGCGACCATCACGCGCACGATAATTCCCAGGCCTCCGATCGCCAGCGCTTTCGGCTGCACCATCACGGTGGCAGCCGATACCGAGGGCACGAGCATGACGATGCCGGTGAGGGCAATGAGCAGGGCCGCGCGGCGCATCAGATTGTTGAGTGCGAACAGGCCCCACCCTACTGCCCCGCCCACCACGGCTGCGAGCAAAAACATGTAGGGGCCGGCCAATTCAAGGCCGAACAGGAGCGGGGCGCCCCGCGACAGGGCAATGGTGCCGGGACGGAGCAGCATGACTGCGCCGGCGGCCGCCAGATAAAGGACGCAGATGCCAAATAGAGCGGCGATGGCGCGGACTCCGTTCGGCACCGGGTTAGGGGAAGTGCTGGTCACGTTTTCTGGCCAGGGCGCATGTTTGCGATGCTCGGACTCGGGGGAGACTGCCGCGCTCGTGCCAGCCGACAACCTCGCCCCCGACAAGTGGCAGGCTTCGGCTTGCAGCGGGGACCAAATCCCGTCTTTCTACCCGGCCGGCAGCTCGTAGAATACAAGCCGTGGCACCCAATTCCCAGACCAAGCTGATCGTGCTGAACCTTAAGGCCGGAATGCCTACCGTAGAACAGGCCAAGCGGCGGCTACTCGAGTCACTGTACGCGCCGCGCGGAGCGGCGGGCCCGGTGGTGAAGATCATTCACGGCTATGGCTCTTCGGGAAAGGGCGGGGCGATTCGCACCTCCATCCGCGAGCAGATGGCCGCCTGGCAACGCGAGGGCAAGGTGCTGAAGGTGGTGCCGGGCGAAACCTGGAGCATTTTTGACGCCGACTCGCAGGACCTGCGGCGGCGGTATGCTTTCCTCGGCAAGGATGAGGATCTGGATCGCGGCAACGCGGGCGTGACACTGGTTGAGTTTCCCTTCGACACTTCGCGCATTTTTCGCTAGCCGGCGAGCGAGCCGGCGGATTTTCGCAAGTCCAGAACCTCACCCGGCCTCTGGTCCCGGACAATTTGCGGCATCCGCCCAAACGATGGCTGGATCGATTGCGGCGGGTTTCGGCAAGACGGGTCGAAAGCGATCGAAGCCATCGAAGCCAATCGAAGCCCCCCAGGGTTGCCACCTGCCTGGCCGAAGGCGTAATGTACTCGGACTTGAGAGTGAGTTTTTCTGGGGGATGAAATGAAGATCAGCCGTCGGTGGTCGCTGTTTCTCTGGTTGTTGTTTTCTCTCGGCCTGGCCGCGGCGCAGACCGCACAGGCGCCAAAGACGGTGATCATCCAGGCCGGGCGATTGCTGGACGTGAACACGGGGAAAACGCTCTCCCACCAGACCATCCTGATTCGGGGCGACCGGATTGCGAGCGTGGGCGCAGACACGCCGGTTCCGGCCGGAGCACAGGTGATCGACCTTTCCCATGCCACCGTGCTGCCGGGTTTGATTGACGCGCACACGCACATCACTTTTACAACCAATTTTGGTTATTCGCGGCTGGCCATTTCGCTGCCGCGGGAAGCTCTGAACGGAGCCCGCAATGCTCGCGTCACGCTGGAGGCCGGCTTTACCACCATCCGCAACGTGGGCGCGAGCGGCTTCACCGATGTTGCTTTGCGCGATGCCATTAATGCCGGCGATGTACCGGGGCCGCGGATGTTGGTTAGCGGGCCGGCCCTGAGCATTACCGGCGGGCACTGCGACGACAATCTGCTGCCCTTTGAGTGGCACGTGCAGAACGAAGGCGTGGCCGATGGAGTCGAAGCCGTGCAGCACAAGACGCGCGAGATCATCAAGTACGGCGCGGACCTGATCAAGATTTGCGCCACCGGAGGCGTGCTTTCGCATGGCGACAATCCGCAGGCTTCGCAATACACGCTGGAAGAAATGAAGGCCATCGTGGCCGACGCGCACCGCTTGGGGCGCAAAGTCGCCGCGCATGCGCACGGTGCGGAAGGAATCCGCTGGGCGTCGGAGGCGGGTGTGGATTCGATCGAGCACGGGTCCTACATCGACGACGCGGCCATCGCGACCATGAAGAAAAACGGAACCTACTTGGTGCCGACGCTCTATCTCATGGACTGGTTTTTCGAGAACGCGGAGAGAATCGGGACGCCGGCGGAGCTGATTGCCAAGGGACACGAGGTGATGCCGGCGGCGCGCAAAAATGTGGCGCGCGCGTTTGCGGCGGGAGTGAAGGTCGGCTTTGGCACCGATGCGGCGGTCTATCCGCACGGGCTCAATGCGCATGAGTTTGCCGTAATGGTGAAGTTGGGGCTGACGCCTTTACAGGCGATTCAGGCGGCGACGGTCAATGACGCGGATCTGTTAGGTTGGTCCGACAAGATCGGAACCCTTGAGCCAGGCAAGTGGGCCGACGTGGTGGCGGTGGACGGCGATCCGCTGGCCGACGTCACTACGCTCGAACGCGTGAAGTTTGTCATGAAGGGCGGCGAGGTGGTCAAGAACCTATATGCCAATTAGGACCGCCATTCCGGCGAGACGCGGCACCCGGCGTCTCGATGGGAGCGCGACCTCCACGACGCATGGCGCTTGCCAACCGGGCTAGTGCCGGCTCCCGGCGAAATTCCGATAGAATCCCTGCTTGTCCGTTCAACTGCAAATCGAAGCCACCCGGGGCGCTGCCCGCTCGGGCAAGCTCATCACCCCGCACGGGGCGGTGGAGACGCCTGTGTTCATGCCGGTCGGAACGCTCGCTTCGGTCAAGGGTGTTCCGCAGGATGTGCTCGAAGAACTTGACGTCCAAATTCTGCTCGGCAACACCTATCACCTTTTTTTGCGGCCTGGAGTTGAGACCATTCGAGAGATGGGCGGGCTGCACCGGTTCATGTCGTGGGATCGGGCCCTGCTTACCGATTCGGGTGGGTTTCAGGTTTTCAGTCTGAACGATCTGCGCAAGGTGAGCGAAGAAGGCGTGGCCTTTCGCTCGCACCTGGACGGCTCTCCGCGCTTTCTCAGTCCCGAAAAAGCCATGGAGGTGCAGATTGGCCTCGGCGCCGACATCATCATGGCGTTTGACGAGTGTACGGAGTATCCGGCGGATGCGCCGCGCCTGCGCGCCTCCATCGAACTGACGTTGCGCTGGGCTGCCCGTTGCAAGAATTATTTCGACGCGCACCAGCACGAGGTGCCGTGGGCGCGCGAGCAGGCGACAGGGCAATGGTCGGCCCGTCCCACCCGGCTGCCAGCCGGCTCCACCCAGGCTCTGTTTGGGATTGTGCAGGGCGGCATGGATCCTGAGCTGCGGCGCGAATCTGCCGAACGGACGATCCGCCTGGGGTTTCCCGGATATGCCATCGGGGGACTGAGCGTAGGAGAACCGCGCGAGCTTACGCGGGACATCGTCCTATCCACGCTTGCCCTTCTTCCTGCCGATCAGCCGCGCTATCTGATGGGCGTGGGCACGCCGGAGGAAATTGCGCAGTACGCGCTGGCGGGGGTGGACATGATGGATTGCGTGCTCCCCACGCGGGCGGCGCGGCATGGCTTGCTGTTTACTTCCGAAGGCAGGGTTTCGATCAAGCAAGCGCGCTACGCGCAGGATCCGGGCCCGCTGGATCCGGCGTGTGGTTGCCGCGTCTGCCAGCGGTATTCGCGGGCCTATCTTCGGCATCTGTACGCCGCCAATGAACTGCTGGCCCAGGTGTTGAATACGGTCCACAACCTGCACTATTACCTGGCCACGATGCGAAAGGTCCGGGACTGGATACGGGCCGAGCGCTAGCTCGACGAAAGGTTCGCGGTTGTAAATTCGGCGTACCGTCCTTGACACTTTGCGAGCCGTCCGGCATGCTATTCAGCTTGGGGATAAGGTGCGTTTCTTTCTGTGCCGTTCCGATCGAAACCGGGGCGCGGCATCGCCGGTTCCAGCCTGCTAGGGGTTAGGACCTCCGGCCATAGAAGAAAAATTCCCGCGAGTTCTTCAGAGAAAGTTTAGCGTTGAAAGCAGCAAACTTGTGCCGACTTTTGTTCGCTCCGCCCCCGGGGGCGAATCTGGCGAGGGCAAGCGGTCGGTTCTTTGGTGACCTATTTTGTTCTAGGGGATGAACTTGGCGGTGGCAATCATTGGGTGTGGCATGGCTGGTGGATTGGCGTCGTGGTTGCAGCTACCCGGGGGTACGAGTCTGCTCGGACTGGCGCCCCTGCTGTTTATTTTCGCCATCTTCTACTTTCTGCTGATTTTGCCGCAGCAGAGGAAGCAGAAAAAGTGGCAGCGCATGCTGAGCGAGTTGAAAAACGGCGACAAGATCGTGACCAGCGGCGGGTTGCGCGGAACGATCATGAGCCTCAAGGACGATGCGCTGGTTTTGCGCGTACCGCCCGATAATCTGAAGCTTGAAATCAGCCGCGCATCGGTGGTCTCGGTCACGACGGCAGAGGAAGGAACAAAGTCTTAGCTGCCGAGCCTCGGCCCGGCTGGACAAAGGCGGCGGTCTCCACGCGTGTAAGTCATGAATAAGAACCTCAGTTGGAAGTTGCTCGTGATCGTTGGCATTCTGCTCCTGTTTCTGTTCGGCATCGTTGGCATTCCGCAAGAGTGGTCGGGCAAGGGCCTGCTGGCGGCCGTCACCAAGCGCATTAATCTGGGCCTGGACCTGGTAGGCGGCACGCACTTGATCCTGCAGGTGCAGGTCAACGATGCCGTCAACGTCGATTCCGACAACGCGATTGCCCGCCTCAAAGAGGAACTGCGCACGCACAAGATCAATTACGCGGACATCACCAAGCCGGACCCGGTGAATCATCCCGAAACCATTCTGGTCAAGGGTGTGCCTCCCGAGCAGACCAGCGATTTCAAAACGATCGTTGCCGACCGTTTGCCGGAATATGCCGCCGCCTCGGGGGCCGAGAATTCGTGGACGGTGTCGATGAAACCGACCAACGTCACGGATCTGAAGAACCAGGCGGTCACGCAGGCCATCGAGACCATTCGCAACCGCATTGACCAGTTGGGCGTGAATGAGCCCGTCATCCAGGAGCACGGTCTCGGCGATTACCAGATTCTGGTGCAACTGCCGAATGTGGACGATCCGGCGCGGGTGAAGGAGATCATGCAGTCCACGGCGATGCTGGAAATCAAGCAATCGCTCGGCGGGCCCTACCCCAGCCGGGACGCTGCTCTCCAGGAGCACGGCGGCGTGCTGCCTCCGGACGCAGTGCCGATGGAGGGCAAAAGCATCGGCTCGCGCAATCAGGAAGGCGGCGAGCAGTGGTATCTGATTTCGCGGGCCTCGGCCGTCAGTGGTCGAGATTTGCGCACCGCCGAACCGAGCACCGACGAGAATGGTCAGCCGGCGGTTCGCTTTATTCTCACCTCCGACGGTGGCCGCAAGTTCTACAACTTCACTTCCGGCCACGTGGGCGACAATCTGGCGGTGGTGCTCGACAACCGGGTGCAGGAAGTGGCGGTGATCAAGGAAGCCATTCATGACACCGGCATCATCAACGGTCGGTTCACGCAGCAGGAAGTCCAGGACCTGTCGATGACGCTGCGTTCGGGCGCTTTGCCGGCGAGCATCAAGTATCTGGAGGAACGGACGGTGGGACCGTCGCTCGGTGCGGATTCGATTCGCTCCGGAGTGCAGGCGGCCATTTATGGCATGCTGGCGGTTCTGGTTTTCATGCTCATCTACTACCGCTGGGCGGGCGTCAATGCCGATGTTGCGCTCATTCTGAACCTGGTGATTTTGCTGGGGTTCATGGGCTACTTTGGAGCCGTGCTGACACTGCCGGGCATTGCCGGGGTGATTCTGACGGTGGGCATGGGCGTGGATTCGAACGTGCTGATTTTTGAGCGCATACGGGAAGAGCTCCGCAACGGCAAGACGCCGCCCTCGGCCGTGGAACAGGGATTCAGTCACGCCTGGATTACGATTGTCGATACGCACGTCACGACCATCGTTTCGGCGGCGATTCTGTTTCTCTTTGGCACCGGACCGGTCAAGGGTTTCGCGACCACGCTGGTTTTTGGTTTGCTGGCCAACCTGTTTACGGCGGTGTTTGTTTCGCGGGTGATTTTTGATTGGGTACTGGGCAGGAAGCAGCGGGGCGAGGCGTTAAGCATTTAGCAGGCTGTCGTGAGCAGTGAGTCGTTGGCGGTGTGGCCGCAAACGGTGTTCGAGAACGACTCTCAGCCGACGACCAACGAATGATTTTGAAGGGATCGTAAGCAGCGTGGAATTTTTCAGAAATACGAACATCGACTTCCTCGGGAAAAAGTGGTATTTCCTCACCTTCTCGCTGATTTTTAGCGTGGCCGGACTTTGTTCGATGCTGGCCTGGCACGGCGTCCCGCTGGGCGTCGACTTCCGCGGCGGCACGCTGGTTTACGTGAAGTACTCGCACAGCCCCGATTTCTCCGCCATCCACGCGGAGATTGATCGCGCCGGGTTGAAAAACGCCCGTGTGCAAACCTACGGACAAGCGGCCAACGACGAGGTGCTGATCGCTCTCGATCTTCAGGAGACGAGCGAGCAGGCGCTCGACCGGGGCAAAATCCAAATCATTCAGGCGCTCGAGACCAACGCGCCCGCGGGCAAGCAGGACCTCAACAATTCGAGCTCGCTCACCCTGGAAAATTATCTGCTGGAGAAAGACCCGCTCCATCTGAGCGGCAGCGCCGATGCCAGCGCGCGCTACAATTCGATCGCGCAGACCATTGTCGATTATCGCGACAAGACAAAAAGTGGGGTGCTGAGCTCCATCGATGAGCTGAAAGGCGTGGCCGACCCCGCCGCGGTGGCGTCGCTGCAGGACAATTTTTTTGTCTCCGACTTCGGCATTCGCAACGTCGAGATTGTCGGACCGCAGGTGGGCAAGCAGTTGCGCGGGCAAGCCATCCGAGCCACCCTCTATTCGTTGGCCGGAATGCTGATTTACCTGGCGCTTCGCTTTGAATGGATCTATGGCGTTGCCGCCGTGCTGACCGTGTTCCACGACACCCTGATTACGGTCGGCGCCTTCTCGCTGCTCAATTGGGAAATCTCGCTGACGGTGATCGCCGCCATCCTCACCCTGATCGGATATTCCAACAATGACACCATCGTGGTCTTCGACCGGATCCGGGAAAACATCAAGCTGCTGCGGCGGGACAAGCTGGCCGATATCGTCAATAAGAGTATTAATCAAACCCTGAGCAGAACGATCTTGACAGCCGGCCTGACTTTCCTTACCGTGCTTGCTCTGTTCCTTTTCGGCGGGGAAGTGCTGCACGGCTTCAGCTTCGCCTTGGTGATTGGCATCCTGATCGGGACGTATTCCTCGATTGCCATCGCCGCTCCCATTCTGGTCGCCTACCAGGAATGGCGGGGGGAGCGGGGGAAGGCTCCGATTGCCATGCCGCTGCGGCCCGGCAACGGACAGGGTCGGACGAAAGAAAAAGTTAAGGTCTGAAAAACCGGCCAGGTGGCGTAGAATTCTCACTGCCCACAGAGGCAGACATTGGCAGAGCAAAAAGCGAGCGAAAACGGGAGCAAAGAGGACGCGGTCGGTGTCTAAATTCTCGTATGGGTTCTGTGTAGGAGAAGCGTATGTTTGAAGACAGCCTCATTGAATCAGGGAATAAGCTTAAGACCAGACGATTGAGTACGACCATCATTTCCTTCATGCTGCAGGTCGGGCTCATTTGCGTCCTGATTCTGATTCCCCTGATCTATACCGATGCGCTGCCCAAGACGCAGCTGATGACATTTCTCGTAGCTCCGCCGCCACCACCTCCGCCGCCTCCGCCGCCGGCAGCGGCCCCGGTCAGGGTGGTGAAGATGGTGAGCGAAGTGATCAACGGCCAGTTGCGCGCGCCCACCAAGATTCCGGAAAAAGTGCAGATGATCAAAGAAGAGGAAGCACCTCCGGATCTCGGCGCTGGTGGCGTCCCGGGTGGTGTCCCGGGCGGCATTCCGGGTGGCGCGCCGGGTGGCGTGATGGGAAGTGTTCTGAGTTCGGTCCCGACCGCAGCCCCCAAAATCGCGATTCCACAACGAGTGCGCGTTTCGCAGGGCGTCTCGACCGGTCTTTTGATCCGAAAGGTACAACCCAGTTATCCGCCGCTGGCGAAACAGGCCCGCATTCAGGGGCAGGTAGTGCTGCAGGCGGAAATCAGCAAGGATGGCACGATTCAAAACCTGCAGCTGATCAGCGGGCACCCCATGCTGGCGCCGGCCGCGATTGAGGCCGTGAAACAATGGCGCTACAAGCCATACCTGCTGAATGGCGAGCCGGTGGCCGTGGAAACCCAGGTGGTGGTCAATTTTAGCTTGTCAGGGGGCTAGCTTCGTCCTGGCGGGCCGCCAGCATGAGTCTGTGCCGGCTTGAGTTTTTTGTGGCGGTTTTCGACCCTCCCCGTCCCACCTTGATCCCGAGACGGAACCGGCAAGGTGACAGACACTCGAGGGCGCTTCTGCCCAGTGTAGATTTCTTGCATCAAACCGTCTGGTGTCGCGCATGGAACCGGGGACCTCCGGTCCGTTACGCGGGATGAATGGGACTTCGAAAGCGGTTAGAAACAGAGTTCTGAGGAGGAGAAGCAACTCATGGTATTGAACCTGGCAGCAGTCGCAATGTGTAATTTCCATCTCTTTGCCGCTTGGCTCTTTGACGAGGGCTCGGTTGGTTGGGACCCGATTTCGCTCTGGAAGCAGATGGGTATTCTGGCGAAAGTCGTGGTTATTGTTTTGTTCATCATGTCCGGTTGGTCGATCGGCGTGATGATTGACCGCTGGATGGCTTTCAATGCCGCCCGCAATCAGTCCCGCTCGTTCGCTCCCGCAGTTGCCGGAGCGCTGCGTGAGGGCAAGATTGACGAGGCCATTAAGGTCGCCGAGCGCAACAAGAAAAGCCATCTGGCCAAGGTGGTCACTGCAGGCCTGATGGAATTCAAGGCCCACCAGGACAGCCCGGGTGAGATTCCCGGCGAGACCATCGAAGCTTCCAAACGCGCCCTGGAGCGCACCGAAGCGATCGTGCACGCCGAACTGAAGCGTGGGTTGGGTGGTCTGGCGACAATCGGCTCGACCGCTCCCTTCGTGGGACTGTTCGGAACCGTGGTCGGCATTCTGAATGCCTTCAACGGCATCGCCAAGGAAAAAGCAACCGGCCTGGCAGCAGTCGCCGGCGGCATTTCCGAAGCTCTCGTGACCACCGCCGTCGGCCTGTTCGTGGCGATTCCGGCCGTCATGATGTTCAACTATCTGACCGGTCGCGTGGAAGCGTTCGACGTGGAGATGGACAACTCCTCGAGCGAACTGATCGATTACTTCCTCAAGCGCCGGAGCATGCGACGGTCGTAACTCGAAGGCGCCAGTTGCACCCATGAGCTGCTGAAGCGAGGGCAGGCCGGGCGAAAACGCCCGGCGCTCCCTCGGTCAGAATGGGGGCCGGCGGCAAGGGCAAAATACGCAGGAGACGGAATTCCATGTCATTAGCAAAACGGAACGAAGGGGCCAACGTAAGCTCCGACATTAACGTCACCCCGATGGTCGACGTGATGTTGGTGCTGCTGATCATCTTTATGGTGGTCACCCCGATGTTGCAGCACGGCGTGCCCGTGGATATGGCGAAGGTGAACAACCCCGAGGATATGCACGACGCCGACAAAGAAGACGCTCTGTTGGTCGCTGTCACCCGCGACGACAAGGTCTTCTTCGGTACCGATCAAGTCAAGGTCGATGATCTGACGGAGAAGATCAAGGATAAGTTGGCAAACCGGACCGACAAACGGGTTTTTCTCAAAGCCGACATGCGAGCAAAGTTCGGCTGGGTGGTTGAAGTGGTCGACAACGTTCGCGCCGCGGGCGTGGATCAGCTTGGCCTTTTGACCGACCAGAAGAAGTCGGGAAGCATGCCGCCGCCACCACCGAGCGCCACTCCACCGGCGGGCGGGCAATAGTGAAGGTCAGTTAGCAAGAAGGAGATCGATTATGGGTATGGCCGTCGGCCCCAAAGGGGGCCAAAGCGCGAACATGAACGTCACGCCGCTAATTGACGTGCTGCTGGTGCTGCTGATCATTTTCATGGTCATCACACCGCTGACACCCAAGGGTCTGGAGGCGTTGGTGCCGCAGCCTCCACCGAAGGATCAGAAACAGCCGCCGCCCACTCCCGATCGCACCATCGTGGTGCAGTTGATTGATCATGGCCCGGGCAATCCTCCGGGACTCAAGATCAACCAGGACGAAGCGACTTGGGACACTCTGCAGGCACGGTTGGAAGATATTTTCAAGACGCGCGCCGAAAAAGTGATGTTCGTCAAGGGCGATGACAATGTGCCTTTTGCCGATGTCGCCAACGTCATTGATATTGCCCATTCGGCCGGTGTCGACAAAGTGGGCTTGATCACAGCTAAAATCGAAGCGGGCGGCTAGAATCGGCCCCGGCTGCAGCTGGGAGGCGTCTTCCGCGCTTGCCCCGAGCCTGCAGCCGGCCGGCTCTGCCCGGCGCTCGGGTTCGGTTTTTTTACACTCCGCGGTAAGGAGATTCATAAAGCAATGAAAACGACTCAAAGGCTCCTGGTGGTATTCGCGGCCGCACTGGTCCTGCTATCGAGCACCGGATGCGCCAAGCTTCAGGCGCGAGATCACCTCAACAAGGGTGTGCAGGCTTTCAAGAACTCCAAGTTCGAGCAGGCGATCGATCACTTCCAGCAAGCCGTGGCGCTTGATCCTTCCCTGATCAACGCCCGTCTCTATCTGGCTACCGCTTATACCCAGCAATACATTCCGGGCGCGGATACTCCCGAAAACAATCGCTATGCCGAGCAGGCGATTGATACCTACAAGCAGGTGCTGCAAGCTGATCCGAGGAACATCAATAGCATCAAAGGCATCGCCTACCTCGACTGGCAGATGAAGAAGTTCGACCAATCCAAGGAGTTCGACAAGAAAGCTTCGGAGGTCGATCCCAACGATCCCGAGCCCTATTACTCGGTGGCCGTGATTGACTGGACCGAGACCTACGTGCCCCGCCAGGAGGCGCGCGCCAAACTCGGGATGAAACCCGAGGATTCTCTCCCCGCCAAGGACAAGAAGGTCTGTGCCGAAATGCGGGAGAAGAATTCGGCGGCCGTTCAGGAGGGCATCGATAATCTCAACAAGGCGCTTCAGTTGCGCCCTGACTACGACGACGCGATGGCCTACATGAACCTGATGTACCGCGAACGCGCTGATATTCAGTGCGACGATCCGGCGGCTCGCGCGGCCGACCTGAAGACGGCCGACGAGTGGGTCGACAAGACCATGGCCGTCAAGAAAGCCAAGGCGGAAAAGCAGCCGGGCGGTGGCGCCATTGTCGTGGATCAGAACAAGTAATTCTCTTTGCTGCAAAGCGGCGTGGGACGGGGTTTTTCCCCGTCCCCGTCGAGACCCGCCAAGATAGAACTCCCGCTGCAGACCCTTCGAATAGAGCCCTGCGAGCGCCGCGACCAGCCTTCCCTGCCGTCGCGCAAGTCCCTCGGCAAATGAAAACGCCCTTGGGAGTACCCCCCCCAGGTGGACCCAGCACCCCCCCGTTCCACTGAGTGCTTCCTGGCGTTACGCTTTCGCCTTCTTTACTTCCTCAATCAGCGCGGGCACGATGTCGAACAGGTTGCCGACGATCGCATAGTCTGCGATCTCAAAAATCGGCGCCTCGGAGTCCTTGTTAATGGCCACGATGCTCTTGGATCCCTTCATGCCCACGATGTGCTGGATGGCGCCCGAAATGCCAAGCGCCAGATAAAGCTTGGGGGCAACGGTTTGTCCGGACGAACCGACCTGGCGGTCCATGGGCAACCACCCGTTGTCGCAGATCGGTCGCGAAGCCGCGAGTTCTGCACCCATGGCGTCGGCCAATTGCTTGGCCAATTCGATATTCTTTTGCTCCTTGATGCCGCGCCCGACCGAAACGATCAGCTCGGCCTGCGTCAGATCAACCGCCTGCTTGGCTTCCTTGAAAACTTCCTGCGGCGTATTGCGAATCACACCGTCCGGAATCTCGACCTGCACCGTCTCCACCGTCGCTGACGCCGCGCCCGTTTCGACCGTGTCGGCGCGAAATGAGCCATTCTGCAAGGTGACAAAGCCCGGCGCCAGGCCCGCGAAGGTGACATCGGCGACGAACTTGCCCTGAAACATCTGGCGCGTGAACAGCAGCTTGCCGCCCTCGTGCCGACACGCGATCACGTCGCTGATGGCCGTCGATTGCAGGGCGGTCGCGAGTTTGGGCACGAAATCGCGAACCTGGTAGGTATGCGGCATCAGCACCAGCTTGACCGGATGGCTCTCCAGAAATTGCTGCAACGCATGGGTGAAGGCGTCGGCCGTGTAGGGCTCGAGCCGAGGCGACTCGAGGGCATGCACCCGGGCGATCTTTTTCGCCGCGACTTCGGCGGCGACCGCAGAAACGCCAGAACCCAGCACCGCCGCTTCCAGCGTCCATCCGGTTTGCGCGGCGATGGCTTGGCCGGCGGCAATCGTTTCCCAGGAGACGCGATTCAATTTGCCTTCGCGTTGTTCCACCACCACTAGAATTGTGTCCATAAGGTCAGGTCTCGTGTCTCTTGTGTCCGGTCTTCAATTTCAGATTACCCGCAGTTCGTTCTTCAGCTTGTCGACCAGTTTCTTGGCTACTTCAGCGGGAGGGCCTTCCAGAAACTCTGTGTTCTTCGATTTCTGCGGGAGGTAGAGCTTCTCGATCGTTTGCCGATTGCCGCTCATCGCCGACTGTACCTCGGTGAGCGTCACCTTGCGCATCGGCTTGTTCTTGGCTTGCTTGATGCCGATCAGCGTGGCATAGCGCAGCTTATTGATGCCCGACTGGATGGTCAGCACCGCCGGCAGGGGCACATCGACAAACTGGAAGAAGCCGGCTTCGAGTTCACGCTTTACCCGGATGCCGCTTTCGTTTTTTTCCAGGTGCATAATGATGGTGGCGTGCGGCCATCCGAGAATTTGTGCCAGAATTACCCCGGTCTGCGCATATCCGTAGTCGTCCGATTGCAGGCCGGTGAAGATCAGGTCAAACTTCTCATCCTTGATGGCGGCCGAGATGGCTCGCGCGGTGTTGAAGGCGTCAAGCCCGACGAACGCGTCGTCCTCGAGATGGATGGCGCGGTCGGCACCCTTGGCGAGAGCCTCCCGCAAGACTTGCTGCGCCCGCGCCGGTCCGGCCGTAATGACCACGACCTCGCCGCTATGCTTCTCCTTCTGGCGCAGAGCTTCTTCGAGAGCAAAAGCGTCCGGCTCGTTCGCTTCGTAGGGAACGTCGTCGCGAATCCATGTGGCCGCCTCGTTGAGCTTGAGGGGAGCGTCTTTCTGCGGTACCTGCTTCATGCAAACCAGAATCTTCACGCCGTCAACTCCTATGCTTGGACCTCAGCCGGCACAGACCGGACTGGGTAGTATAAACGAGCCGACGGCACGCGGGAGCGGCCGCAGACGCCACCGATCTTGAACCTCGCCTGCACGGCGGTAACCTTGACCGTGGTCTGCGCGCTTGCGATGCTAGGGACTGTGAAGAAGTCTCGCAAGCCAGAAAAGTCGCGCAAAACCGCGCGCGCGCCCCGCATTCGCGTTCCCAACAACGAGCGGGCGCTCTTTACTATTGACGAAAGACGCCTGGTTGGTGTGCTGCAGCGACTCTCGCTTACCGGAGGGTCCGCCGTGCTATCGAAAGGGCCGATTCCCCAAGGGACCATGGGCGAGATCGTGATGAGCACGGTCTACGGAAAAGTCACCGCTCAAATCGAATTCCTTCAGACCGGTGCCGATGGCATTCCACTGGCGCAGGCGTTTCGCTTTCTGGCCATGGAAGATTCCAGTTCCCGGCGTTTTGCCGCCGCCGCTCTCCAAATGGAGAAAGAGGGCTTCAGCGATGCTCCGGCCACCAGTTCGTCTGCCCTGCACGCCCCGGCGGGCGAAGCGCTGGGCATGCTGCTGCACAGCGTTCGCCGGTTGGCTGCTACCCTTGTCGCCAACCGCTCCTCTTCGGCCAAGAGCTAGCCTTAGCACAAGCTCAGCTTCCGCCCCTCGGTCCCCGCGGCTTGCCGGGTTTTCCTGGCGAGCATCGCGCCCGGCGCTCCGGCGAAAAACCGTTGCCCTCTCCGCGCAGCCGCTGAAAAGCGGGCTCGAGCCAGGTCATGATTCCATAATGCTCAACGAATCAGACGGTTGGGAGCAATCACCCGGAAAGCACGCATGGCTCGGGTGGTCTTCGCCTTGATATCGACGGCCTGGTTGCATGCCGGGCCCTTCCAAACAGGACTTGCCGTCTCTGACTTCCAAAACCCGCATTGGCTCGGGCGACAAATTGCTTCCCTTGTCTGTTTCTCCGGCACCAGCCGACACGGTGCCATCGCGGGCCGCCCGGCATCGGGCGGCTTTAGCCGGGCCGAAGCGGCGCGCTCGTCGGGATGGGTTTCTCGATCCTACTGCATGAAAGCTACGCTCTGAACGCCGGTAATTTCAAAGCGCTTGCGGCAGCGCATGTTTTTGCACATCATCATGTCGTCGCGGCGAAGCATGTAGGACTGTGCCTTGGCGAACTTTGCCCGGTCGCGATCGTCGGCGCGTGGTGGGAGGTTCTTTTTCTTGGTGCGCACGAGCCACTGGATTTCATACTCCGCCATTTGATGGCAGTGGGGACAGCTTAGATTGGCCAGCTTCTTGTCGGATTTTTCGTCAAAGAATTCGCGCTCATCCATAAGTAATAGGCCTCGGGCTTTCAGGGCTGCGGAAAACCTCGGGTGTCGATGTCCAGTCCTTCGAAAAGCGTCTGATTTCCGCACTTGCGGGATGTGGCTAAAAAACCAGGCCTGGTGGCGACACTCGACTCTTGCGGCAGCCTGTTTCGACTCACGCTGCACCTGCCTCCGCCCTTCGCATTTTGCCAACGGTGAAAGGCGCAGCGCCAACCTCAGATTATTGCACTTTTGTGCGAGGAATGTGCGAAGATGCGGGGATTACGATGCCGCGCAAGGGCAAGAAAAAAGTGTTCTCCGCCGCCAAGGTGGTGCGGGAAATGGCTCGCGAACGGGTGGGGAGTCCGAAACCTTCGCAACTGGTGCTTGCCAAAAAGGCCAAGCCGGAGAGGCATAAGGCGACGCTGGCTAAGCTGTTAACCGACGAGTAATGGGTGGGATTCGCCGGCTCACTGAAAGGTCGCAATCACCGCGACACCACCGACGGGAATGGTGATCGCGCAATTATTGCCGGAAGCTTGCGGGCAATTCTCCCAGCTGGCAATGGTCCCGTTCGCCGAGAGCAACACCGAGGCATTCACGTCGAAGGTCGCGCTACAGGTCCCCGGGCAACTGATCCCGCTCGGAAGACTGGTCACTAATCCTCCATTGACGACCCCGACGTTCAACGTGGCCACCGTGCCCCCGCCTGGGCACTGCGTGATCGCCGGATTGTCCACGGTTACGGTGGCATAACCGATCACGATGTTGTTCGAACCGCCGGTGCCCTCCGGGAGGCTGGCCGAGATCGTTCCTCCGCCGCAGCCGAGATTCGGAGAGGGACTGGCCGTGCCGGCGCTGATTGCAACTACGCCATCGTCAACCGCCCAATTCGCTTGGCTGGTGACATCCTTGGTCGCCGGGGGGTGGATGTAGGTGGCAATCGCGCTGTACTGTTCGGTCCCCGACGGCTCCAGAAAGGTAAAGGTCAGCGGCTGGATCTGCAGGCTCACCAGCTTTTGGTCATGGCCGCAACTTGGCAGGCTCACGAACGCTCCTACCGCAACCAGCGCGCCCAAGGCGAGCCCAATGTAGCTCCGCTTCATACCCACCGCTCCTGGAGGCAGAATTCGACCTGCCTGCTCGTCATCAAGGCTGTTCCAACCGGAAAGATGAAATCTAGCGGAATGGGCTGCAAAAAGCAAGAAACGGTAGCGCTCGCAGCGCTCTCGGCTTCGAGAGCGCTAGCGGTTGCCGGCATCGCTATCTTCTACGACGGGCTTGCGGTGATGAGGCAACAGCAAGTGCTTGAGGTCTGGATAGTATTCGGAGAGCACGTTGTAGGCGCTGTTTCCGCCGAGGTTGACCAGCCAGTTGCAGAACACGCGGGCGACGGTGCGGTCCGCCTGCGGATAGTAGCTGGCGGAAATGCCACTCGAGAACAATTGTCCGAAAATCTGCGAGTTATTGAACCCCGACGTGCCGTCATCTCGGCGCGCGACCACGGTGCGGTTGGCGGCGTACCAGATGCGGGAGAGGGTGGAACCCCTGCCGCGGCGAAAATAGCGCGGGTCCTCGTGCAGGATGGAGGGCAGAACCCCGTAAATCAGGATGCTTCCCGAAATCTGGTCGCCTTCGCTGGCGGCGAAGCGCTTTCCGTAGGCGGCCCAACCTTCCCCGTAATTGGGCTGGGCGTCGTTTGCCTGCTGCAGGGCGGATTGGAAAGCGTTACCGACATGGGCACTGATGTCGAAGGCCTGATGCAGCGCGAGGATGTACTTCTCGCGCCGGGTCAGAGGACGGTGATTGGCGGGCACGTCGTTGGTCGTCTCAAAGTCGGGGATCATCCCGAACATGCGTCGGTCGAGCTCGGGCACAACCGGTGGAACCGGCGCTGCCAGGGCGGGGCTCGCCGCCAGACTACCGGAGGGAAGCGCGGGCGAATCCGGTTGTACCTCTTCGGCCTGCTGGGGGTTGGTTGCCACACTGCTTTGGGCCACCAGGGAGCGGGCGCTGGCGCAGGTCATGAGGATGGCGCAGAGACTCCCGGCAAGTATTGATCGCATCACGCAGACGTTCCCACGTCAGAGGCAGAGCATGGGACTAGCGTAACTTGCCGATGCCCGGTGTCGGAACTGTATACCAAAAGGTCGTAGTAACGAAAGTGACGTGGAATTTCGGCGCCAGCCCAGGTGCCGGGCGTTCTCTTGTCGAAGGCGGCGCCCCCGGGCTCCGGCGCGAAGGCCACCGTTTCCGGCCGTACCTCGGAAACCGGCGGCAAACAGCCGGATCAAAAATGTTGGCCGATCAACCCGAGCTCCGTCCACTCCGGTCGGGATACTGATTGATACAGCGAATTTGCGGGACCGCAGACTAGCCTGGAACTCGCTAGGGCTGGTTTCGGGAGACGATGACCCATACGGTGCCACGGCCGGCGCAGTAACGACAGTCGGCTTGCCCGCCCAGCTTTCCCGTTCCGCGGCACTCCAGGCACGTGGCGACGATCTTCAGTTCCTGTAAGGAGGGATCGGGAAGCTTGGCAGGATCCTTGAAAAATTCAGCATGATGGTGTTCGCGCAGCCAGAACACCAGCTTGCCTTCGAGGCTTTGGCGGTCTTTGATGCTGAGTTGCGCGCAACAGTGCGTCCACCATTCGTGAAGGCAGCCGTAGCAAACCATTTCGCCCGCATCGAAGAGAGCGCCGGGATCGGAGCGACGGAAGAACTTCCTGCACCAAGAGCAGGGATTGACGCCAAGCAAAGCGAAAGCGTCTTTCACTCGAGCGAGGTCGAGTTCGTAACGGGCCAGTAGCTGTTCTACGCGCGGGTCAGGGTCAGGCATGTTTCGCTCTTCCCAGCTAAAAATACAGGTAGTTAGGATACACAATCCGGAGCGCAACATCAGTGATTCTACGCGGGCTTGGTATTCCAGCGCCGAGAGGAAAGTACCCAGAATGAAACCGGGCCAGCCGGGTACTCTACCAAGAGCTGGCTCGTAGATCGATTCCATAATAATATTGCAATACCACTGGTGGTGGGGTAAGCTCCTTGTATACCATTACAGGGAGGCTGGTCGCTTGCCCTTTGTCAGTCGCCGAGCACGGTTACCACTAAG
>Ga0187847_10000037_pt1 | contig 147503 bp, 139 predicted proteins | sample June2016WEW_4_10_FD_132458 | JGI IMG/M metagenome (GOLD analysis project Ga0187847, IMG submission 132458) | Peatland microbial communities from SPRUCE experiment site at the Marcell Experimental Forest, Minnesota, USA - June2016WEW_4_10 | ecosystem: Environmental > Terrestrial > Soil >...
AGGTCAGCAGGGAACCGGCTCCTCCGGTGTTCTCGCAAATGACGAGAACCTGGCCGGACCTCAAGAGTCCGCGCTTGTCCGCACCGGGATCAGTAGCTGGATCCAGAACGACTTTGAACGCGTCGTCTTTCCCCAGCATCCTTCCCTTGCAGAAATCAAGCGCATCCTTTTGGGCACCGACACACCGGAGGCAGCCCTCCATGCCTCGTTGTCCGGGTCCGGTTCGGCGCTCTTCGGGTTGTACCAGGCCCGAAAAGATGCCGAAGCATCTAGATCGCGTATTATGAGTAGTTTGCAGGAATCAGAAGTGCGTACCATTCTAACCCGCACTCTGCCTCGGCAAGCCTACTGGCGCGAAATGCTTCTGCAATAACCTTGTTGACAGGCAACCCCTATGCGCGAGAAACTCGCGTTCGGTTGTTAAGTTGGGCGATCGTCTAATGGTAGGACAGTGCCCTTTGGAGGCACTTGTCTAGGTTCGAATCCTAGTCGCCCAGCCAAGTCCTGTAACGCAGTTCAGGGAAGCAGCCAAAGCCAACCAGCTTGGAGGTCTTCGGAAAAATGGAAGCGGAAGCGTTGACAGTGTTAGCGGAAGACAAGCAGCCACCAGAGAGCGTACCCGGCCAGCCGCGCGATGGGGCTCCAAGGGATCCTGACAAGGCTCTGCCACAGGATTCGGCCAAAGCGAAGGACGGCAAACCAGCCCCCGATCGCAAACGGACTCGCAACCTGAGTGAGGACCGTCGCTTCAAGCTTTTCAGCGGCACCGCCAACCGCCCGCTGGCTGAAGAGATCGGCCTGCACATTGGGGTCAAGGTAGGCGAAGCCAAGTTACAGCGCTTCGCAGACGGCGAAGTGTACTTCCAGCTTCTTGAGAATGTGCGCGGCGTGGATGTTTTTGTTGTGCAGCCCACCTGCTATCCGGTGGACCAGCACTTGGTGGAGTTATTGGTAATGATTGACGCACTCAAGCGGGCCTCGGCGGCCAGAATCACAGTGGTGGTGCCCTACTACGGCTACGCCCGCCAGGATCGCAAGGACCGTCCCCGCGTCGCCATCAGCGCCAAACTTATCGCCGATCTGCTTACCACCGCAGGCGCCGATCGCGCACTTTTCTGTGACCTGCATGCGGCGCAGATCCAGGGTTTCTTCAATATCCCTGTGGATCATCTCTTTGCCAGCCCCGTTCTTGTCAGCCACTTCCGCGAGCTCAACCTGCCTAACCTGATCGTCGTCTCGCCGGATGCAGGCGGTGTGGAGCGCGCCCGTTTCTTTGCACAGAAAATCGGTGCCCCCCTGGCCATCGTGGACAAGCGCCGCACCGACATCAATGTTGCCGAAGTCATGAACGTGATCGGCGATGTGGCTGGCAAATCCTGCCTCATCATTGACGACATTGTCGATACCGCAGGCACCCTTGTAAAAACTGTTGACGCACTGTACGCCTCTGGAGCGGCCAGCGTCTACGCCTGCGCCAGCCACGCCGTGCTCTCCGGTCCCGCCATCGATCGAATTGCCAATTCGCGCCTCGAACAGCTCGTCGTCACCAATACCGTCCCATTGCGCGAAGCGGCAATGAAGCTCACAGTCGCCCCGGTCGATGCGCCGAATAAGTTGCCCAAGATCAAAGTGCTCTCCATCGCCGGACTCATCGGTACCGCCATTGAGAACATTCACCTCGAAACCAGCGTAAGTTCGCTGTTTAACTAACTGTTAGCTGACAACCTTTGGCTGCCAGCTGGACCCAACAAAGGGAGCGGCCCTCAAAACACCGTGCCCGATACCAGGAAACGAGAGAACAAATGCCAGAAGTAGTCGTAGCCAAGCCCCGCGAGGGCAAGTTCACCAAGAACGCAGCGCGCCGCGTGCGTGTATCGGGCAAAATCCCCGCCGTGCTTTACGGTTCCGGTCATACACCCGTTGCCGTTGAGGTGGACCCCAAGCAAATTTCCCGGATTCTCTTTTCGGAGACCGGTCACAACACAATTTTCGATGTGGAGATTGCCGGCGCGCCCGCAGCAAAGGCCATGATCGTCGACTGGCAGCGCGAGCCCATCAAGGACCAGCTGATTCATATCGATCTGAAGCGAATTGCCATGGACAAGGCCATCCGTGTTAGCGTCCGCGTCAAGCTGCTCGGTGTGCCCATCGGAGTGAAAGCCACCGGCGGAATCCTGGACCAGGTTCTGCGCGAAGTCGAAATTGAGTGCCTTCCCGCCGACATCCCCAGCCACATCGATGTGGATGTCAGCAACCTGGAGCTCTGGGCATCGTTGCGCGTCAAGGACCTGCCCCACACCGGTTCTATCAAGTTCCTGAGTGCCGAGGACGCAACCGTGGCCCACGTCATCTCCATCCGCGAAGAAGTGGCGCCCGCTGCCGAAGTCGAAGCCGCTGCCGCAGCAGCCACGACAGGCGAACCCGAAGTGGCCAAGAAGGGCAAGACTGACGCCGAAGCAGCACCAGCCGCGGGAGCTAAGAAGCCCGAGGCGAAGAAGTAAACATTGCCTGAGGAAAGCGAGTCCGGCAACCATCGCAGCCCCTTTTTGGTGGTGGGTCTTGGCAACCCTGGTCCGGAGTATTCATGGACGCCGCACAACGCGGGTTTCATGGCAATTGACCGCATCGCCCAGCAAGAGGGCGTTGTGGCCCAGAACCGGCGCTGCCGGGCTGTTACTGCAACCTGCCGAATCGCAGGACGCATGGTGGTCCTGGCCAAGCCGGAGACTTTTATGAATCTGAGCGGGCTCACGGTGGCCGCTCTGGTTCAGGAGTTCGAGGCGGACCCAACCCGGGATTTGCTCGTCATCTACGACGAGCTCGACCTGAAGCTGGGAACGTTCAAGATCAGGGAACGGGGATCGACGGCGGGCCACAACGGGGCCCGCAGCGTCACCGGCGCCTTGGGAAATCAGGAGTGGTTGCGCCTGCGCATTGGGGTAGCACAGGATCTGCCTCCGGAAGCAGTTGCAGCCGGAGGCAGGCGGCACGGCAGGGATTATCTGCTCTCGCCAATGCGCAAGGCGGATTTGACGGTTCTGGATGAGGTGCTGGATCGTGTGGCAACCGCCACACGGCGCATCATCGAAGAAGGACCGCCAGCAGCAATGAATGAGTTTAACCGGCGCGAATAGTTCTGCCGGCGTTGCAAGAAACGTACGTGGCCGCCAAGGCGAATGAACGGACTTTCATCCTCTCGGGGGAATTCCGCTCCAACCGGCGGTGAAGGCTGGGCAATAGGAGCCTGGCGGAAAAGGAATGCTGATGTCCCGTGTGTATGAAGTAATGTTCATTGTTCGGCCTGACGTGGCCGAGGAAGACGCCGACAAGCTGATCGCCGGCTTCTCCGCAACCGTCACAGGTGGCGGCGGAGTGGTGAAAACAGTCGAAAAGATGGGCCGCCGCAAGCTCGCCTATATGGTGCGCAAGTTCAACGACGGCAACTACGTCCTCATGACCATCGAAGCCGGTGGCCCGGTGGTTCTTGAGTTGGAGCGCCGCCTCCGCGTTACCGAGCCGGTGATCAAGTTCATCACCGTGCGCATCGACGAGGAAGAAAAGCGCCTTGCAAAAGTGAAGGCCCTGCGCGGAACTCGCCGCAAGGTAAGCGCGGAACACGCGGCACCGTCGCCGGTGGCCCCGGCGCCCGCTCGCACTGAAGCTGCGGAGCCGGTTCAAGCCAGCGCCTAGGCCTGTCATCAAGAATTGCCGTCGCCGGTCCTTTTCCATGGAACCTGCGTCGGCCATATCCTGTATCCCGAGTCCGCGAACGGAACCACCGGGAGCAAGAAGAGTAAAGAGGAAACATCATGTCTGAAGAAACTCCTGGAAGGGCGCCCGAGACGGGCGCAGCTCCACACGCCGCATCCGGATCGGAATCCGGACCTGGCTCTGGTCCACCCCGCTCCGGCGGACGGCCATCCTCTGGCGGACCAGGTTCCCGCCCATCCGGCGGACCTGGCGGCCGCGGCAAGTTCTTCCGCCGCAAGAAGGTTTGCAAGTTCTGCACCGAAAAGATCGACGCGATACCCTACCGCGATGTCCGCCTGCTGCAAGGCTTTGTGGCCGAGCGCGGAAAGATCGTTCCGCGGCGGCTCACCGGCGTTTGCACCACGCACCAGCGCCGTCTCACTCGCGCCATCAAGCAGGCCCGGAACATCGCCCTGCTGCCATTCGCGACGCGGCACTAAGTTTTCGCGGCGATCGATTGTCAGCCCGTGCACTCGTGGGTCTGGACTCGTCCAAAGGACACGTCCTCCCCAGTGAATGCCCGTAACACTGGAGAATTGTCATGGAAGTTATTTTGAAGGAAGACGTAGCCAATCTGGGTCACCGCGGTGATGTGGTGAAAGTCGCAGAGGGTTACGGCCGCAATTTTCTCCTGCCGCGCAAGCTTGCGCTGCAGGCTACCCTGGCCAACAAGGCCGTTGTCGAACAGATGAAGTCTGCAGCAGCCCGGCGTTCTGCTTCTGAGAAGGCGGTGGCCGAGGCCCTCGTCACCAAGCTCGAGCCTGTCGTACTCAGCTTCACCCGCAAAACGGGCGAAGCCGGCCAGCTCTTTGGCTCCGTCACCTCGGCCGACATCGCTGCCGGGCTTGAATCGAAAGGCTTCGAGGTCGATCGCCGCAAGATTCAGGTCGCAGAGCCGATCAAGAGCTTGGGCGATTTCACCGTGGCCATCAAGCTGCACCGTGAAGTTACCGCCCATGTGAAGGTCAAGGTCATCGCCGAGGCAACGGCGGATGCGCCCCCCGAACCCGTCGCGGAAGCAGCCGAAGCCAAGTAACTTCAACCTGGCAGCACGACGTTCGGCCTTGCACCCCATCGCGAGACCGAGCGTCGTTTTGGCAAGCGGAGCGCAGCTTGCCCCGGTTGAGCAGCCTTTCCCCCAAGGAAAAGCCGCTCAGCCAACGCCCCAAAGCCCTGTGGATTGTGGGTCCGCTCTGGTCCGGAAAATTGAATTCCGCCGGGCTCGCAGAGGAAATCGACCGATCGATCTCTAAAGGATCTTCTTCTCGGGAGTGCCGCCGGAGAGCGCTACCAGCTTCTTGACTGCCTTATCCATCGTGTCCATGAAGCCCGAAATTCCGTCTGCTTTCGGATGCGAGAATAACAATCGCACTCGGTTTGCCGCAGCGTTGGGATTGATCTGATTCTTTCTGTCGTAGCAAACTCTCGCACTCTTCCCGTTCTGAGATGTAAGCGTAAGCCTCAAAACCTCGTCACGCTTATGGTACGTGTCGCTCGGGTCTATCGTGTCCCACAAAGCGCTGTTCGCGTCGATGGCATTCCAGGAGATGTCGCAGTGGCCGTCGGGTTGAGTAATTGACATGATTGACGTGGCCAGGTCGTACGACACTTCCAGATTGTCATTGAGTCCGTCCTCTGGGCTCAGGGAGAGAAGCTTCGCGCGAAGATAGTCCAAAAGGTCTTGTTCGGTGGGTTCAGGCTTGGGATCTGGCTTTTTTGCCTTGTGCGCCGGCTTTGCCGGCGGAGTGGTCTGTGCCACGAGCGCAGGCTGTGGGGTCGGGTCAGTCTGTGCGGGCTGCTGAGTCTGGACTGTCGACAATCCGTGCAGCACTGTCTCAATGGAACATGCAGACAAATTCAGAAGGAGCACGACGGTTCCGCAACATGCCAGTCGGGTCATAGGTTGAATCCTCCTGGCTCTTGCCAGAAACTCCGCAGTTCCCGCTTGCCGGCCCCCGGCGCAAATCCGGAGGGCGAGACAATAGTACGCGCGATCTCGCTCGCGACATCCACAGTAAACTCACTCCGCATGCGGAGAGTATAGCTCTGTTTCTATTTGAGTAGGGTCCAAAGTTACCAGCGGCTGGTTGCGATTGGTATGCAGGGTAGGCACTGCCGCCAGCAAGCTCCTGGTGTAGGGGTGCTCCGGATTTGTGAGCAACTCCCTCGAAGCCCCGGTCTCCACCACCTCGCCCATGCGCATCACGGCGACCCGGCTAGCCATCTGGCCCACCACCGCCAGGTCGTGCGAGATAAAGAGCATGGCCAGCCCGTGCTGCCGTTGTAGATCCTTCAGCAAATCCAGAACCTGTGACTGAACAGTCACGTCCAGCGCCGTTGTGGGCTCGTCGGCAATCAGCAATCTCGGCCTGTTGATCAAGGCCATCGCAATCATGATCCGCTGCCGCTGGCCGCCGGAGAATTGGTGCGGATAGTCGGAATAACGGCGGCTCGCCTCGGGAATCGCCACCGCCTCCAGCGCGGCAATGGCTTTGCGCTTCGCCTCGCGGCCCGTCCACGCACCGGAATGGGCGGCCGCGCACTCGGCCACCTGCCTTCCAATCTGCATCACCGGGTTGAGCGCTGTCATCGGCTCCTGGAAGATCATCGCAATCTCCCGGCCCCGGAGACGCCGAAGAGCATCATGCCCCTGTCGCAGTAAATCGATCTCGTTCGATGCCCCATCCTCGCGTTGCCACAGAATCTGCCCCGAAATTTGCGCGGCGTGATCCAGCAGCCCCATAATCGCCAACGCCGTTGCGCTTTTGCCTGATCCTGACTCACCCACCAGGCCCAGCACTTCGCCTTCATCGATATGCAGGCTGATACCGCGCACAGCCTGCGCTGATCCAAAGCGAATCTGCAGGTCGCGGATGTCAAGCAGCGCCATATACGCCCATCGTATTGCATCGGGGCTGGCGCCCCCTGCGTACGTGCCGCAGGACGAGCAGAAAGAGAATTCCACCCATCTCTGGCGGGTTAGGCAGTGTCTGACGAGCTCAAACTCGGGGAGGTATACCTAAGCTGATCCGGACGAAGAACGTGCCTAAGCATCACCTCAATGGTTTTGCCGATTTATACACTCCAAAGACGCACAATCGGAACTGTGATGACGACTTCCAAATCCGCAGGCATGACTGGTCAGGGATGCCCTCGGCTCAAAGATGCCCTCGGCTCAATATGTCAGATATGTCCCCGGTCCGAACCAATAAACACCCACCCCCTCCCCCCTCAAAAAACCGCCCTTCGGGGCGGGGGAATATCGCGCAACTCACATCGATTCATTGGTCTGGGGATTAGCCCTGTGTACCAATCAGTAAACAAAGCATGCTGAAAATCATGCCTTTTCGTTCAAAAACTGCCATCAGAGGGCCGTTCCATGTCGGTTTTGGAAGGTTTTGGGTTCAGAACAACAGCCTGGGCTCCCGCGCCGATCCATCAAACACTGCCTAAAGGGCGTTCCCGCAGGAGCGAAGGGCGGCGTCCAGAATCAACAGAAAACAGAAGCTTTACCGTCGTGCTTGTCTCCGAGTGGGAGCCCCGGATTCATCCAACGCACAGCTCAGGGGCAACGCCGCCCGCAATAGGTTCATCTTCTAATGCGAGCAAAGGAGGATTTCAATCATGAAGCTCACATGGATCGCTCTTTCAGGACTTGCTTTTTCGCTGGGAACAGGCGGATTGGTCATCGCCACGGTATCTGCGGCGCAGCCGGCTCCAAGCTCGTCGGGCTTCGTCCAGGATCACGATGGCGGATGGGATGCCCCTCCCGCGGAGTTCCGCGAGATTCAACGCCAGGGCTTTCACGATGGAATCGAAGGCGCACGAAAGGACTTTGACAATCACCGTGCACCGAACGTGAACAATCGCGATGAGTATCGTCATCCTCACGTATCGCCCAGCGCCCGGGACGATTACCGTGAAGGATTCCGCAGGGGCTATGACGCCGCCATGCGTCACCTCATGGGACCCCAGTAGCGACGAGCCTGCATCGATCACTTAAGCGTTGGATTTTGACGGGCGAAGACAGAACCAACCGGAAATAGAAATGGGAGGGAATCGTCGATTCCCTCCCATTTCTGCCTTGCTCCTGTACGTCTTACTGTACGTCGCTCACTTTGCCTTCTTTAAATGTCACCTTCATGCCGCTGTAGTAGTAAATGACCTTCGGACCCAGGTTCGCGATTCTCGTCGGTGCACCAAGAGCCGCTGTAACCTGATCGGTCGTTTGGCCCAGCTCAATTGATGCTGGTTGAGCCGCCGGAGCAGCAGGAGCATCGGGTGAAGCCGGAGCCGGAGCCGCGCTTGCCTGCCCGCCTGCATCAGCAGCCGCTTCCGCAGTCACATCCTTTTCGGCCTGCACACTCTGTTGATCCGCTGCCTGGATGTCCGCACCCGGGTCCGGCTCCGGTGGAGGCGCCACCGCGGCATACGCTGCGGGAGCTGTTGGACCCTCCGCCGAAGCGGGAGCCGCGGGCAATCCGCCCGTACCCTGCTTCGCCTGCAGATCCTGGAGACCCTGGTCGATTGTCTCCCGCATGTGGTTCTGCATCTCCTGCAGGTCCGTCAACTGGACTTGAACAGTGAGAGAAATCGAGCACTCAGGGTTCCCTTTGCTCGACAGAACAACAAGGTTGGCCGCAGTCGCGTCAGACGGCGGTGGTTCGCGCAACTGCAGCGTATCGCCGTCGCTCACTGCGCACTCCTGGCCGGATGCATCCGTCACATCCAGATTGCCGCCAGCTACAAAGACATGCGGACGACCGTCGCTCAGCAGCCGGGCAATCCCGCTGGAACCGGGATCCACATCCTGCTGCTGCGCATTCTGCCCCGCTTCAGCGTTCTCAAGCGCCAACTGGTTTCTCACCTCGTCGGCAATCATCTGCTTCACCTCGGGAGTGAGCACCGGCGGGCCATCCGCCGGTGGTGCGGCAGCTTGCTCAGCCGCTTCCTGGTGCGCCGCATAGGCCGCCGCCAAATCCTGCGAGATGATGTAGTCCGTCAGCCAGAACGCCGCCGAGGGATACACGGCATAGGGGTGGAAGTAGCCGCCGTAGAAGCCATACCACGGAGTCGCAACTCCCCATCCCCAACCGAACGCGATAGGAGCCGCCCACGGGTTATAAGCCCATCCGTAAAACGCGGGACGGAAGTAGAATCCCGGCGCATACACGTTCAACATCAAGCCGCGATATCCATATCCGCGATAAAAGCGGTCATACGAGCGGCCGTGATAGAAGTACGAACGCCGCGCAAAATCGTGTCCATGGTAGTGATAGCCACGCTCCACATAACCGCGCCGGCCCCGCTCGGCATACACGCGGCTGCCATCGTGACGCTCCATCGAAACCCTGTGGCCGCCGGCAAGGCCGTGATGCACGTCCATTCCCCGCCTGGCATCGTGCACATCGGCCACCCTGCCGCCGGGTCGTGTGCGCACTGCGCTCCCGCTCCTGGTTACGCGCTCGTTGCTGCCCCTTGGCGCCGGGCTCTTGAAGGCCGTATTCCTGGTGCCGCCGGCTGCTCCGCCGTGCGCGCCAGCGCCCCCCGGACCACCTGGATGGGCACCGCCAACGGTCGTATGCGTGCCTGTCGTCGTGGTCGTGTGACTCGTCGTCGTAGTCGTGTGCGTTGTCGTGGTGGTCGTGTGCGCGCCTGTAGTTGTCGCCCCGGCATGTGTGCCGCCGGCAGGTGCGGTATGTGCGCCGCCAGCGGGTGCGCTCGCCTTGGGAGCAGCAGCAGGCTTGGGAGCAGCCTTCGGTGCCGGCGCGGCAGGCTTCTTGGCGTCTGCGGCTCCACTTGCCAGCCAGCTCACTCCCAGCAGCCCCGCTAGAATCAGCGATGCTGAACCATTCGTTATGGACCTCTGAAACCTCTGAATCGTCATCTTGGCCTCACTCCTCTGCTCTCTCCGCGCATCCACTCCGGATGGGCGACCGATTTACTCAACGTTGCTAACCTTGCCGTTCGTGAATGTAACTTTCATGTCTTTGTAGTAGAAGATTTCCTTGACTCCCACCTTTGCCATCCTGGTGGGTTGCCCAAAGGCAGTCGTCACCTGGTCCTTGGTTTGCCCTATCGAGATGGTCGGCGGTGGCGCATCCGCAGGCGGCGGTGGTGGTGCAATGGCCGCCATCGGTGCCGGGGGCGGAGCGGGAGCAGCAGGCGCGGCAGCTTGCGCCGGTGCACCGCCACCCTTGTCGCTGCCGTCCGCGGGCGCAACCGTCATCACCTCCGAAACCGTCTTCACAAAATCATCGGGTACCGGAGTCACGCCTTTGGGATATAGGAACTTGATCTCCCCATAGAAATGGATCTTGTCTCCGCCGGGATTCGATGGATCCTGGTAGGGGTCGCTGAACGTCGCCACTACGATCCCGTCCTTCTGAGGTGTCACTCCCGTCACCCAGAACTTCTCTCCGGCCACAAACTTCCGTGACGCGCATCCGTTGTTGGCCGCGTCAGTCGCGCTGCCCCCGCCACCAAACGGAAGACGGCCCTTGAGAAACGACTTCGCTGCATCCTTCGCGCGGTTGTTGTAATTCGCACTCAGAACGCCCCCGCTGTACGTGTTCGAGAATGCATACGTAGATGCGGAGCTGCACATCATCAATCCGTCTTTTTGCAACACCACGACATCGCCTGCGGTAACAATATCCGTGTGGTCCGCCGTGGGCTTTGTGAGCTTGATCTGCGATACAAGCTTCGCCTGAATCTGCGCCCCCGGATCCCCTCCCTGGGCTTGCGCACCGAGCGCGATAACAGCGCCCGCAACAGCCATTCCGAATACACCAAGCGTATGAGTTCGAACCATAGAACACACCCATTTCATGATTTGAGGGAAGCTCTTTGATAGACCCCAAAAACGTAAACCAAGGTCAAATAGATGTCAAGAAGATTAGACCTGGCAGAAGCACTCAGGATTCTGCTTAGTCCAACACAGCATTCAAACGAAAGTTCCGGCCTGTTTCCTTTTATTTCGAAGAAAATGCGAGTCAGGCTGCGTGTGCCACCAGCAGGATGCAGGTTATATTGTCCTGGCCGCCGCGCTGCTTTGCCAGTTCGATCAGGTTGGCGCAAGAAGTTTCGAAAGGCGATGCACCGAGAATAGCAGCAATCTCGTCCGCGAGGAGATAGCGCGTCAGGCCGTCCGTTGCCAGCAGGACCGCAGTCCCCGGCTTCAGGTCCACGGAAAAGAAATCCGGCTGAACCTCCGCCGCCACACCCACAGCCCGCGTAATGATGGACTCCATGCCCCGCAGGTCGGCGGTATGTGCGTTCTCGATCGTCAGTGTTCCATTGCGAATCAGTTCGTTGATGTACGAGTGATCGACAGTCAGTTGCACGCATTGGCCGCCCTGGATGATATACGCGCGGCTGTCTCCCACGTTGCCGAGTATCAGTTTGTTCCCATCCAGTGCGGCAGCCACTGTGGTTGTTCCCATTCCCTTGTTTTCGGGAATCTGCCCGTTTTCCCAAACATCCAGGTTCGCTGCGTTGATGGCAAGCAGAAGCCTTGCACTTATTGGCACATCCAGCGCAGTGCTCTCAGCGAAACTCTTCATGATCGCAGCCACCGCATGCGAACTCGCCACTTCTCCGCTCGCCATTCCGCCCATTCCGTCGCACACAACAAAGATGCCCAGCACTTCGTCATATCCGAAAGCGTCCTCGTTGTTGGTGCGTACGCAGCCCACGTCGCTGAGAGCGGAAACCGCGATGCGAATCGAGGTAGATCCGTCGCTGGCCGCCGATGCGTCGAACTTGGAAGGTTCGCTTATGAATTCTTCGCTCATGATCTCGCTTCAGTAAGCCGGGAGAGAATCGACTCCCCGGGGAGTTTGCTTGCCTGCTGCCACTTACGGTTCGTCGGCTCTCCCAGCCATCCTCTCACGATTCGATGCCAATCGTGAGAAGAAACAAAACCTCGCCCAGCCGCGTTAGCGAGCAACGTTCGAAACACAGTGAAAATCTTTCATGAACTGAGGATTCAGTAAGAATGCGCCGGGACCTGAAGCGTCGAAAAGAACCACTCCGTTGGTTTGACTGTTCAGTTGCAGACTGTATTTCAGCTGGTCCGGGGGAATGTGTGTTGCAGCGAATCCAAAATGAAATACCGACCACGGCCCCGGAGACGACGCGGAAGCATTCCCTCCTGATGCCAGGCTGTACTTGCCGTCAGGTTTTGAGACCCAGTGAAACGATGTCTTTTGACCCGCAGCGGTAATCTGCTGGTTGTCAATATTGAGCACCGCGTCCGGTGCACCCGGCGACTTCACCTCAGTCAGTGCGAAATCCAACGAAGGCTGGTTCCCCCCGCTTGGAAACAGAGTGGACGAAATCTTCTGGGCATTCGACAGAAAACCCAAGAAGGCCGGGTTGATGTGGACCGCTGACCCAGGCGCCACCACGTACTGTGTGCCTTGCTGAGCAACCAGCGCCTTCAGCGATCCGGTGAACTGCGTAAACGATCCGGTGCCCGGCGAGAAGATCTGCGCAACCTCCTCGGGCGTTGCTTCTGTCGCCGATTGCGGATTGAAGGGGAACTTGGCGAGTACCGGCCCGACCTGTGCGCAGAACGCCCTCGCCCCGCCGCCTGCTGCGTTAGCCGGCGCTTGGGCTGCAAGGTTCTTTGTCGATTCAATCGGCGCTTCAAGCAGCGCGAAGCTTGTCTTATCCAGACCGCCTGGATCGGGAACAAACCCGTTGCGAAGAGTTTCTGCGGCCTGCTCCGCCGCAAGTGCCGCCTGCACCACGGGCGCGGCCGCAGCGGGGTCGTTTGCGCTTGTCGGGTTCAGCGAAAGGTTCTTCACCGAGCCTTCAAGGCCCTGCAAGGACTGTATGTATCCCTGGTTCGACTGTCCGATCAGCCGATTATCCGGCATCGACGGTGGAACAATGGATTGTGGCGCTTGGAAGACGGAAGATATTTCCGGCGCCGCAACCCCCGTGTTAATCGAGATCAGCGAGAAAAGTTCCAGCATCGCCGAAGTATTCGAGTCCAGCGCGCCCAGTTTGGTTCCAGCCTCAGCAAAGCTCTTGTACGGGATGAACTGTGCCTTCGTCATGTAAGTCCGCCAGGTTTGAATAAAGTCGGCAGTGTAAGCCGATTTCAACTGGACAGAGAGTGCGGCCCGGTCAATCGGCGGCGCCGTCGAAGGACCAAGAACCCATTGTTCTCCGCTGAAGTACGGGTCCGGGTGCAGAATCGCGTCCTGCATGAACGCAAAGCCCGCCTTCGTAAATGCGCCCTGCACCGGATAGTTGTCGAAAATGTATTGTGAGGAGCCAGGAAATTTGCTGTTGAAGTCGAAACCTGGAACCTTGTGGTTGGCGGCAGAGAGCATGCTTTGATACACATGCTGGAATCCTTGGAAGCCGCTCAGGTAAAAGCGTGCATGCGCAATCACCACATCGTTTCTACTGCCGCCTGCATTCGCCATGCAGGAAGTGTTTCCGGGAAGAAGACTAGCATAAAACTGGAACTGAGCCTGCGCAATCTGCGCGACATTCGGATCAGGCGTGCCGCTTCCCGCCCATTCCGTCAGCAAAGCCGCGGGAAGAAAATCAACCGTGTCCTGCGGCGTATCGGGGTCAGGATTCGTGGCCGTAATCAGGTACGCCTTCAGGGGTTGATAAGTCGCACCGTAGTTAGAATCCGGTGTCGGTGTCGCGGGCACGGAGCGAAGCTTGCCCAGCATGTTCTCCTGTGTTGGCCCCAGCAGCAGGGTCCGGAATTTATTCGAATAAGCCTGGCACGCAACCGGGTAAAGCGCGTCACCTTTGTACAGTCCGAACCGGTCCATGAACGGCGACCCATCCTTGCGATAACCGTCCAGTTCAGCCAGTACCACTCTCAGCTTTTCCAGCGATTCCAGGTCTCCCTGCGAGGCAAAACTTCCGGCAGCCACGGGAGATACTGGCAACGCCGCGGCCTTCGCCACCCGTTCTTCGAGCGACCGGTTCCTGAAGAAAGAAATGGTGAACAGTGTCAGCAGGATCAGAATCAACACGCTTGCCGTCGTCAAAAGCGTGCGCTTCAGCAAGCTGGTCCGCGTGCTGGCCCGGCTGATCTCAAGCGCTGCCTTATCGGCCAGCAGGATCTTCGAGAACAGGTGCGGCAGAAAAACCCACTGCGCAACCTTGCGTGTGCCGCCTCGCCTGGGTTGTGGCGCGGCCTGCTCCTGTTGCATTGCGGCCAGCGAGAAAATACGTGTCGCTCCCGCGTTCACCGGTGCAGCGGCTTGCGGCTGGGCAGGCCCTACCTCCAGAACGTCCTCAATAAGATGAGCGCGCATCCCAGCGAAAAAGAAACCACGCAGGAAGGGATTCACGCCAATCTGGCTTGGCCGCGCAACTTCCGCGAGGAACGAAACAATGCCCGCCCGAACCTTACGTAGATCGCGCGGAAACTCATATGCCCGCGCCAGGTTCTGCAGCTCTCCGCCTCGTGAAAGAACATCCATGCGGAATTCCGCCAGCGCATAAATAAGCTGGTCGAATCGTGCTCCGATCAGCGCCGTGGCCTGCTCGGTATACAGCCCCGAACCCGACGACAGCGTTGTCAGCAGCGTCCCAATCGGAAGCTTCACTTCCTCATCCGAGAGCCGTCCCACATACTCGGCAAAGGGAGTGATGTTATCCAGCTTTGTGAACAGCGCATAGATCGGGAGCGAAATCCCCAGCGTCTGAGACAGCTGCCGCAGACGTTCGTTCAGCCCTTGAGCCAGCGCGCGAATCTGCTCTGAAGTATTCGGCGCCAGGATCCGCTCGATGCTCACGCAAACCACTACCGACCTGGCGGGAAGACGGCTGTCACCGAACACCGATCCCAGCCGCGCCGGAATCGTCGCTCGCACCAGCCGCAACCAAAGCGGAGCCTGCCGCAGCATCGCTCCACCAGCCTCCACCAGCACGTAGTTGCCAGCCAGCCAGATGTTCGCCAATTGCGTCGGAGCCACCAACCCATCACGATAGATGTTTCCCGCAATCAGCTCGGGGTCCAGCCCGGACTGCAGTACAGTCTGCGTCTTGGCGGAGTTTTCGTCTCCAATCACATAGATCAGAGGCAGCGACGCAAGCGACTTTACGCCCGCCCGCCCAGCCTGCCGCACCTTCGCATCCGCATCGCGCAGCAGGGCATTCAGGTTGATGCCATCCGGCGTGTCCAGTCCGCCGCTCCCCGACGAATCCCCGCCTGCCTTAGCCAGGTACCAGATCACAAAAACAATCGACAGCGCGCCCACTAACCCCAGAATCACGCAGAACAAAATCAGCTTAGTGCCTTCGAAGTGCAGCGCAAATGCGCCCCCGATCACCAGGGCCATATAGAGAACAAAGATCAGAATCCCAATCAATACGTGCTTCATAGGGAGATCTCCGCAAGGCCGGTTGTGGAAGTATGCGTCGGCAAGGCTGGGTGAACGCTTTGAGAGATGGAGGGCATCGACTGTCCCAGAATCACAACGTATCCTGCGTAGGCCAACGCCGTGAGCAAGAACAGGAGGATGGCGGCAATCGCCAGCCGCATCACCCATGGGTCTCGTCGCGGTGGCGGCGGAGCCGCTGGCGCTTCTGCCGGCCGCAGCAGAGCGTACGAGCCGCGAATGCGTGTGATCTTCTCCCGAATGCGCTGCAGTATCGAGTGAATTTCCGATGCATCCCCAAACGCGAATCGCCCGCGATATCCCAGCAGCAGGCAAAGCGCATGCAGCTCCAGCACATCGGCAACTTCATTCGATTCGGGCCGGTTCAGCAATTCGGCCACGTTGCGAAAGAACAACTCACCCGCAAAGTGTCCTCCGAACATCTCTTCCTGCAGCGGCCGTCGTGCCCAGTCTGCGAACGTGGGGTCCTTCGAATTCAGCACGCTTTCATCTAGAAAGCCAATGATCGCGTAGATCGCCATCTTTGAGGCTTCGTCGCTATAACCCATCGCCGAAGCGTCCTTCACAGCCGCGGAAATCATCTTGCGCAGTGTGGCGCGGAAGGTTTCTGCGTTCTCAACGTGCTGCACAAAGAACCGCGTGCGCAGAATTACGGTGAACACTTCCTGGAAAGCCATGGCCAGGTTGCTGGTCTTTGTTTCTTGAGGTACAGAAGCAGGGGAGGAGCTCATGCGGATGTCTCCAGAATGATAGTCAGGTCAAAGGTTGCGTCACCTAGGTCGCCGGGCAAATACACGCCGACCTGTTTCGTTTGCAAAATATGTTGCCAGCACGCGCCACTGAGCGAAACCGAGAAGTAATGCATGTCAGCCTGCGCATGCAAAGCCGCGGGGGGCACAGGAAGATGCATCAGCTCAAGGCCAGGCAGCGCGCGCTCCACAAGTTTTGTCACCCCTCCGGCAGAGCACACCTTCACCAACCTCGGCGTTAGCCGCAGAACCACCGAATCGTTGATCGAGGAACGAATCCCGAATATCCATCTAGAACGCCGTAAACAGCGTTCGTCCAACACATCGGCCGTAAAGATGTAACTATCGGCCTTGCGGAACTGGAGGGTCACGCTGTTCGATGGCGACACGATCTCGAGATAGCGCCGGATCAGAGCATCCATCTCCTTGAACGTCCTCGTCAGGTCCCTGTGCCGGTAGGCGGGAATCTCTTCCTGCGTCGATTCCAACGCAAACGTGCTCAGTGCACCAGCCAGCCGGGCAAGGTCCCTGTACACTTCCTCGGGATGACTCCGCCGGTCCTGCAAATGGTGCCGCAGCGCGGGCAGGGAAGAGCAAAGCGCGTGCAGAAACCAGTAGTTCGCAACATCCAGCGCCGATGTCCCGAGTTCAAAGCGTCCCGATCCGGCCCTCATGTTGCGCGTGGAGGTGATCTTCTCTTCAATCGCCTGCGCCAGCCGGTGCAAAAGCATCACCAGGCTCTCACTGGCGCTGATGCGCAGGCACGGCGGAATGAACTCGGGGTCGGAGGCAAATCCCCCGTTGCCATCCCGGAATATCCGCGCAATAGGAAACGAGACCGTTTCGCCTGAAAGCTGGGCTTGGCTCAGCAGTACAAGATTCTTGCGGGCAAATGAAATTGTTGATTCACCTTGCCCCACAGAATCGTCGCGGAGTGTCCGCTGCACCGCGCTGTACCGCGTGTTCAAGCCGCCGCCCTGATCGCAATCAAGACCTTGGTCCTGCCGCGGTGGAATCGCCAGGTAAAGAGTAATCTCGCTGTCAATCGATGAGAACAGATCGTTCAAGTGTGCCGCCTCCGGCACTTGGTCGCAGTCCGGCAGATCGAAAATGAGACCGTCAGGAAGAATGCCAGATGCGAAGCTCAGAATCGCCAGCCCGTTTCGCATCGCTTCGGTATCAATTGAAAAATGGAGAAATCCCCACGGGTCCTGGCGCAGATTCGAGCTCAGAAACCAGAGCGTATCTTCGAAATAACGGCTCTGCGTCTGGAAATGATGGGGACCGAGATGCATCCCTTCCGACCAGACAACCCGCGACAGGAATTTCATAGGAGGAAGTCCACCATGGGAGAGTCAGATATCAGGTCGCCCTCCGATGCCGGAAAGCGAGTGTTCAGTGGCTGCGGCATGCCCGCATGAATCGCTTATGCCGGTAGTCCGGACAATACAGAAGAATTCCCCGATGAGTCTATTCGTCAGGGACTTTGGGGCGCAACCGCATTCTACCCAAAATCTTTTCAGATAAATAGGCAAATCGGGAGCGACGAATGATTTATGCTACCCGCATCGCACCGGAGGCCTGATTGCATGGATAAACCGAACTCACCTGGCGGACTTGGCGGCTCAGGTTCTTCATGGCCGGAGAACTCCGGTTCTGATCAGGACTTCGGGGCAACGGGTGTCTTTGGCGCGGTCACGCTGCCGGACTCGGCTCCCCCAACGGCGAAGTCCAGGCCAGAGTCGGATTTCCTCGCCTCCTGGGCAACGGAACCCCCACCGCCTCCTGCTCCAAAGTCAATTGCCGAGCCGGTCGTCCACAAGGTGGTGCTCGAAGGTGGTGCGGGAGCCAGTTCCCCTGAACTCCTTGATCGCATGCGCGCCGCGTCCGCGGAGAGACCAGCTGCGCCTGACCCCGCGAAAGGCAGCGGCGGGTTCACCGAGTTATTGCGGACCCTCGGAACCGAATCCCCTGCGCCCGCGCCGAAACAACCGCCCCCGCCTCCGGCCAGCTCGGGGTTCACTTCGCTGCTCCAGACATTGGGCACGGCGGGGACATCGCCCGCTCCCGTTGCAACCCCACCCCCCGCGGCTCCCCCGTATGCCGCTCCATCGCCCGGCGGGTTTACAGAATTGCTCCGCACAACGCCAGTCTCAGGCGGAGCCGCAAACCCAGTCCCTCCACCTCCGCAAAATCAGCCGGGAACTTTTACCCAGCTATTCGGTACCTTGGGCGGTGCTGCCGCTGCCCCGTCCGCGCCGCTTCCGGTTAGCTGCCCGCCCCCTAATCCCCCATCCGCCAGTCCGGGCTCCTTCACCCAGATGCTCTCACTTGAGCAGCAGTCGGCTCCGGTCCAGCCCGTCTATCGCGAACAGCCCCCGCCCCTTATTGGCGGTCTTGATTACGGCCTGCCTTCAGCAGCTCCGCGGGCCGCGGAAACCAACCGTGATCCTTTTGCTTCACCGCCCCCGCCCCCGGCCCCAGAAGCCACGCCGCCAGGTTCGAGCGTGGGAATCACGCGACTGATTCAGATGCTCGATGAGCCGTCAAAGCAGCCGCTTCCGCAGCGTAGCCCCGTGCCGACTCCCCCACCGCGCGCTGCCGAACCGGGCGTTTGGACGCAGACATTTGCTTCCCTGTCGATGAATAGCGAACCTGCTTCGCCGGCTCCTGCAGCGCCTCTGGCCGCGCCCGCCTATCCGGCCTTTGTGCCCCCGCCTGCCGTCAATCCACAGCCCGTGGCCCCTCCGGCCTCCGGGCCCAGCGAATTTACCCGGATCCTCGATGCCTCCAGGATTCGTGAGCTGTCCATGCAAGGGGGCGCCGCGCCGCAAAACCTCGCGCCCCCGCCGCCCCAGAACCTAGCCGCACCTCCACAATTCACTCCCCCTCCCATGCCCAGCTATCCCATGCCGGCTACGCCTCCGCCACCATCCATGCAGGGGTTCGGAGCCATGCCTCAACCAGGAGCGTTCCCGCCCCCGCCCCAGCCACCTGCCTACCCCATGCAGTTTGGTGCGCAGCCCCCATCCATGCCCATGCCGGGTGCCATGCCACAGCCTGGAATGTTTGCGCCCCCACCCGTCCCACCAACTCCGCAGCTCCCTTCTGTCAAACCGGCTCCGCCTGCAACAGGTAAGCTGCAGCAACTCGTACCCCTGCTTTTGGTGGTCATCATCGTTTTGCTTCTGGTGCTGATCATCACGGTCTTCTTCCTCATGAAGCATTAGCGGACGCTCTGTAACGGCCCAATCGAGGTTTTCAATTTGTCGCATCATCAGTGGATTGCCGGCGCGATTCTGCTCGTCGCAGTAGCCGCGCCTGCGCAAAGCTTTAAATGTCCCGCTTGGCAAGGGAAGAATCCTCTCGCCGGCGTCTCTGTTTACGATGGCCCTCCCGCGGAAAAGGCTGACCTCGTTCCGGATCTCACGAAAGGCAGCGGCGATCGCCTCTATGCCTCCTGGGACATCGGCTATTTGTTCGGCTTGGGCCGCACGCCTTACCTGGTGTGCAGGTACGCAGGTTTGCCCGACACTCAATCAGTCACTCTAAAGATCGATAAAAGCGTAGCTAAGTGTATCTTTTCGGCACATGCCGGAGGCCAGCCTGCGGACGCGGAATGCCGGTAAGTCGCTTGGACTGTGCAGCAGGAAAATCAGTCCGCTACGCCGGTTGCGCCAGCAAGATGATCAGCTCGAACTGCGGGTTTAGAATATCGGCCGGCGCGTAAACAGCAAAATTGCGCGCCCGCAACACGGATTCCCACACTGGCCCGCCCTGCTCGATGGCGAAGTATTGGTGGCGCAGTTTCACCGGAATCGACCGCGGCGGTGGCGACACATGTTGCAGCCGCAGTCCTGGCAGCGCATTGCGAATCAGCGTCTCAAGTTGCGTTGCCGAGCAGGCTTTCAGCAGCTTTTGTGAGCGGTCAATCAGGTCCGCATCGCGGATATCGGCCGAAACGGCCAGGTAAAACCGTGATCCTTCGAAGTAAGCATCCTTGTCGATCGAAGTCGCATAGATCGTATCGCGCACCAGTTTCAGCGGCAGCGCGACAAAGTTGCTCGGTACAACTGTCTCCAGCATGATCCGAATCAGCCGGTCCAGTTCTCCAAAACACACGCCCAGTTGATCGTGGTTGTAAGCGGGCAGATCCTTGGGAGCGATCTTGCTCGAGAAGGCGGTTAATGCTCCCGCGAGATCGGAGAACTCATTGAACAGAAGTTCCGGCTGAACATTCGTCGATTCAAGAAAATGACGCAGCGCTGGAAGATGGCTGTTGATGGTGTAAAGAAGCCAGAAGTTGGCCACGTCGGATGCCGTGAAGTCGGCCAGTGACTGGTTCTTCTGCCGTCTCCCGCCCGATAGTTGGCTGCTGCGCGCAACCAGCAATTCCACCATGTTGCTCAAAATCCGCTTCAGCGTCGGATGCGCGTGAATGTCGATCAGGGGTGGAATGTACGTCGGGTCCACCTGGTAGATCCCGGTCTCTGAGCGCAGAATCCGGATGCATCCCAGAACCACGGATCCCTCGCGGTTCTCGCCCTCGGCCAGGATCTGCAGGTTCTTCCGTGCAACCTGCACGGGCTTCTCTCCGCTTCCCGTGTTCTCATCGCGGACCATCAGCAATTGCGCCAGGAACCGCGTACTCACGCGCCCCCGATCCACGCTGACGTTCATGCCGCCGTTCAAATACTCGGGCACTGCGAGGTAAAACGTGCAGGCCTGCCGGCCATCCTGAAAACATTCATCCAGGATGCGCGCCGGTGGCGGATACTCTGACGCCGGGATGTCGATCGGAAGCGCATCCGGAAAAATTCCCGAGGCAAGAACAATCGCCAGTCGCCCTTCGGACAGTGCCTTGCTATCGATCTGGATCTCGCGAAATCCCCACGAACGGGAATTGAGCGAATCCAGATAGAATCGCGAACTGTCTTCAACAAAGCGCTCCTGCGCCTGCAGATGCTGCGGCGAGAGAAACGTGCCTTTCGACCAGATAACGGGTTGAAGTTGTCGCATCTTCTTCAGCAACCTCGACTGAGTATGTCATATTACCGGTTGGTTTCGAACCGTGTCCAAAACAAGCTCAAAAGGAAACTCAAGACCGATCTCGATAGGTAGAAGTGTCGGACTGTTCGAGTGGCTTGATGACGGTGAAAGCGCAAGTTAAACACCATCATCCTCGCACAAGTTGCGGTTCGAATTGAAATTTTCGTCCTTCCCCGTCTACTTGTGAACCTGAGTTGAAATACCACCGGTAAACCAAAGAATTATCTAGACAGACGACGTATTTTGTGATTTCTTTGGGTTTACCGAATTAAGTTGCATCACCGGAGTGATATGGCCAGAGAGAGTACCCAGCAGAAACTCAGTCGCGTCCGGGCCCCCCGGGTGCAGATCACCTATGACGTCGAAGTCGGAAACGCAATCGAGATGAAGGAATTGCCCTTCGTCATGGGTGTGTTAGGCGATCTCACCGGGCAGCCCGAAAAGCCACTTGCCGCTTTGAAAGATCGCAAGTTTGTTGAGATCAACCCTGACAACTTTGACAGCGTGCTCAAGGGCATGCAACCCCACTTGAAGTTCTCCGTAGAGAACAAGCTCAGCTCCGACCCCAAAGCGGGACAGGTTGGAGTCGATCTCCATTTCGAAAGCTTCGAAGACTTTTCTCCCGCCCGCGTTGCGGAGCAAGTTGGTCCCATCAAGGAGCTTCTAGATCTGCGGACCCGCCTCTCCAACCTGCGTGGAAGTCTGCAGGGCAACGACGAGCTCGATAGGGCGTTGTTCGATGCCGTCTCCAAAACTGAAGAATTGAATAAGCTGCGCGGCGAAGTCGGCAAAGCAGAGGGAGACAAGAATGAGTAGCTCAGCGAATCCACTGGCGGCGCAGGCCGCCGAGACCCAGACTACTGAAGTTTCGCTCCTCGACCAGATTGTCGCCCAGGGACGCTTCGGCAAGGACACGCTTGCCCAGGAACGCGGCAAGGACATGGTCAAGGAGTTCGTAAACCAGGTCCTTGAAGGCAAAATGACCCTCAGCCGCGATGCGGAAGCCAGCATCGGCTTGCGCATCGCCGACATCGACCGGCTCATTTCCCTGCAACTGAACGAAGTCCTCCACCACCCCTCTTTCCAGAAGCTGGAGGGCACCTGGCGCGGCATCAAGCACCTGCTCGATCAGAGCGAAACCAGTGACGCGCTCAAAATCAAGTTGCTCAATGTCTCAAAGAAGGACCTCCTTCGCGATCTCCAGCGCGCTCCCGAGTTCGACCAAAGCGCCTTCTTCAAGAAAGTGTACGAAGAAGAGTTCGGCGTCTTCGGCGGCGCTCCTTTCGCGGCCCTGGTCGGCGACTACGAGTTCGGCCGCGGTGGTGAAGATGTGGAGCTTCTCGAGCGCGTCTCGCAGGTTGCTTCCGCAGCGCATGCGCCCTTCCTCACGGCCGCTGCTCCCGAACTGCTGAACCTCTCTGAGTACAACCAGATCTCGGGGATCAGGGATATCTCCAAGGTCTTTGACAGCACGGAATACGCTAAGTGGAAAAGCTTCCGCGCGTCCGACGATTCCCGTTATGTGGCTCTCACCCTGCCCCACGTCCTCATGCGCGAACCGTATGGCAAAGACACGCGGCAGATCGACGAGTTCGCCTATGAAGAAGGCGTCGACGGTAAAGACCACTCCAAATATCTCTGGGGCAACGCGGCTTACGCGTTGGCTGCACGGCTCACCAACTCCTACGCTAAGTATGGCTGGTGCGCCGCCATTCGCGGCGTTGAGGGAGGCGGCCTCGTCGAGGGGCTGGCCACTCACAACTTCCGCACCGACGAGGGCGACCTCGCATTGAAGTGCCCCACTGAGGTCAGCATTACCGACCGACGTGAGAAAGAGCTTGCCGACCAGGGCCTGGTGCCTCTGGTTCACTGCAAGGGAACGGATTATGCCGCTTTCTTCAGTGTCCAGACCGCCAACAAGCCCAAGGTCTATGACAAGCCGGAGGCCAATGCCAACGCCCGCCTTTCGTCACAGCTCCCGTACATGCTCGCCATGTCTCGCTTCGCTCATTACCTCAAAGCCATGATGCGCGACAAGTTGGGAAGTGCGATGAGCCGCTCCCAGGCCGAACTCTACCTCAATCAGTGGATCGCCAATTACGTGATCATGGACGACAATGCCTCCTCCGCCGCCAAGGCCGAAAAGCCTTTGCGCGAGGCTCGCATTGAGGTCATGGAAGTGGCGGGAAAACCAGGGGCGCTTCGTGCTGTAGCGTTTCTGCGTCCCCATTTCCAACTCGATGAGCTTACCGTGTCTTTGAGACTCGTAGCCGATCTGCCCCAGCCTGCGGGCAAGTAGTCGCAGCGGCTTCTTTCTCTTGAAATCAATTTCCCCAACCGGGCCTCGCGATTGGCCCCAATCGAAAGGATTGTCTGATGGCAAATAATGTTGATTACTTCTTGAAGCTGGACGGTATCGCTGGCGAGTCGAAGGACACGAATTTTTCGGGTCAGATCCCTCTGCTCTCTTTTACCCATGGCGGTGAACAGTCGAGTTCCGTTTCAACTGGAACAAGTGGCCACGGAGCCGGAAAGGTGTCGTTGCACCCCTTTACCGTGACCAAACACCTTGACAAGTCAAGCGTACCCCACTTCAAGGCTCTGACCCTTGGAACCCATATCGCCACCGGGACGCTGTCTGCTGTGAAGGCAGGCGCCAACCGCAAGCCCTATCTCAAGATCGACTTCAAGAGCATGTTTGTCACTTCGTATATGGTTTCCGCGGTCGATGAGCACCCCGTCGAGAGCATCACCTACGCATTCGAGCAAATCAAGATCGAATACTTCTCGCAGGACGATAAGGGCACCGTCACCTCCACTGGAAGTGTCAGCTGGAATGTTTCCACCAACGCAGGATCCTAGGCAGCAATGACTCCACTTGCGCTTTACCGCGAAGGAAGACTGCGGGAAGCCATCAAGGCGCTTGGCGACGAATTGCGGTCCAATCCGCTCGACGCCAAGCGCCGCACGTTCCTGTTCGAGCTTCTTCTGTTTGCCGGCGAGTACGACCGCGCCGAGAAACAGCTGGATCTTTTGGCGGGAGCGAATGCGGATGCTGCCGCTGGAACGCTGCTCTACCGCAGTGCGCTGCACGCCGAGCGCACCCGCCAGGCCATGTTTGCTAACCATGAAACTCCTCCCTTCAAGGACGAGCCAGTCTATGGCGGAACATGGAATGGAAAGCCATTCACTGAGATAAGTGATGCCGATCCCCGTATCGGCGCGAATCTGGAAGTATTCATCGCCGGCAGCTACACCTGGATTCCCATCCACTACCTTCGCCGGCTTGAAATCGAACCGCCCACCAACCTCCGCGACCTGGTCTGGGCTCGCGCCCGCGTCGATACCAGCGCGGATTTCCGCCTCCAGGAGCTCGGCGAGGTCCTCCTGCCCGTTCTTTGCCCGCTCTCTTCGAAGCATGCCGATGAGTCGGTTCACCTTGGCCGCGAGTCGGCCTGGGAACCGGATGACGTGCATGGCGAAATCCCCTACGGCGCCAAGCTGATTGCGATTGACAGGGTCGAAGTTCCGCTTCTCGAGCTGCGCAGCGTCGCTTGGTCCGCCCCTGAGAAGGAGTCTCAAGATGCCTCTGCGTGAGGATTTGCTTGCGCCGATTGCAGGAGAGAACCCAGCGGGCGAGGACCTTTACTATGACAAGGTCTTCGATCAGATCAAGGAAGCTCGCAGGGAAGATGACGACAGTTTGCCGGAAGGGGACATGGTCGTCTCCCAGAAGAAGAAGGCAGACTATCGCGCCGTTATCAAGCTTGCAGGTGACGCACTCGCCAAGCGCACCAAAGATCTCCGCCTCGCAGGATGGCTCATCGAAGCGCAACTGCGTGTTGAAGGATTCTCGATTCTCGCCTCAGGCATCGATCTCCTCCGCGCTCTCCAGGAGACCTTCTGGCCCAAACTTTATCCCATCATCGAAGATGGCGGAGACCTCGAACTCCGCATGCTCTCCGTCGAAATCGCAGGCAGGCTGATTGCCGCATCGGTTCGCAAACTTCCCATTACCAAGAGCGGTCTGAGTCTCGAGTCCTATCTAGAATCCCGCCTCCTTGGCTATGAGAAGGACGCCACGTCCGACGCCAAACAGGAAGCCCGCCGTGACGCGCTCGAACACGGCAAGCTCAGCGCCGAGGAATTTGACCAGGCCTTTGTTGCGACATCAAAGGGCTTTTACGTTGAAGCCGAAGCAGCCTTGGCGGAATCGCTTCAGGCCGCCGATCGCCTCGACGAATACCAACAGGAAGCTTACGGAGATAACGCCCCCCTCCTCACCAACCTCAAGGGTGCGCTTGCTGAGGTGCATCAGGCAGTGACGTCGCTCCTCAACGAGCGGCGCAAGACAGAACCCGACCCTGTAAAAGTCGAAGATCAGCCGCCCTCGCAACAGGATGGCGTCGGGTCGGATGCTTTTCAGTCGGCAACGGATGGAGGCGAATCGTCGTCCGGGCAACCGCTTCCGCGCAGAACAGCCTCCTCCGGTCCGTTGAGCGGCGTGGCTGATGCCTACGGGCTGGTTGTCGAGAGCGCGGAGTTCCTGTTTCAGCGGGATCCCAATTCCCCCGTGCCTTACCTTATATGCGCTGGCTTGCGTCTCGGCGAAACTCGCATGCAAGGCCCTGTGCCGGCGCCGGGCTTTGCTGTCGGACCCAGCCCGGCCGTACGCCAATCGCTGCGCACATTGGCCAACCGCGGCGCGTGGCAGGAATTGATGCGCGCAACCCTCCCCATTCTCGCCAGCGAATGCGCCCGAGCCTGGATCGATCTGCATCGATATGTGTGGCGAGCCGGGCAGGAAACAGGCGCTGAGGCGATCTCGGAGGCGGTCGTCGGTACCATTCGAAGCCTTCTCGTCTCCCGGCCAGAGTTACGCCACTGGACCCTTGAAGATGACACTGGCGCCGCAAATCCAGAGACCCAACAATGGCTGGATGCAACCGTTCTTCAATAGCGCATTTTGCAGTCTCTTCGGGAGGATCCTGTGGCCAGAAGCAAGTCGGATGTTCTCATCACGCAATCGTTGCTCGATCGCCTGACCGACTTGGATCAGTGGCCCGAAACCCGCTCCGCATCCATCACCATGTATCGCGAGTCGCTCAAGCGGGATGTGGAGTGGCTCTTGAATACAAGGCAGCCGGTCATCCCCGAGTTGGAAGACTATCCGGCGACTGACGCCTCGGTCTTGAACTACGGATTGCCCGACATTCACAGCTTCGATGGCTCGAAAGGCAAGGAACACAATGCGCTGACAGTTGCGCTCGAAAAATGCATTCGCGTCTTCGAGCCCCGCATCAGTCAGCCTCATGTCTTCCTCTCTCGCTCCGACATCCTGAGCCGCAGCCTGAGGTTTCACATCGAAGGCCAGATCGTGTACGAGAATATGAACGAAGAAATCAAATTCGACACAACCCTGGAACTGATCAGCGGAGAGTACGAGGTAAAGTAGGGCATGCGCGAGGAACTGCTGGAATACTACGAGCGGGAACTCACTTGGCTCCGCCAGATGGGCGGCGAGTTCGCGCGCAAGTATCCCAGGGTTGCGGGCAGGCTCCTACTCGATCCCGATCGTTGCGACGATCCCCATGTCAGTCGTCTCCTTGAAGGTTTCGCGCTCCTCGCCGCGCGCGTCCATCGCAGGATCGACGACGATTTCCCGGAGATCAGTGAGTCACTCACCAGGATGATCCATCCGGGTTATCTGCGCCCCATCCCCTCCATGACCATTGTGGAGTGCCTCCCGGATCCCGCTCAGGGCAAGAAGGTCGCTGGTATGAAGGTTCCCAAGGGAACGCCGCTGGTCACCAAGGCCACCGTCGAAGGACTTCCTTGCCGCTTTCAAACCGCGTACGACGTCGATCTTTGGCCCTTTTCAATCGTGGCCGCGGAATGGCGTCAGCCCGAGCGCATGCAGCGTCCGCCACGCGCCACCGTGGGCATGCAGGCCGTCGCAGCCGCTCGTTTGCGTCTTCGTTGTCAAAAGGACGTCATCTTCTCCGGCCTTCCTCTTTCGCGCCTGCGCCTCCATCTTGCCGGCGACGCAAGCGTCGTCTATTCGCTCTACGAGCTGCTCTCGGACAAGTGCATCGAGATTCAGCTACGCGATCCAAAAGATGAAAAGCGCCTCATCAGTCTCGAACCCGCACGCCTTCGCGTCGTTGGATTCGACGCTGAAGAAAACCTGCTGCCCTTTGTCCGCCGCTCCATGGATGGCCATCGACTCCTGCAGGAGTACTTTGCCTTCCCTGAGAAATTCCTCTTCTTCGACCTCGAAGGTCTCGAGCCGCTTGCGCAGTCCGGCTTTGGTGAAGAAGCCGAAATCGTCTTCCTCTTCTCAAGCTTCGAACGCGCGGAACGCCAGCAGGTCCTCGAGCTCGGCGTCAACGAGCGCACCTTCCGCCTCGGATGCACGCCCGCCATCAACCTCTTCCCCCAGTCGGCCGAGCCCATCCTACTCAGCCAGACTCGTCACGAGTACACCATCATCCCAGACAGCCGTCACACCACGGCAATGGAAATCTTCAGCATTGAAGAGGTCGTCGCAAGTAACCCGCGTCTTCGCCAGTCCGTGGTCCTGGAGCCGATGCATGCATACCGCTACCAGACCCGCAATCGAGAGGAACTTGCTTTCTGGGTTGCCAACCGCCATCTCAACGAGTTCGGCGAACGCGAGCCGTCCACCATGACCATCTCGGTGGTAGACCTGACCGGCAACTTCAAGGAGCCGGAAGCAGACGTCCTCATGGTGAAGGCCCTTTGCACAAACTTTGATCTTCCTTCCCGCTTCCAATTCGGTTCTGATGCCGGAGACTTTGAGGCAACCGGCTATCCCGCCGCCAAAACTATAACTGCTCTGCGCCGTGCCACCGCCAGTATCAATCCGTCCGGCGGAAAGGAACATTTCTGGCGCCTCATCTCCCTCCTCTCGCTTAACTATCTGTCCCTCAACGAAGAGGGCCGCGCCGCCATCCAGGAGATCCTGCGGCTCCATAACCTGAGCGACTCAACGGCCAGCGAGAACCAGGTCGGATCCATATTGAAGATGAAATCCGCACCCGGTTTTGCGCTCGTCGATTCCGCCTATGGTCTCATTCCCGCCCGCGGAACCCAGGTGGAAATGGATTTCGATGAACAACAATTCGCCGGAACCGGGTTATATCTATTTGCTGCCGTGCTCGATCGCTTCCTCGCCGGCTATGCTTCCATGAACAGTTTTTCGCAGTTGACCGCACGCAGCAGTCTACGAAAGGAGCCTCTGGGAAAATGGCCGCCGAGAGCTGGGACTCAAGCGCTGCTCTAACCACGCAGCCGTCTGAGACCGACCCACAACCCGCGTTTTCCGCTATGCGCAAAATGCTCGAAGAAGAGCCATTCCGCGTGCATTTCTTTCAGGCTGTGCGCTTGCTCCAGAAGATGGAGCCGGAGCTGGAACCCGTCGGCTATTTCGTCACACCCCAGGGCGAGACCATCCGTTTTTCCGCGCGTACTTCGCTGGCGTTCCCTCCCAGCGAAATATTCGCTCTTACCAATCTTGAGAACGGACAGACCGCCATGACCGTCGAGTTCATGGGCCTGTGCGCCGCCATCTCCGTCATGCCTGCTCCGTATACCGAGTTCCTTCTCGCCCGCGCCCGGCAGAAGGACTATGTGATGGAAGACTTTCTCAACATCTTCAACCATCGCATGATCTCGTTCTTCTACCGCGGTTGGGAAAAATACCGCTTCTTCGTTGAATACGAAAGATCTGGAGAAGACAAGCTCTCCACCCGCCTCTTCGATCTGATTGGTCTCGGTACGGAAGGCATGCGCAGTCGCGGCGGACTTCCCGACCATGCCTATCTCAACTACGTAGCTCTTCTCGCGCGCCATGTCCGCTCAGCCGGCTCGCTCCAGCAGATTCTCGAGGACTACTTCGATGTCAGTGTCCATATCCAGCAGTTTGCCGGCGCCTGGCGTAAGCTCAGTCCCGAAAATCAAACCTGCTTCAACGGCTTCGGCGGAGCCAGCGAGAGGCTCGGCGTCGGCGTCGTTGCCGGCGACGAAATCTGGGATCACCATGGGCGTATCCGCATCTCCATCGGCCCCATGCGCTTTGAGCAGTACCTGAAGTTCCTTCCCGGAAAAGACGCATACCACGAGCTCGTTGCCTGGTTGAAGTTCTATTCCAACGGCAGTTATGAAACCGAAGTCCAACTGGTCCTCGCCCGCGAAGATGCTCCCAACTGCGAGTTGGGTTCGCGCGGAGAAACGCGTCCGCAGCTCGGCCTAGTCAGCTGGCTCAAAACGAAACCCCTCGACCGCGATCCCGCCGACGCAACGTATCTTGTGCAGTAACCGAAATCTATGCAATAACCGAAATCTAAGATCGAGGATGAATACGCAATGAGCACAAACCTGAAAGCACTGATAGACAAATTGAACGACACCACGCGGAAGGCCCTCGAGTCCGCCGCTGGCCTCTGCGTTGCACGCACCCATTACGACATCGAGATCGAGCACTATCTCCTCAAGGCTCTCGATGCTTCCGACAACGATATTGCCGCCATCCTCAAGCATTTTGGCGTAGACCGCTCCCGGCTCACAAAGGAACTTGAGCGCAGCCTCGATTCCTTGAAGAGCGGCAACGCCCGCTCTCCTGCCTTCAGCCCGTCCGTCGTAAAAATGCTCTCCGAAGCATGGACCGTCGCCAGCATCGACTTCAATGCCGGGAGCATACGCACCGGCTTCACCCTTCTCGCTCTCCTCGGCGACGAAGAATTGGCCCGCATGGTAAAGGACATCAGCAAGGAGCTGCAGGCCATTCCGCCCGACGGTCTGCGCGCCAGCTTCTACGACATGGTGTCGAAGTCCAACGAGACTCAGACCAGCCTCGCCGCTGGAGTCGCAGGGAAATCCGCCGGCCCTGGTGATGGCGCACCTTCACCCTCGGGCGGCAAGACCCCCCACCTCGATCAGTACACCGTGAACCTCACCGCCAATGCCAAGGCCGGAAAAATCGACCCGGTCCTGGGACGCGATATCGAAGTCCGCCAGATGATCGATATCCTCATGCGCCGTCGCCAGAACAATCCCATCCTTACGGGTGAAGCGGGCGTAGGCAAAACCGCCGTCGTCGAGGGATTCGCCAACCGCGTCGTCAGTGGCGACGTCCCGCCCGCCTTGCAAGGCGTTCACATTCACAGTCTCGATCTCGCCCTCCTTCAAGCCGGAGCCGGTGTCAAAGGTGAATTCGAAAACCGCCTCAAGGGTCTCATCAACGAGGTCAAATCCTCAACAGAAAAAATCATCCTCTTCATCGATGAAGCCCACACCATGATCGGCGCTGGTGGAACCGCTGGCCAGAATGACGCCGCGAATCTGCTCAAGCCCGCGCTTGCCCGCGGCGAACTTCGCACCATCGCCGCCACCACCTGGTCCGAGTACAAGAAGTACTTCGAGAAAGATCCCGCACTCGCCCGCCGTTTCCAGGTCGTCAAGGTTGAAGAGCCCACTGAAGAAGTCGCCTGCACCATGCTGCGCGGGATCAAGGCCTCGCTTGAGAAGCACCACAACCTCCGCATCCTCGATGAAGCAGTCACCGCCACAGTAAGGCTGTCCCATCGCTACATTGCCGGCCGCCAACTGCCGGATAAGGCAGTCAGCGTGCTTGACACCGCATGCGCTCGCCTATCTCTCGGACAGAACTCCACCCCTCCCCGCCTTGAAGACATCCTCCGCCAGATCGACGCCCTCGAAGTGCAGAAGCGCGTCCTCGAACGTGAGACGAAAATCGGCGGCGCTCACTCTGAGAAGCTGGCCGAGATCGAAACCAAGATGGCCACCGCTGCGGAGGAACGCGATCTCCTCACCGAGCAATGGGAAAAGGAAAAAGCCCTCACCGCAAAGATCCGCGCCTTGCAGGAAACTCTTGAAGCCGCGGAGAAGAAGGATCCCAACGCGGATGAAACCGCCATCCTCGCCGACCTCGCCAAGCTTGAAGCGGACCTTGACACCCTCCAAGGCGAACGCGGCATGATGCGCGTCTCCGTCGATGCGCAGATCGTCGGTGAAGTCATCTCCGCATGGACCGGCATCCCCCTCGGCAAAATGGTGCGCAACGAAATCGAGACCGTGCTTACCCTCGACGAACATCTCAAGAAGCGCGTCATCGGGCAGGATCATGCCCTCTCCGCCATCGCCCAGCGCATCCTCACCTCGCGGGCCAATCTCGACGATCCGGTCAAGCCCGTCGGCGTCTTTCTCCTCGTCGGACCCAGCGGTGTCGGCAAAACAGAAACCGCCATTGCCCTCGCCGACACGCTCTACGGCGGCGAACGCAACATGATCACCATCAACATGTCCGAGTTCCAGGAAGCGCACACCGTCTCCACCCTGAAGGGCTCGCCTCCGGGATACGTCGGCTACGGTGAAGGCGGCGTCCTTACTGAAGCTGTGCGCCGTAGACCCTACTCGGTCGTTCTCCTCGACGAAGTCGAAAAGGCCCATCCCGATGTCCTCGAGCTCTTCTTCCAGGTCTTCGACAAGGGCAGGATGGAAGATGGCGAAGGCCGCGAAATCGACTTCCGCAACACCATCATTCTGCTCACCAGCAACGCCGCCACTGAAACGCTGATGAAGCTCACCGCCGATCCTGAAACCATGCCAAACACGGAAGGAATGGTGAAGGCCCTCAAGCCCGAGCTGGACAAAGTCTTCAAGCCAGCATTCCTCGGCCGCTTGATGATCGTGCCCTACTTCCCCGTGCGCGACGAAGCTCTCAAACAGATCATCCGTCTCAAGCTTGGCAAGATTCAGCGGCGCTTGATGGAAACCCACAAGGTCGCTCTCGTCTACGACGACGCCCTTCTCAACGAAGTGGCCGCCCGCTGCACTGAAGTCGAAAGCGGCGCTCGCAACGTCGACAATATTCTCTCCAACACCATGTTGCCCGAGCTCTCGAGGCAGATTCTCACCCAGCTCGCCGGCGGAGAATCTTCCAATCGCGTCAGAGTTTCCGTCGCAGACGGCGCGCTCGCCTACGCATGGGATGTGGCCTCCTAGAGGAAACCGCTCAGGAATGACTTCCCTCATCGTTTAGAGGATCTCGGCAAGGAACAGGCAGGATTGGCATGGCTATCGCGAAACAGGCAGACCGGTTGATGCAGTTCTCAAGCCCCCTGGGCAAAGACGTGCTGCTCATTGAATCGCTGGATGGCGCGGAAGGAATTTCGCGCCTCTTCGAGTACCAGGTCACGTTGCTTGCAGACACGGGAGCCACCATCGACCCAAAGTCGATGATTGGCGCAAAGGTTGCGGTATCAATTGTCCTGAACGACAAGCAGGGATCCCGATGGATCAACGGCATCGTTTCCTCCTTTGAGCAGTACGCCGGCGACACGGAATTCAACATCTACAAGGCGCGTATCGTACCTTCCATGTGGCAGCTCACCCTGAGTTCCAACTGCCGTATCTACCAGAACAAAACAGTTCTCGATATCGTCAAGTCTGTCGTTGCCGAGTATGGCTTGTCGTTGTCCGACCAGACCAGCGCATCCTACAAACAGCTTGAGTACTGCACCCAGTATTCTGAATCGGACTTCCATTTCGTTTCCCGTATCCTCGAAGAAAGCGGCATCTTCTATTGGTTTGAGCATACTGACCAGGACAACAAGCTCATGCTCGGCGATGGACGCAACGCCTACCAGGACTGCCCCATCTCGGCTTCCTTTCCGTATCAGCAATCCAAATCCGGCGCAGAGGGCTCGTACGGCGCATGGGTGAATGAATTTACTGCCAAAGCCACCATGGTTTCAGGCAAGCACTCCACCGCGGAATACAACTACAAGGACTATGCCCGCGAAGATGTGTCGGATGTGTCCAGCGCCAGTCCTTACGGAAAGAACGCCTTCGACGACTATCAATATCCCGCCGGAGCCGAAGGCTACGCTGGCGGTGCGCCTGACGTCAGCAAGAGCCTTGAGACGCTGTTTCTTCAAACCCGCGCTACAGCTGCCGATTCAGTAGCGGAGCTCTTTCCCGGCGAAAGCAACGCGCGCTCTTTCTGTCCCGGATACACCTTCACCCTTACCGCCAATCCGCAAAAAGCCTGGAACCGCAAGTACCTTTTGACCGAGGTAACGCATCATGCGGATCAGGTCCCCTCCTATCTCGCCGCTGATACGAAAGACGATGCTGGATACAGCAACAAATTCACGGCGATTTCCTCGGATCTGGTTTTCAAGCCTCTGCAAACAGTGGCGAAACCACGCATTTACGGCCCCCAGACAGCGGTGGTCGTCGGAGAAAGCGGCGATGAAATCCTCATCGACAGCCAGGGTCGGATCAAGGTCCGCTTCTTCTGGGATAAATTGAATTCCGACAGTTCCACCGTCGACTGCACCTGGGTTCGCGTCGCTCAGGGTTGGGCCGGAAACGGATGGGGCTCCTACTTCTGGCCGCGCGTTAAAGACGAAGTCGTCATCAACTTCCTCAATGGCGATCCCGACAATCCCATCATCACCGGCTCGGTTTATAACGGCGTCAATACGCCCCCGCACCCTCTTCCCGACAACAAAACCCGTTCTGGAATCCTTACCCGCAGCAGCCAGGGCGGGTCGGCATCAACCGCCAATGAGCTATGGTTTGAAGACAAGTCCGGAAGCGAAATGATCGGTTTCCATGCCGAGAAAGACATGGAGATTTCCATCGAGCACGATCGCGTCGCGTCCGTCGGAAACAACGATTCACTGACCGTGACAACCAATCAGACCGAGAAGATCGGCAGCAATTACCACATCAACATTGGTTCGAACCGGGTTGAGCAAATCGGTTCGAACTCAGACATCTCCGTAGGCAGCAATCGCACTGAATCCGTGGGATCGAACGACGCCCTCACCGTCGGTTCCAATCAAAGCATTTCGGTCGGTTCGGCCTACTCGCTCAATGCCAATAACACCGTCTATATCAACGCTGGCATGTCTTGCGTCATTCAGGCCGGTGTGGAGCTTTCCCTTGTCTGCGCCGGGAATTTTGTTACCATCGGGCCCTCGGGTGTCGCTATTTCCGGAACCATGGTTCTGATCAACAGCGGCGGAGCGGCGGGTTCGGGCAGTGCCGGGCAAACCGGTAACCCTGCGTCGCCCAACGCGCCCGATGCCACCAAATACTCCGACGCGTCAGGCGGAGGGGCCTTCAATCCAGCTGCGCCCATACCTGCCGCGACGTTGCCGTCAATAAGCGGTGCACAGGTGTCAACCGTCACGGGAGCTGCGCAGGGAGCCGTGATCGGTGCAATGGCCACCGCGGTCCAGGGAGAGCAGCAAGTCGTAGGCGACGCAAAAGCCCTTGCAACCCAGGCACAGCAGCAGGTCCAGCAGGTCGCCAATCAGGCCCAGCAATTCGCCAACCAGGCGCAGCAGGCTGCGCAACAGGCCCAGCAGCAAGCACAGCAGGCTTTCAATTCAGTAGTGGATCAGGCCAAGCAGACCGTGCAGCAAGCACAGAACGCGGTACAGCAAGCCGAGCAAACAGTGAACAGTGCGGCAGCCCAGGGAAGAGCCGCCGCTCAGGGCGCCCTCAATCAGGCACAGCAGCAGCTTAATCAGTGCAAGCAGGCCGCTGCTTCTGCAGTGCAGCAAGCCCAGCAGCAGGCCCAGCAGGTTGAACAGCAGGCACAACAGGCTGCGAATCAGGCCAAGCAGGCCGCACAGCAGGCCCAGCAACAGGCTCAGCAGGCAGCCAACCAGGGCAAGCAGGCTGCCCAGCAAGCCGAGCAGCAGGCACAGCAGGCTGCGAACCAGGCCAAGCAAGCCGCGCAGCAAGCCCAGCAACAGGCACAACAGGCTGCAAACCAGGTTAAGGGAGCCGCCAGTCAGGCCCAGCAACAAGCCTCACAAGCCGCGCAGGGGGCCCAGCAATCTGCAAGCCAGGCCGTCAGTCAGGCCACCAGGGGCTTTTAGCGCGCAACGATGATGCCCGGCCGGTGTCATCCTTTCAGCCGGCACGCCCTTTAGCTCTTGCCGGCGAATGTGTGAGCTCGAATTGTTTCATGGAATGTGCGAGGACGTTTGACCGAGACAATGACACAATCCGGCATCGCCGCACAATTCCCCTCCGTTGGGCGATGGAGCGTCACCGGCATGCCGGCAGGCTGGATGTTTATCGCCGACTTCGGAATTCGCCAAATGAAAATGGATGCCCGGTCAGTCGCTGCGAGCGTCTGTATCGGTCAGGACACACTGCCTTCGGAAACCGGATTCTCGGAATACATCGAGAAGCAGATGAAGCTCATTGAGGGCCACTTGAAGGAAGCAAAATTGGCAGGACCCCAGCCCACCGCATTCCCCGGTGCGGATGAGGCCCGGCTTCTCTTCGTCCGCCATACGGCGGATTCGATCGGGACCATCCTGCATGCCCAGACCTATGTTCGATCCGGTCTCTGGCTGGGCATCATCACCTTGACCACCCTTGAAGAACAGCTCCGCGCAGTGCGTCCGGACTACGATGCTTTTGTGAAGGGCCTGCGCATCCATCAACCGCGCTCTACGGAGCCGGGAGTTGAACCGGGCAAGATGAATATCAATCGGGAGGGCGTCTGATGCCGCCTGCAGCCAGAATTACAGACATGCATGTATGCCCCATGGTCACCGGCGTTGTGCCTCATGTGGGTGGCCCCATCCTGCCTCCGGGCGCGCCCACCGTGCTCATCGACTTTCTGCCCGCCGCAACCGTTACAAGCATGGCCACCTGTGTCGGTCCGCCCGACATGATTGTCATGGGCTCGCTCGGCGTCATGATCAACTTCCTCCCCGCCGCCCGTCTCATGGATCCCACCGTGCACGGCGGAATGATCATGATGGGTTCGCCCACCTGCATCATCGGCGAGATCGGTATCCCCATCCCCGGCCTGGCTGGTTTGGGCGGCCTCATCTCTGGATTGGTTGCTTCGGGTCTTTCCAGTGTGACCGCCGCAGCAGGAGCGGCTTCGGCGCTCGCGGCCCCTGCCGTCACTCCGCCCCCGAATGTCACTGACGCATTAGCCGGTGCCGCTGGCCAGGCGCAGCAAGGCATTCAGCAGGTTGCGCAGCAAGCTCAGCAATTCGCCAATCAGGCGCAGCAAGCCGCGCAACAGGTCCAGCAGCAAGCACAGCAGGCAGTCGGTCAGGTCGCGCAGCAAGCGCAGCAAACCGTGCAGCAGGCACAGAATGCAGTCAAGCAGGCACAGCAAGCCGTGGGCGACGCCGCATCGCAGGGAAAAGCTGCCGCTGAAGGCGCGCTCAACCAGGCGCAACAGCAGTTGAACCAGTGCAAGCAGGCCGCGGCGCAGGCCGTACAGCAGGCACAGCAACAAGCCCAACAACTCCAGCAGCAAGGCCAGCAGTTAGCAAACCAGGCAAAGGATGCGTCCAACCAGGCGCAACAGGCCGCCAACCAGGCTGTGAATCAGGGTAAGCAGGCTGCACAGCAAACCGAGCAGCAGGCGCAACAAGCTGCCAATCAGGCGAAGCAAGCGGCGAGTCAGGCACAGCAACAAGCGCAGCAGGCCGCAAACCAGGTCAAGGGAGCGGCGAGTCAGGCACAGCAGCAAGCGCAACAAGCGGCACAAGGCGCTCAGCAGGCAGCGAGCCAAGCTGTTGGCCAATTACCCAAGGGCTTCTAGGCTGTGCCCGAATCAACCAGGCACCTCACTCCTCTCAGAGGTGCGCGTGTTTTTTTGAACAAAACTGACGTGGAAACGTCCTTTTTACGGCGATTCTTGACCGAAAAGGGGCTGTTTTTGGGGTGTTGAGTTTACTTATTGGTACACGGTCTAATTTACTAAGTTGTTTATATGCATACATTTGTTAACGTATGGTGCCGGGAGAATCGGGAATTCCGGGGGGGGAGGGGGTGGGGTATTCGGTACGGGCCGGGCACATCCCTAACATTTTGGACTGGCGATAGGCCCTGACACGTCATGCCCGCGGGCTTGAAATTTATGGTCACAATTCCGATTGTGCATCTTTGGAATGTATAAATCGGCAACGCACCTAAGGTGGCTCTTGCAATCGAATCGTTCTATTGCGCCGTTGAATCCCAAATCTTCAGCAGGGTCGGCGACACATACTCCCGAACCGGGCTGTAGTTAGCCTTCCGCGCCTGCTGGAATGCAAGCAGCGCATCCTTTGATGGTCCCTGCCACTGCGCGCGTGGTGTCTGCATAATCGACCGCTCCACCAGCGTGGCTCCCAAATAGAAATCCGCAACTCCCGGGTCTCTTGCCGTCTGTGGAGATTCCAGGTAACTCATCAGCGCTCTACGCGCATCGTCGAACTGTGAGTTATAGAAATAACGGATTGCCGCCTTCAGCTCGGTCTTCGCCGCTGCCGGATCGCTCTTGATTGCCTGCTGAATCCTGTCCGTGCTGCTTTGCGCCTCCCCGTTGCCGGGCTGCAGTCTCAGCACCTCGGCGTAATCCGTCAGCGCATCCTGCTGCTTTCCCTCTTTCTCCGCTTGTCGTGCGTCGCTCAGAAGCTTGTTCACTTTCTTGGTAAGATCCGCACCCGAATTCACCGGCTGCTTGGTCGGAGCCGGCGGCGGAGCAGTCTTCTTTTGCATAGCCTGCTGCAACTCAGCAATCCTTCCCGCTGGATTTCCCGGCCCATTCGGATTCAGATTCTTCGCCAGGGTCAGTTGCTGGATCGCTTCCTGCGGATTACTCGCTTCCAGGCTCTGCGCCTGACTCATATAACCGCGGTACGTATTCACGTTGTTCACCCACTGACCCGCGGCGGCCTTTGCGTCGGGAGTGGTCAACGATTGCGAGAGCGACATCACCGAGTCAAAATCGCCCTTGGTCCATGCCGCCTGCACCTGGCTCACAGCGCGCTGGTTCCGGATCAGGTCCAGCAGAATCCTTACTTGTCCCGATAACTTCGGGTCGTAGTTCGTCACCAGCTTCGCCTGCGCTTCCGCGCGTTCCAAGTCATGGCTCCTGTAGGCCGAGATTGCTGCCGCCAGCATCGCCGTATCGTCCTGGATCAACCCGATGCGGTAGTTGTTGCAATTATCGGCGTACTTCTTTTCCTTGGGATCCAACGCGGCGGCCTGGCAAAAATCCTGAACCTGCTTTGCCCGGTCGTTGCCCTCGCCCATGGCCTTGGCGGTCAGCTCTTTTGCCTGCTGTTTCGCCTTGTCCTCGGCGTGCAGCGCCGTGATCGCGCCACAAAGCAACAGCCCGCATACAACCAGAAGAGGCTTGCGCATTGTCATTTCGCCCCTCTAAGAATTCCGTTAATCGCCGAGTCGTCAATCGGCTTCATCTCAATACTGCAAATCTGCGGCGCAGAATCCACCGTGCATTGCTGACTCTGCGTGCTTCCGTCAGGCCCCTTGAATTCCACTGAATACTGCCCAGCGGGAATCTCGTCAATCCGCAACGGCGTCCAATGATCCCCGGCCGGCAACGGTATTGCTTTGCCCTTGTCGGAGGTTACGCTCACTACCTCGGCGTACGGTGTCGCGTTCAGTTGCAGCACGCCTCCCGCAGCCACAGATGCGGGACGCAGCAGGAACCAGTAAGCCGCTCCTCCGCCCACGGCCAAAAGCAAAACAAGAATCACCACGACAACAAGGAGGCCTGACTTCCCCGACTTGGCTTTTGCCGGCGCAACTGGGACCGGCATGGGCGGGTAAGCCTGAATAGGTTGCGGCTGAACAGCCTGGAACGGCTGCGTCGTAGCCACATTCTGGAAGGGCTGTGTTGGCGGAACATTCTGAAACTGTTGTGTCGCCGGAATGTTTTGGAACGGCTGGGTCGCCTGAACGCCCTGGTACGCTTGCGTCGCCTGAAATGGCTGAGTTGCCTGAAATGGCTGTGTAGCCCCCAGCGGCTCATACTGTTGTGGGACAGTTTCGGTCGGCTGAATGGGCATCGCGGCCATAACCGGCGCCTGCGGTGAGGGTTTGCCCGCCTCCAGCATCAGCCGTTTCACCTGTGCCTGCAGCCCGCCGTCCGCAAACTCGGCAATATCCGCCACACGCCCAAGCGCTTCCGCGGCCTGGGGCCGCGCATTCTGCTGGATTGCTTGCGTAGCCGTTGCAATTGCTGCGCTCAGAATGTCGTTGGCAATCTGTTCGCGCGTCGCCTTGTATTCCGTAATCGCCGACTTCAGCAGAGGAGAGTCCCCGTATATGCGCTGTGCTGTTTCCAGAAAGCCAAGCCCGTTGCGCAGGTTGCGATTTTGCAGGGCCGCCTGCGCATTCTCAATCGCCAGCCGAATCTCGTCTTCCTGTTCCTTCGCCGCATCCAGCTTCGTCCGCAGTTCCCGCACCCGCGCATGGCGCTGAACGTCCTGCGGCTGGCTTGCCAGCAGTTGAATTGCCTGGTCCGCACTCGTCTCGCTCAGCGCCTGCGCCCGGCTCAACACCGCTTGCACGCGCCGGTTATTTTCGGCCTGCCCTCCGGTTGCCTGGCGCAACAGTTGCTCAATCGAAGCATCCCCGGTTTGCGTAGCCACCGGTTGCAACACGGCGATCGCGGCCTCAAAATCTCCACTCGCAATCAGCGGTACGGCCTGCTTGGTTGCGCCCGTGACCACACGGCTTACGTCGGCCTTTCGCTGTTGCTCCTGGGCGTATTTAAGCAGCGAAGTAATGTCCGTGTCGTTGGCATACCCAATTGCGGCCGACTCGAGAATGTGCACCGCCTGGTCAAACTGCTTCGCATCGATGGCAGCCTGCGCCTGCTTTAGAGATTGCGACTTCGATTCCTCGGCAGTCGCCTTCTTCAGTTGCTCAAACACTTTTTCCTGCAGTGCAATCAGGCGCGGCTCGCCTGGAACCTGTTCCAGTGCCTGCTGCACAACCACAAGCGCTTCCTGCGGTTTGGTCAGAAACAGGTTATAGACCTCCAACGAGGTCTTCTCCACCAGCTTCATGTTCGCTTTTTCGCGCTGCTTCGCCTGCGCGTCGACCTTCAGTTGCATCAACACGGCTTCTCCAGGCAGCTTCTCCAGCGCCCGTTGAATCAGCGCAAGAGCCCGGTCGTAATCCTCATCGGCAATCGATTCCGAAATCTCCGCCACAATCTGGTCGATAATCTTTCGACGTCGCTGTTCCTCCTGCCGTTCTACCGCGCCCTGGTAAAGCTGCTGTGTCTCAGCGTCCGTTGGATCAATCTCCAGCGCGGAACGCAGGCTCTTGATCGCTTCCGTATACTGACGCGCGGAGAGCTGCTGGCGCGCCGCGTCGCTGAACTCCCGCCGTGCGCGCTCCCTGGTGGCCTTCTCGGCCTCCTGAACAATCCTTGCCCGTTCGTTGCGAAGATCCGTACTCCGCTCGTCAAGCTGCAGCGCCTTGTCAATGAATCCGCTGGCTGCTCCAAAGTCGCTTCGCCTGCGTGCTTCCCGCGCCTGTTCCAGCAGCGACGCAACTTTGTCTGCCTTTTCCTTCAACCCGCGCACGTGCTCAATTTTTTGCGCCAGCTCGGCGTTACCCCGGTCAAGCGAATCAGCCTGCTTGTAGAACTCAAGAGCTTCGGCATAGCGCTGCTGCAGAACTGCTTCCTCGGCATCGCTCATCAGTTGCCGCAACTGCGCCGACTTTTGCTGCCGCGAGACCTTTTCCTGCACTTCCCTCAGCAGCTTCTTCACTTCCGTGTTCTGCGGATTCAGCCGCTGCAGATCCAGCAGTACCGGCCTTACGCTCGTCCACTGCTCCCGTTCCATCATCGGCTTCACGCTGGCCAGCACATCGCCTACGTGTTCCCGCTTCAAATCGTCATTGATGGCCTCGAGATCCGCGGCCATCTCTTCGCCCGTCTCGTACCGCTCGTCCGGCTCCTTCGCCAGGGCGCGATCGATCACGTGGTCAAGCGCCGGGGGATAGCCGCTCAGCATCGACGAAAGAGCGTCGTGCGGCTCGCGGATCACGCGATGCAGCGTTGCCGGGTCATCGCCCGGAAACGGCAGTCGTCCCGTCAGCAGCAGGTAAAGAATGCAGCCCAGTGACCAGATATCCGCCCTGCCGTCGGCCTGCTTGCCCAGCAGTCTCTCCGGTGAAATGTAGTGGAAGGTGCCGATCACCATTCCTGTCTGCGTGTGGCCGGATTGGCTCTGCAGCCGCGCAACTCCGAAGTCCACAATTTTGACATTGCCATCCGGCTGGATCATCAGGTTCGCCGGCTTGATGTCCCTGTGAACCACGCCTTTTGAATGCGCATAGCCAAGTCCCAGGCACGCCTGCCGTACCATCTCCAGCTTTTCAATCAGCGTGAATTGCTTCCCCGCACGCAGCAGGTTCTCCAAGGAGTCTCCCTGGACATACTCCATCACAATGTAGGGATTTCCATCCTGCTCGCCGAAGTCGTAAACCGTCACGATATTCGGATGGTTCAGCACCCCTGACCGTGCTTCCAGTTGGAATCTCTGTCGAAGCTCTTCCGTGCCCTCGGTCAGCGTCTTGATGGCTACCTCGCGACCGACAGACTTGTCCATGCCGCGGTAAACCACACCCATGCCGCCAACGCCCAGCACGCCAAGGACCTGGTATTTGCCGATTTGAGTGACAGGGGTACTTCCCGTATTCATGGCCGAACACCCGATTTCGATAGGGTTCCAAGGCGAAGCCGGCGCAAATCTCTCAAGCGGAGTTCGCGCCGGAAGAGTGAATCTCCAGCAGCTTCTTATTCTTTAGTGCTCTTTGAATGCACGATCGCGATCTTCGTCTTCCCCTCGTCCGACGCCTCGTTCTGGCTCACGGTCACCATGATGCTTTCCTTCTGGCCCTTCTGCAGAGAGATCATGGCGCTGTTCGCGCTGTCGTATACCGAGGCATCGCTGCCCAGTTTTTCTTTGTAGTAATTCACCACCTGTTCCTTCGAGTCTGAAGTGGTGAAGACGGCGGTGACCATTGTGCCGGTTGGGAGGGTGAGCCGGGCGCTGCCCTTGCCGGTCTGCGCGCCGGGATAGATATCCGTTCCCAGGTCGGACGCGGAATAATGCTCTGTGGAGTTTGCGGTGTACGTGCCTCCCGGCGTGTCAATCGATACCTCGCCATTCTTACCGGTAGTATGGATCGCGTGCGCTACCCGCCACACCGTGAACCCGACCGCGCCAACGCCCAGAATTCCCAACCCCACAAAGACGGCAATCACAATCAAGATGATCTTCAGTGCGCCTCCGGACTTCGCGGGCGGCGGTGCTACGGCGCCTGGGTAGTTCGGCGGCGGCGGCGGAGGGGCGTAACCCGGTGGCGGGGCGCTTGGGGCAACAGGTGCATACGCAGGAGGCGCATACGCGGGAGCCGCCGCGACGGCCGCCACCGGAGTGCCGCAGTTTGCACAGAATTGCTTGTCGGATGGGACCTCTGCCCCACACTTTCCACAGTAAATAGCCACGCTGATCTCCTCGTCTTTCGATATACTTCCGGAGTTTCCGCTGATGTTTTGCCGGCTACGTGCCAATATACCTCAAGATGTGCACGACAGGCTCGATTTTTCAATCACTTTCGAACCCCGGCAACTGGCCGCGGCAGAACTATCGGAGTGTGTCCGCCGCGCAACACAGGGACCCCTGCTTAATGAAACGCAGGAAACTGTCTCTTTCCTGTTTTAAACGCATTCACGAGGCAATTCACGTTAATGAACAAAGGATGAACTAACGGAAATCCTGCTTGACAATTATTGGGATCCGGGTTTTCCTTAAATCGGTCCCCCACTCTCCAGCTTTCGCTCTTTGCCATCCCCGGCCCGCGATCCAAGTTCCCCGGTCTGCGCTCAGAGCCCCATCCAGCGTCTCGATCTTGAAAGGAGCTTACGGTGCCTGAAGAAACCGTCCAAACTGGCCTCACCGACAATAACGCAGCCGGACTCGCATACGTGACCATCATCCCGGCGATCATCTTCCTCGTGGTCGCGCCCTACAACCAGAAGGCCTTCATCCGCTTCCACGCCTGGCAGTCTATATTTTTGGGCATTGCCTGGATCGCGATCAGCATTATCGGCATCATCCCGATCCTCGGTTGGCTCATCTTCGGGGTCGGCATGCTGGTTCTTTTTGTGGCGTGGATCATCGTGCTGCTCAAGGCTCTCAAAGGGGAGCGCTACAAGCTGCCCCTGATCGGTGACCTGGCCGAAAAGCAAGCCGGATTCTAAGGATTCCTGCGTCGCACTCTCGCACAGATTGCGCCCCATTCGTCGTGCAGTCTCACCGCGCGATGAGTGGGATCGCAAGCGGCGAAGCCTGCGCGAGCTAATATTGCGCGTCTGCCCCACCGCAGGTGGCCGTACACTAATGTGCACGGGACGTCATGCGATGACCGCAGCCATTGAATTTCACAATGTCTCTTTTGCGGTCTCGCCGCAGCGCCTGCTGCTCCGCGATATCTCCCTCTCGCTTGAGGAAGGAACCACCACCGCGATTCTGGGCCGCAGCGGTTCCGGCAAAACTACCCTGCTTCGCACCATTAATCGCATGCTCGATCCCACCTCGGGCGACGTGCTCGTCCACGGCAAAAGCGTCCGCGACAGCGATCTAATCGCTCTCCGCAGGTCCATAGGCTATGTGATTCAGGAGACCGGCCTGTTTCCCCACTTCACCGTCGAGCGCAACGTCGGCGTTGTCCTTGAAGCCCAAAGGATTCCGCGTTCGCAACGTATCGAGCGCAGTCAGGGACTGCTTTCCGCCGTCGGTCTCGATCCATCCGAGTTTCTTCACCGCTATCCCCACCAGCTTTCCGGCGGCCAGCGCCAGCGTGTCGGCCTTGCTCGCGCACTTGCCGCCGACCCCGGAATCCTCCTCATGGACGAGCCCTTCGGCGCACTCGATCCCCTCACCCGCGCGGAAATGCAGGACATGCTCCGCGCCCTCATGGGGCGCTTCAAAAAGACCGTCCTCTTCGTCACCCACGATCTCGACGAGGCTCTCTATCTCGCCCAACGCATAGTTCTGTTGCACCAGGGCAAGCTAATCGCCAACCTCGAACCAACTGAGTTCCTCCGCTCCCGCCAACCGGAAATCGAGGCCTACATCCGCGCAGATCACCGCGGCGCGCAGCAAGCCGCCCCGCCCTCGGAGGGCCCGGCATGAATTCCAGCTTCTTCTCCCAATACGGAAGCGAGATCGCCACGCTCACCCTGGAACACCTGTGGCTCACCGGCGCGGCTATGCTCTTCGGAACCGCCATTGCCGTACCCATCGGCATCGCTCTCACCCGCGCTCCAGGCTGGGCTAAGCCCGTCATCGCGACGGCCAACATCCTGCAAACCATTCCTTCGTTAGCCATGTTCGGCTTTCTACTTCCGGTCCCCTGGCTGGGCGACCGCGCCGCGCGCATTGCCATCCTTGCGCTCACCGCCTACGCGCTGCTCCCCATACTGCGCAACACCTACGCCGGCATCCGTGGCATCGACCCCGCCGTGCTTGAAGTTGCGCGCGCCCTTGGCCTCACCGGCCGGCAGCGTCTCTTCATGGTCGAGCTGCCGCTCGCCGCGCCCTTCATCCTCGCCGGCCTCAGAACCGCAACCGTCACCTGCGTCGGCATCGCCACCATCGCAGCTGCCGTCGGCGCCGGCGGCCTCGGCGAGCTCATTTTCCGCGGCGTAGCCTCCGTCGATAACCGGCTGGTTCTGGCCGGTGCCATCCCCGCCGCGCTGCTAGCTCTCGCAGCCGATGCACTCCTCGGCCTTCTCGAACAACGCTTCAAGGTTCCCTCAAGATGAAGCACAATCCTAGCATCGCTGCTCTTCTCATCGCCGCCTCCGCCATCCTTCTTCTGCTTGCAGCCTGCTCCCCGCCCCGCCCCGATCACCCCGTCATCGGCGCAAAAAACTTCACAGAGCAAGTCGTCCTCGGCGAACTCCTCGCCCAGGAAATCGAAGCCAAATCGAACCTGAAAGTCGAACGCCGCTTCTATCTCGCCGGCAGCTACATCTGTCAGCAGGCCCTCGTCTCCGGCCGCATCGATGCCTACGTTGAATACACCGGCACCGCACTGACCGCAATCCTGAAGCAGCCTGTTGACCGAGACCCCCAGCGCGTGCTGAACACCGTCCGCAGCCTCTACGCCTCACGCTACAGCGTCGTAGTCGCCCCGCCTCTCGGATTTGAAAACACCTTCGCCATGGTCATTCGCGGCGAAGACGCACGAAACCTCCATCTCACCACACTCAGCCAGGCCGCGCGCTACGCGCCCAAATGGCGTCTCGGCGTAGGTTATGAATTCGAGCAGCGCCCCGATGGACTTCCTGGCCTCAGCGCCGCCTATGGCCTCCGCTTTGCCGCCCCGCCCCGCACCATGGATCTCGGCCTGCTTTATCGCGCCCTCAATGCCCATCAGGTCGACATCATCGCCGCAAACTCCACAGACGGCCCCATACAGGCTTTCGGCCTCACCGCCCTTCAGGATGACAAGCACTACTTCCCGCCCTATCAGGCCGTCCCGCTGGTCCGTGCCGAGGCGCTCCAGCGCTGGCCCCAGATCCAGCTTGCCCTCAACGCGCTCTCCGGCAAAATTACCGCCGACGACATGCGCGACCTGAACGAAGCCATCGACGGCCAGCACCGCGACCCAGCCGAGGTGGTGAAGGAGTTCCGCGCAAGAAAAGGCATTTGACCCGGAGCCCCTGTCACCAACCCGCGCTGCAAGCACAGTCACAATCGTTTAGCTGGGATGCACCTGGAGATCGTTGGTCACCGAGAATGCCCCGGGAACAGCATTTGCGCGGACGCCGGCGACATTGCGGTCGGTCTCATTGTCAACCACTCCTACAAGCGTGACATGGCCGCCCTTGACGATAATGCGGATCGGCCTTTGCACGCCCATGGCGTACTTCTCAAGCATTGGATACCCATAGATGGAGCGATACAAGGCCACACGCAACTGCTCGTCCATAGGAGCCGGAGGCAGGACATCGATTTTGCTAATTACCTGCTGCACACCTTCGATGTTCTTTACAGCGTTCTCTGCGTCCGATTTGTCAACCGGCTGAGTGACTTCACCCATCAGCGTTACGGTCCCGCCATTCACCTGGTAGGCGAGGCTATCGAAAACAGTGATATAGGGAAGCATCGCCAGTTCGTGGCGCACCTCCTTCTGAATGCGGGCCTCGGCCGGGTTTGAGGGTTGTGGAATGTCGTTCTGAGCGGGGAGGCTCGCGGCCATCGGGCCGAGCGCTGCCGACAGAAAAGCCAGGGTCATCAAGTTGTGTTTCATGGCATCTCCTTACAGGAAAGCCCTTTCCGGGCAATCTGATCGGCAAGTAGGATGCCGCATCCGACCGTAGCGCTGCTTGCCCGCAAGCAGATCGAAAGAGAATCCATAGTCTGGAGAGCCAAGGTTTCGCTTCAGAGCGATTTAGAGATAAATAAAATCACTTTAGATTCGGTCCATGGCGAAGAGAGAGGGAATATGAGCTTTGCCCCTATATTGCTCCAAGCCGGTATCGAACCACGCACGAAGGTTTGGAGCGAGAGGTATCTTCAGCACGGGCTAGAGCGGTTCCAGGATAGGTATACCGTTTCCGGAGTTGTGCAAGGTCGCCGCTCCTTGGGGTCGCGTCAACTTGACTGTATTACCTTCGAGGTACGGCAATCCTGGAACCGCTCTAGTCCGCGTCTTACTTTTCCGGTGAACCCTTTGTCTTGACGACAAAGGGTTCACCAATTTGCCTGCAATGCATCAGCGGCGCTATTGAGCCGTGTACCAACGAACGTAGTCCACCTTCATTGGTTGCGGATTTGAGAGGCCGCTGGTGGATCCGCCCAGCGTGCCACCAATAGCCACATTCAAGAGTGCGAACAGATCGGCATTAAACGGCCACGTATCTCCCGAAGGCAAGCTGCTGGGTGTAACTGTGAAGAACGGTGAGGATGCATTGTCAACGAAGAACTGCATCTCATTCGCCTTCCACACGATTCCATAGGTGTGGTAGGCCGTGTCCGTCGCTTCACCGCTGGGGAAGGTATAGCGCTCTCCAATTCCGTCTCCGCCTGTCTTAGCCGTGTGAATCGTGGAGTTATTCCCCGTGGTGCCTGCGCCGCCATCAACCTGTGGAGACCAGTTCTCCATGATGTCCGCTTCGCCGCAGGTAGGCCAGGGAACCGTGGTGATGTCGCTGCCGAGTGTCCAGAACGCGGGCCACAGGCCCTGGTCGGTCGTATTGGGAAGCTCGATGCTTGCCTCAAGTACGCCGTACTCGAAGTTTTGAATTCCTTCCGTGGTCATGCGGGCCGATATCCACGTACCACTCACATCTCGAGGCTGGATCACGAGGTGCCCGCTGCCATCGAGATAGGCCGGGGCAGTGGACGTGCTGAAGGTTGTGGGGCACTCGGAGGGATTGCCGGAATAGCCCGGAGGCCCGCAGTAAACTTCCACCTCATTGTTCCCCCAGCCGCCATTGTTTCCCAGGTCGTAGTTCCACGCAGTTGTCGATGGGGGGCCAGCTGCACCATTGAATTCCTGGCACCATTGCGGAGTGTATGTAGTTCCTCCGACCGTGATGTCGGAAACGCCGCTGCAACTGCCGCCGCCGCTGCCGCTGCGGGTCGGCCCCGACCATTCCTGGTTGGTGGCGCCGCTGCAAGTGTCCACGTCGACAACATCTCCCGAGGTCGTCCCGCTGGCAGTGAGGCAAAGGGCTGTGTTGCTGGCGGGATGGAAGATGTAGTTGCTGCCCGATGCCACTGCCTCCCAGGCCTGTGCACTCGTGCCGGCACACGGATCGAGAACCACTGTCGAACCGCTGCTGGTTCCTGAAGCCGACATGCAATACGGACCCTCAGTGGCGAGGTTGTAATAGCCAGCCGGAACGACGCCTGTATCGCTAAATGCCCAGTTCTGCGCGCCGGTGCCGTTCGCGGTATAGACATCGATGCCGTTGCCGGTCGTGGTCTTGGCCCCTTCGTCATCCAGGCGCAGCCCGGTGGCGTTCTGCGGAGTTAGTGTGTAAGTGCCGTTGGCGATCGCCTGTGCGTGCAGCATCGCGACGGGCGCCAGCAACACGAGTAGACAAAGGGTGAAACGCATTGTCGCACCCTGCGGAAATCTGTTCTTCATTTGTTTTCCTTCTTCCTAAATCCCAAGATGTCCTGTGAGTTGGCGGCAACCCGCCGTTGAAGGCATACACCTGAACGACTGTTCCCGAGGCCGACGAGGCACCTTCCACACTCAGGCAAAGGGCTGGTCCGTCCGTTGCGTTGACTCGATAACACTACAGGCACATGCAGCGAGTCCTATCCGAAGCACTATTCCGTCCCCTGGCCCACAGGCTGAACCGCAGCCGGCACGGGCGAGAGCAGTGGATCGATCACGGCTTTGAATGCCCCGAATGGTTGTGCGCCGACGACCGGCTTGTTCACCTTCACGATGTTGCCTTTCGGGTCAATTGTTCCGATCAGGAAGGTCGGCGTGCCTTCGATATTCATCTTTGCCGCTTCTTCGGTGTTGTGCTGGATCAGATCGGCAAAGCGGGTGCTCGCCATGCAAGCGTCCAGCTTGGCGGCGTCCATCCCCAGCCCACCTGCGCGTTCGTCGATAGCTTCCTGGCTGAGGACTCGATCTCTGCCACCCGGCCCTGGGCCGATCTCTCCCGGCTTTTCGGTAAAGAGTGCGTCGTGCATTTCCCAGAATTTTCCCTGTTCCCCCGCGCAGTGCTCGGCCCGAGCGGCAGGCATGGCATGCTCGTGGAAAGGCAAAGGCATGTCGCGATAATAGAAACGCGCCTTGCCGGTCTTGATGTACTCGTCGAAAATCTGCGGATAAACACTCTGTTTAAAGTGCCGGCAGAACGGGCACTCGATATCACCGTACTCGATAATCGCCACTTGGGCGGTCGCTTCGCCACGGAACGGTTCACCGTCAACACTCATCGTGTCGGGCGCTTTAATAACCGGTTGGTTATTTTCGCGCTTTGCAGTCAAAAGCTTCTTCAGCTCGTCGAGCCGGTCCATGATTTGTTGTTGCTGGGCCTTCAGTTGCTGAATATCGTTTCTCATGGCTGCAGCATCTTCACCCGGTTGCGGCGCGGGCTGCTGCGCTATTAAGGTGGCAGTCCACAAAAAAGCGGCCATCGTTCCGGCCAGTAAAGGGCGAAGGATGGGTTTGGCGAAACTCCTGAAACCCACAATGGAAATACGCATAAATGTCTCCCAACTGGCTGATTGATAGCCCATATCCGATTACTTCCTGCGTTACGGCCGAGTCGCGGTCAGGTAAGTTTTGCCGTGGTAGATAGAACGATCGCTTTCCATCTCTTTGCGATTCCCGCAGCCCGCCTGACTTCGCCGTCTCAAAAGAGGGTCCGGAACGGTCACATTCCGGACCCGAGAGGAGCACATGAGAGAAACGCTAGTTGACGGTGAGCGCCCACTGCTCGTTGTTTCCACCGTTGCAGGCATACACCTGCACCAGAGTTTCAGACGACGTTCCATCACCCCGCACATCCAGGCAGTTCCCGGTATTGTTGGCGGGATGGAAGACGTAGAAGCTGCCCGATGAAACGGCTTCCCAAGCCTGCCCGGACGAGCCATTGCAGGGCTGCAGGTTGACCAGCGAAGTACTGCCGGTCCCCGAAGCTGTCACGCAATTCCCACCCCCGGCAAGCGCGATATTGTAATAGCCGGCCGGCGAAACGCCCGTGTTATTGAAGACCCAGTTCTGCGCTCCGGTGTTGTTCGCGGTATAGACCCAGATCGTATTGTCGTCCGCGGTGCTATCGCCCTCGTCATCCAGCCGCAATCCTGTGGCGTTCTGCGGGGTCATCGTGTAGGTATCTCCGTTTACGATTGGGGCCGGGCCGCTGCCGCCGCTGCTTCCGTTCGGGCAGAAGGTCACAGTGTAATTGGCGCCGGTTGCACAGGTATGCAGGCCGACGTTGTCGTCGTAGGCATAGGCATACTCGTTGGGGCAGCTATTGTGAATGTTGGTTACGTATGACTGTTCCGGTTGCGGCCAATTCGCCACAACGCAAGTGGCGCTGGTGTTATAAGCCCCTGCACAGCAGTACTGATTGCTACCGTACTCGGTGCAGGGACTCAGGCAATCGTGACCGCTATCGGCCAGTTCGCCGCTCGGGCAACTGGTCAAAGGAGCCGACGTGCAAGTGTTTGGCGAAACGCAGCTCGAGTTAGAAACGGCGACACCGATGGGATTGTCGAAGCCATCCACGTAGCTCACGTCGTACCAGTCCGTGCCCGAGGCATCCAGGTTGAATTCGGCCAGCGAGGTGCCGGCCACGCCCGTGGTGCCTGCGCATTGCAACCCGGTGCCGCCGCACGATCCGGTCTCGCAGACGGCCGGACTGGCGGAGTTGCAACCGATGCGGCCCCAGATGCGGCCATTCCATCCATTTGCAAGTGTGAAGCTCACTGAACTACCGGCAGTCATCGTCCAGCCGCCATTGGAATAGGTGGCCGGATACATGCCTGGGTAAATGGTGTAGCCACAGTTGTTCTTGACGGTTACCGTGGCCGCGAAACTGTTTGCCGGCGACAATGCCGAAACCAGGAACAGCGCGAGACCGACGGCTATTCCACTCTGCCAGTTGCGAAGGCGCACATGGCAACACCTCAGATTCATTTTCATTTTTTCTTTGCGCTTCCGTTTCCGGGGATTGAAACGGGGCATGCGAACCGCTCATCCCCTATTCAAAAACTCCGCAACCATAGGAGCTTTCTCATGCGGCAGTCAACGGAATGTCAGTAAGTTTTACGGTAAACTCTCCAGTAAAAAGAAGAAGCTTATAGGTGCAGTGACCGGGTCGGGATATGCGCCTTTACCTCTCCCGGGACGGCCATAACTTCAAGAGACCGCCCGTCATGCCGCTCGCCTCTGCCCGGTACGCAAGAGTGATCTGCAACGCGTTTTAATACCTGAATGTGCAGCATCCATTTCAGGCAGTAATCGGCCGGAAGGAGCGGTTACACGCGACATATCTTCAATAAGGACGACAGAAAAAGCAGTGTATGGGCTCTGTGTCTCTTGTGAGAGCCGGTCTCGATAGCCATGTATAGCAGTGAACCGGTTCAGGAACGGGGCTCTCAAGCAGGAAACTTCACTTCTCTAGTGGTGTCCGCGCCCCCGTTTCGTAGCGTGCTTCCCAGGTGGTAGAATCCCGGACGTGGATTCGTATCGCTTATCGGCGGCACCAGGATCAATTGCCTGAAGTTGACGTGGAACTTGAGAAAAACGACGCAGAATCAACATATTAAGTCAACATTTCTATGTCCCCTTTGACTTGCAGGTTCGTTTGACATTTTGCGGATTCTAAGGACGGCAGGCACTTGACTCTTCAACAAGTGCCGCCGATTCATGTGCATCCGGTCGCGCTGAATTCGTGAGGGAGAAAAGGATGCGATTTGAAGGCTCAGTCACGGCTCCATCTGAGGTGGTTGACTTTGCGTCGCCCGGACAAGAACAATCGCGCGTCCTTTCATCTGATTTCAATGAGGAAAGGGAAGAGCTTGAACGGGTAATCAGTTGCGCGGTAATCAGCCGCTCCGCGAGCCTTGTTCGTTTCTTGTTGTTCATTTGCAATAAGCATTTCGAAGGAAAGACTGCGGAGATCCGCGAGCATACCATTGCTGTAGAAGCTCTGGGGCGGAAAGCATCCAACTTTGATTCGCAGGCCGATCCTATTGTGCGGGTCACGGCACGGGCACTGCGCAAAAAGCTCGGCGAATATTACGAGAACGAGGGGAGAAACAATCGCCTCCAGATTGTTCTTCCGCTGGGCCATTACATACCGCAATTCATTCGCCGCACGGACCAAAGGGCAGGGTCGGACGTCGCAGCTCATTCAGCTTTGGCCGGTCAATCGCAGGCCGAGGTTCAGAACCTTGATGACGACATTAAACCTGCTGTCCGCGCAGCAGAGATTGCCGGCAGTCAGGAGCAACTTGACGCCATTCGGATGCCCGCGCGGTTCAACTGGAAATGGGTCTGGATACCAGCGACTGTTGCGCTCTCTATGTCAGCGGTTTTTCTAGTGGGCTTTTTGCTTGGCCGGCGTACGGATGAACATCCCGGCTTCAGCTCGGAATCATTCAAATGGGGAGACCCGGTTTGGAGCGATGAATTCAATGGAGCGGCCAATCAATTGCCGGACTCATCGAAATGGACTTTCGATATGGGCAATCAGGACGGGTGGGGAAACCAGGAGTTGGAAATATATTGCTCCCCTTATGGTGGATACACCAAGCAATGCGATCCGCGTCAGCCGAATGCATTTCTTGATGGATCGGGGCATCTGGTGCTGCGCGCTGAAAGGAATGCGGACGGTGTATGGACATCGGCCCGGATCACCACAAGGGGCTTGAAGACCTTTCAGTATGGGCGCATCGAAGCACGTATGAAGTTGCCTGTGGGCGCCGGTCTCTGGCCCGCCTTCTGGATGCTGGGCGCAAATTTCGATACTGTTGGATGGCCTGCCGCAGGCTCTGTGGACTTGGTGGAAGATGTCTCTCTCTCGCCGGGCAGCAACGTCCGGGGACCTTCGATGATTCGCTCCACTCTGCATGGTCCCAATTACTTCAAGGGGAACGGCCTATGGCACGATTTGATCCTTTCGAATGGTGCAAGGGTAGATGAGAGCAGCTTTCATACTTATGGAATTATCTGGTCGCCCGGCATGATCCAGTTCTATGTGGATGATCCGGCGAATATATTCTTCGTCGAGGATGCCAGCGAAATTCCCAATGGTGGAGAGTGGGTCTTCGACCATCCCTTCTATATCTTTTTCAATCTCGCGGTTGGCGGATATTGGCCGGGGGATCCGGATGCCACCACTCCAAACCCGGCAGACGTATTAGTGGACTACGTCAGGGTGTACAAAATCCCGGCTGTTCCCGCTCCTGGCATTCAATGGCAGCCGGTTCAGGTAAAAGCCGGCTCGGCAGCGGCCAGTACGGTGAGGCTGCGTTCGCGTGGCGGGTCAGGGCGTGTATATCTGGCCTGTTCCACCGAACCTGCAACGGCGCGTTGCACGCTGGCCTCTTCAGCCGTGGATTTCACTAACGCCGTCTCGCAAGAGGATACCCTCACCATCGCGACGGATTTTTTCACCGACCGAGGCAGGGCGGTTGCGCCACCAGGATCATACAAGCTCACGATTACGGCCACTTCAATCAGCGGAGATCGCTCCCAAATTACAGTACCCTTCGAGATCAGGAGTAATGACTAAGCGGCGCAATTAGGATATGGTCATCGCCGAATCGCCTTCATCGCGGATCGGGTCCGGAAACGAATACTGCTGTCGTTAACCCTTTTACGAGCAAAGTTCCGGTTTGGTCGTCCACAGAGGATGACGCAGTTGCCGCGTCGGTAGAGCGCGCCTGTTCGGGATGAAGAGAAAGGCCAAGCCCACGCAGTTGATTGTCCTGGAAGCTGATGGGATTGAGTGTGGCGTTGAACACTACGACGATGTGCCGGTAGCCGCGAGAATCGTGTCCATTATCATCCAGCTTCATCACAATGAGGCCGGAAATCTGCGAGGGGCCGGTATTCAGGAAATGCAGATTATTCTGCACCTCGGCAAGCGTAGCCATGTGGAACAATGAGGAACTTCCGCGAATGCGCAGGAACATCTGGAACGCTTCGGCAGCGGCGGAGATGTTCTCCGGCGTCGGCGTCAGAGCGGGATTAGCCAACAGGGGCTGCATAATGGGCCACTGGCCGCCGTTCACATTCTGCAACGGAAGGCCGATGCCCCAGTTGTCCGACTCCTGCGAGAGAAGACTCGGATTGTGCTCTTCTTCGGCAAGCGTCCAGTTGACCTTGTTGAACCAATCGCCGGAGTTGTAGCTGTTATCGTCCATGTCCTTTGAGCGCAGCAGATCGTCGCCGCCAAAGAAGAACGGCACGCTCTGGCCTAGCGCGATGATGCTCATCGCTAACACTTGGCGTCGCGTTCGTGTAGCAATGGAATCGCCATTCGTGGAGGTAGTGCCGGAAATCGCGGACTTCAACTGAACGGCGTCGAAGAGCGGCTGGTTGTCATGAACCGAGCAGTAGTTCACGGCTTCAATTGGGCTGGCTGCATAGCCCGCAGGCTGGCCGCCATAGATGATCTGACTGCCCGCCACGGTCGCTCCAGCGCTATCCACGAACTTGAAGTCGCGGAGATTGCCCGCGAGTCCAAGGCGAATCCAATCAGCCTCAGAGTTGAGCGTCGCCTGCTGGCTGCCCAGGCTCTCACCTAACGTAGTCGTCGTGTAGTAGCTTGGGTCCGTGTACAGACCGGTGGCGAATCCCTGCACCTGTTCAATCGTGTTGTCAAACGAATTGCCTCCGCGAATGCCGTCGCGGATGCGGTCGTTGAACGTGCCGATGCCGTAACCGTAAAGGTTGGCCTGCGTGGCGTTCACTCCCAAGGCGGCGGTTTCGGAGTTGAGGAAGCCTTCGCCGTAGATGTAAATCTTCGACCCGTCCACGCCATCCTTTTCCAGCGTGAGACTTTGCAACGCCTGCTTGATATCCTGCAGGTTATAGACGAAATGCAAACTCATGTCGTCGAAGCGGAAGCCGTCGATTTTGTATTCAATCGCATTCTGTACGACGTTGTCGATCATGAGCTTGGCAAACATGCGATGTTCGCTGGCGGTGTCATAGCAGCAGCTTGCGGTTTCAATGTTGCCGTTAGCATCCAGGCGATAGTAGTAGCCGGGGACGATCTCATCCAGAATAGAAAAAGTAGTTTCGCCCACGGCAAACGTGTGATTGAAGACCACATCCTGGACAACGCGCAGCCCCGCGTTATGCAGCGCCATCACCATCTGCCGGTATTCAAAGACGCGATTGTCGGGATCAAAGGCGAACCCGCCATTGGGCGCGAAGTAATGCACCGGATCGTATCCAAAGTCATAACCATCCGACTGCTGCACGGCTTCCACAGCGGCTTGTTGCTGCGTTCCATCCGCGGGATACCCGGCAAGATTGCCGGGTGAAAGCCAGTTGGCTTTGTTCTCGTCGACGCTGCCAATGTGGAAGCTGGGCATGATATGAACGGCCTTCAGGCCCGCTTCAGCCAAATGCCGCAGGTGCGTCATGCCATAGCTGGACGGATTGGTGAATGCGAGATACGTTCCCTGGTACTGCGTTGGAACGCTAACATCGGCCACGCTGAACTCGCGCACGTGCAGTTCATAGACGGAGAAGTCATTGAGCGAATCCAACCATGGCGAGAGACTCCAGTCCCAACCCTTCGGCTTGGTCGTCTCATCATTCAGGTCCGTGATACGGGTCTTGGCTCCGTTGAGCGCGATGTCCGCTGAATAGGGATCGCTGACAATGTTCTCCACGATCTGCTGCTGATCGGGAACATAGACGAATAGGTCGTAGAGATAGTACTGGCCTTTCCATGAGCTTTTCCCTTCAATAGACCACACGCCATTCGATTCGGTCATGGGAAGGGTTTGCGCCGGAGTCGTGTCATTTTCGCCTGTGTAAAGCAGCAGCTTCACTGACTGCGCCGTGGGAGCCCAGAGGTTGATGCTAAGTTGACCGCGATCGAACACGGGTCCCAGCTTGCCCGCATAGTAGAAGAGATCGTCGAGCACGCCCGCATCCTGTACGCCGCTCACATAAGTCAGACCACCGCCTGTGTTCACCCCTTGTACCACTAGCTGCCCGGTAAGTGCCTGGGCCATTGCACTGACTCCGGCCGAGTTCGCCAAATGGAACACCGCGTAGCCGGCGAGCTGTGGATACGCGGCCGACTCCGCAGAACTGAATCCGCTTGAAACGTAGGTGAGCGGGAGCGATGCAGTGCCGCCCGCAAGCGTGCCAGTGGATGAAATGTTCAATCCCGCATTCAGCGAATACAAGAGCGAATAAGTCGACGTAGCCTGATACCCGCCTGCAGGAATGGCAACAGTTGTGCGGTCGATCCAGAAGGCCTGGTGCTGATAAAGACCTGCGCCGGCAATCTGAGACGCAGTGGGCTCCGATGTGAATACAGTCGCATCGCCCGAGATCACCCATGCCTGCGTATACTGTGTCACCTGCAAATATTGGTTCGGTCCTGGGTCTTTGATACCGCCATCATTGCAGTTGTTGATGATAAAGCCGAGTTGTCCCGCGGGCGTGCCCGAGGCGGGGTTGATCGGAATGTCAAAATACACACCGTAGCTGTCCGTTCCCGATTGCGAAACCTGGCTTGAACACCAGCTATAGCTCGTCGTTGTGGCATTCCACGCATAAAGTCCCCAGCCCGAGTAATTGCCGTCGGGCCGGTAATAGTGAATGCGAGCAATGCCGGCGGGTGGGGGAACTGCGGGCTGGCTGGTGTAGACTGTGTCGTTTCCAGAGAGAACCCAGCCTTCGGTGTATTGCGTAATCTGCAGGTATTGATTGGGGCCGGGATCTTTGATCCCGCCGTCGTCGCAGTTGTTGATGATGAAACCCAGTTGTCCCGCAGGACTACCGTTCGTGGGCGTAACCGGAACGTCGAAGTAGACGCCGAATTCATCTACGCCCGTAATCGCCAGTTGGCTCGAGCACCATGAGTAGTTATTAGTCGTAGCATTCCATGCATAGAGACCCCAGCCTGTATAGTTCCCATCGGAACGAGAGTAGTGAATGCGCGCGTCGCCGGCCGGCACAGGGTTGGTGCCCGTGGCAGGCTGGCTGTAGAACACCGTGACATTACCTGAGATAACCCAGCCCTGCGAATACTCCGTTACTTGCAGGTACTGGTTCGCGCCGGGATCCTTCGTCCCGCCATCATCGCAGTTGTTGATGATGAAGCCGAGTTGCCCCGCAGGGCTACCGTTTGCGGGCGTAACCGGAACATCGAAGTACACGCCGAACCCATCCAGGCCTGTAATCGCCACCTGGCTGGAGCACCATGAGTAGTTATTAGTCGTGGCATTCCAGCCATAGAGACCCCATCCGGTATAGGTGCTGTCGGGTCGATAGTAGTGGATTCGCACGTCGCCCACGGGAACAGGATTTGTGCCCATAACCGGCTGGTTATAAAAGACGGTGGGGTTACCGGAGACGACCCAGCCCTGCGTGTACTCCGTCACCTGCAGATATTGGTTCGGGCCGGGATCTTTGATTTGGCCATCGTTGCAGTTATTGATGATGAAGCCGAGTTGTCCTGCGGGCGAGCCGGCGGTCCCGCTGATCGGCACGTCGAAATAAACGCCGAAGCTATCCGTGCCGGTCTGCGCCACCTGGCTCGAACACCAGGAGTAATTCGTGGTTGTCGCGTTCCACGCATAGAGTGCCCAGCCCGAGTAGTTTCCGTCGGGGCGATAGTAGTGAATGCGAACATCACCGGCTGGCACTTGCGCGAAGACCGGAAGGACGGCGCTGAGCAACAACACGAACACAAACAGTTGCCAACGCAGAGCGAGGGGGAGTCGGCTCTTCATAGCGTAGCGGGTATATCGCGGTGAGAATGGGATTGTCAAGCCACTTCGCGACGTATAGATGGCCTGATCGGATCCAGCCTGTATCGCCGGAATCAGTTGGCGGGAGTCTCAAGTGCTGCGGGGGACAATACATTCGCGTCGGCCGACGATGAGTTTCAGGTCCATATTCGGACAGAAGGATCGCTCGGCCAAACCAACTTTCGGTCCTTCCAGGGTCCTTCTTAGTTTGTAAGGCAAATTGACCTTATCGGGCGTACCGAGCCGCACATTGCGCACGGGCGCACCTCTCAATGCTTTTCAATGCTTTGCTCAACCTATTTATTTTGTTCAGGATGCGATTGGAATAGATAATTTACGTTGTAAGCTGGCGGAGAGAGGGGGATTCGAACCCCCGGTACAGCTTTTGACCGTACAACGGTTTAGCAAACCGCCGCCTTCAGCCACTCGGCCATCTCTCCGTCAAGTAGATCCGCTTTGTACCCATCTGGACGGGCTGCGGATTTACGGCTTTCCCCATTGTATATGACTCATGGGTTTCTTCAGGGTTTTGGTCCCATGAATCTTTCGGATTCGTTCTCCGTCCTCGGCAAGTCGGCAGCTAATATCCCGCCGGAGCCTGCCCTGCAGAAGTGGAATCACGTGAAATGGGTTCAAGCCCAAGCCGTCTCCTGCACTCCTCAAGCATCGACTCCGTGCGCGTCGCGCCCACCCTGCTCGCCCCAATCGCACGCACCTCCAGCAAAGCGTCCAGGTCGCGAATCCCTCCGGCCGCCTTCACCTGCACGCGCTCCGGTGAGTGTTTGCGCATCAGCTTCAAATCCGCAAGCGTTGCGCCGCTCGCAGCATATCCGGTGGACGTCTTCACCCAATCAACCCCTATCGCTCCGCAGATTTCGCAAAGTCGAATCTTCGCTGCGTCGTCAAGATAAGCATTCTCAAAAATCACCTTGATCTTCGCCCCATCGGCGTGAATCGTCTCGGTCAACGCCAAAAGCTCATCGTGGATGTACCGCCAGTCTTCGCTGCGCGCCTTGCTGATATTGATCACCACGTCCAATTCCTGCCCGCCATCCTTCAAAGCCTGCCGCGCTTCGGCCACTTTGATCTCCGTGCGATGGCCGCCATGCGGAAAGCCGATCGTCGTGCTGGGGTGGACCGAGGTCCCCGCGAGCAACTCCGCGCACCGGGCAAGATAGTACGGCAGAATGCAAACACTTGCCACTTTGTACCGCGCTGCCAGCGCACATCCATCTTCCAGTTCGCGTGTGGTGAGGGCCGGGTTCAGCAGCGAGTGGTCGATCATCTTAGCGATGGATTCGTAATCATACGAGTTCGTCATTCCTATCTCCGGTTTCCGCACGAACACTGCAAGCAGCCATTATTGACCCTCCTCATCGCTCAGGCAAGAGGGCGCGAGCCTGAAGGGATCATCACATCGGATCGACGGGTGCCACAACACGAATCAGTGAATACGCATGCACCCTCGGAGCGGCTTCTTCATAAATCGATCTCTCCAGCGAGTTCTCAAACGCGTCCATCACATCGATAGATCCCGGCGCCCCACCAACGTTCTCTTTGCGTATCAGCATCCGCAAATGAATCGTGTGCGCCTGGTCGCGATCGCGAACCATCCAGCTCACACGTTGTGCCTGGCTGCGCATAGGTGTCGCAAAGTCCGCAAGGTTGATTCCCGTTGAAAGCACATCGGCACCAAAAACTCCAACCGTCTGATCATCGATCTTTAGCGTGTACTGGCCGGCTTCCAGATCGGTGATCCGCAAAGTCTCCCGGTTCAATTGCTGGTCAATGTCCGTGAGCTGCAGAAGGAGTGCCTGCATTGCGTTGCCCCTGTCGAAAGGGAGCGGCAGAGACGCCTCGGTCTCGCTCCAGTGCAACCCATCATTCTCGCGCGCAACAACCTCGACTGACGCATTCTGCGCGCCGATCAACTTCCCTGCACGTGCATCGATCGTCACAGACGAAACAAGAGCGGGAGCATTCCATGCTTTGAGCAAACTCTCTGCCATCACCCACTGCGCAATCACGTCCGGATGCACCCGATCGGGCAATATCAATTGTGCGACCTGCGGATCGAGTGCCTGCGCGCGTTCCAGAAGCGCAACAACAGGCGGATTGAAATTGACGAATGAACCGTGATATTTCTCCGCCAAGCGTCCATCGAGCTCGGCATAGTGTTGCATCACTCCGTTGTAGCCACCCGGAAACCGCACGGGCCGCGTTACGTCGTCATACGGCGATGGGCCAAGCAGTGTGATGCGCGCACCCGGAGCATGCTCCTCCACAGACTGCAGCAGATGCTCAAAGCCCTTCGTATACGCCGACTCAACTTCAACCGCATTGTCACGGTAGTTGCCATCATTCATGCCCAGCATCACCGTGACCACCGTCGGCTTATGAGGGAACACATCGCGTGCAAGGCGTTCGTCAATCGTTCCGCCACTGCCGCCGGTTACGCGGTCTCCGCCGACCCCGGCTCCGTAAAAATGCACCCGCATCTTCGGAAAGCGCGTCACCGTGTAGAGCTCGACCCACTGGTTGTAAAGCGACTGTTCAGTAATACTGTCACCGTAAAAAACGACGGTGTCGCCGTCCTTCAGCCAAAATGCCGGCATCTCTGCTGCCTTCGCCTGCATGCTACCAAGAAGGAAGAACGCCACGGTCCCGGCAAAGAGCTTCATGTGCATTGCGGATGCTGCCTTTCTGAGTTCTTTCGCACCACCACCCTATCCCTTCTCATTACGCATCTACACGTCGCACAAATCCGCAGCCTGGCGCAACCCCGTCAATGGGTCGCCCTTGGGCACGAACTCATGCGCCACGTAGTCTTTGAAATCAAGCTCTGCAATCGCCCGCATCACGCCGTCCCATTGCACCTCTTGTTGATCGTTCAACTCATGTCTGCCGGGAACGCCCCCCGTATGAAAATGCCCGATCCACCGGATGTTGTCGCGAATGGTCTGAATCAAATCACCCTCCATAATCTGCATGTGGTAAATGTCGTACAGCAGTTTCACGTTGGGTGAATTCACCTGCTCCATTACTTCCACGCCCCAGGCCGTGTGATCGGCCATATAGTCAGGATGATTTTTCCGGCTATTCAGCAACTCCAGGTTGATGGTCACGCCATTGTCCTCGGCAATCTTCTTCACCCGGTTCAGGCCGATCACCGTGTTGTGCGCGCCTTCGCTGTCCGCCATCCCCTTGCGATTGCCGGAGAAAGTGATCACATTGGGAACGTTCATCTTTGCCGCCATCGGAATATTCTTGCGAAACGCCTCTTCTATAACCGCGTGGTTATCCACGCGATTCATCGCATTGACAATCTCGCCGCCGCCCGCATAGCCCATGGTGCATATCAATCCGTATCTCTGCGGAATGCTCCACTCCTCGGGTTGAAGCAGGTCAATCCCCTTCAGCCCGATCTTCGCTGAGAAGGCGCAAAGCTCATCCAGCGCAATCGCCTGGTAGCACCACCGGCAAACCGATTGCCGTATTCTCCCCTTGCGCGCAATGGCGCCCTGCGCCTGCGCTTCGACGCTTCCAGCACCTGGCGCAACGGCCAGCGCCAGTCCTCCTTTGATCAACTCCCGGCGCGAAATCTCAGCGGTCTTCATAACTTGCCCCTTCATGCTTAGCCGCAATACTACTTGAAGCGTGCGACCCATCGCCTATCCCGAATCCGCTTCTCAACATTCGGCCACTTTTTTTCTTTCCGCATCGCCCCCAGGTTGTTAGATTCGCATAGATGCCTCTTGCATTCAGACCGGCCGCGCGCAAGATGCGCTTCCTCCCGCTCGTCGCGGCCACCTACTTCATGGTGTCCGGCGGACCCTACGGAATTGAGGACATCCTTGGCGGCGCAGGATTCCTCGGGGCCATCCTCATCCTACTGCTGCTCCCGTTCCTGTGGTCTTTGCCCACTGCCCTCATGATCGGCGAACTGGCCGGCGCCATCCCCGCCGACGGCGGCTTTTACGTGTGGGTCCGTCGCGCGCTCGGCCCGTTCTGGGGATATCAGGAAAGCTGGCTCTCGCTCTCCGCCAGCATCTTCGACATGGCTATCTATCCGGCCATCTTCGTGCTTTACCTCGGCAAGTTCAACCCAGCTCTCACTGCGGATTGGAGAGGCTATGCCTGGTCTCTCGCCGTTGTGGTCGCCTGTTGTGCCTGGAACCTCCGCGGAGCGCCTGCCGTCGGCGATGACTCTGTCTGGATGTTCGCGTTGCTGCTGGCGCCCTTCGCGGTCATCGTTGTCCTCGGATTTTGGCACGGTCTCACACTCCATCCGCCCGTCCAATGGGGCCGGACGGGTTCCGGCTCCGCACTATCCACAGCCGTACTCGTGGCCATGTGGAATTACATGGGTTGGGACAACGCTTCCACCGTGGCACACGAGGTCGAGGACCCGCAGCGCAATTACGCCCGCGCCATGCTCGCCTCCACCGTCCTGGTCGCTGTCACCTATATTCTTCCCCTCGCTGCCGTCGCACTCGCCGGACTTTCCGTTGAGAGCTTTTCAACCGGCGACTGGACTGATGCCGCAAGGCTGCTCGGAGGGCCCGGCTTCTTCGGTGCCGGACTCGGCATGGCCGTTGTTGCCGGCGGCGCAATCTCCGGCATCGGCATGTTCAATGCCCTCGTCATGAGCTATTCGCGCTTACCCATGACCATGGCCGAGGACGGCATGTTGCCTCTCGTCTTTGCCCGCCGCAACCGCCGCGGCGTCCCCTGGGTAAGCGTCCTCGCCTGCGGATTGGCCTGGGCTCTTGCTCTCAAGCTGCCCTTCGAGCGCCTCATCTCGATCGACCTCATCCTCTACGGATCGAGCCTCATCCTGGAGTTTGTCTCTCTGGCCGTGCTGCGCATCCGCGAGCCCAATCTCCGCCGCCCATTCCGCGCCGGCAATCTCCTCGCCGCCAGCCTTCTTGGTGTTGCACCCACAGCCCTCATTGTCTATGCGCTCTATGCCTCGCGCGATGAAAAGCTGACCGGCTCCATCTCGGCTCTCGGCTTCGCGGTCGTCGTTGCGCTTCTCGGCCCTATCCTCTATTGGCTTACAGCGGTCCCTTTGGCACGCCATCGCCAGGATCCAGCTGCAATCAAAAAGGGCGGTGAACCGGTGATTCGATAGCCTCACCAGCTCGCCGCCCTTGTCCTTACTGCTGATAGTTAAACCGCGCCGACCAGGTTAACCCGCTCTGAAATCTCCGTCAGCTTCGCATCCGCATTCTGCTCGTCCGCTTCAATCGCCTCCAGAATTGCCGCGTCGTCCTCCAGGCCAAGCAACTCGGCCCACCGCCGCAGCGTTCCGTACACGGCAATCTCGTGATGCTCAACCTGCTGAGCCGCTCCGATCAATGCAATGTCGCAAACGGAGGAATCCGTCACGTCTTTGATCGTGTCCGATGCCTCGGTTGTCAGGCCGCCAATCACCTTGCAGGTCTCCGTCTCGGCTTCTCCCTCGTGCGCTTCAAGCAGTCCTCCCACCGCCGCTACGTGAGCCCGCGTCTGTTCCAGGTGCGTACTGAATGCATCCGTCAGTTCCGCATCCGTCGCGTGATCAATCAAGTCCGGCAAAGCCTTCGTAATCTTAATCTCCATGTCGTAGGCCTTCCTCAGGTTGCTCACGTAAAGCGTCTCCAGATCCTTGATATCTGCTGAAAACAATTTCATAAAACGCTCCTCTGATTGTTGAATTGGGTTCTTGTTGCTCTCAGGCGCGCGGCCTTCCTCCGCGCGCCCACTCAGGTCTCTGGGCGAACAAAAAAACCCCAGTTTTCGCTTTGTTTTCTCTGAACTTTTCGGAGCCAGCGTGTTCAGGTGCGGGCTCTCCATGCGAAGGCAGTCAAATGCGGCAAATCGGTAGCGCTTTCTAAATTGCTCTAGACCGAAAACACCTCAAGTGGTTTTTAGGTGGTTTTTTCCTCTCCGTGGGGTGGAAGCAGAAGCCACCTCTCGATGCACTCAAAAGGACGGCATTCATTCCCTAAACGCTCTCTTTGCCGGTCCAACCAATTAACTCCTCGTTGCATTGCCGCGCCCACGTGCGCATTCCCGGCGTCCAGCATGCTAGTAAGAGCGGATTTCAACCATCGAGGTTGCCCGCATCCACCCATATTCCGGCCGCCCTTACCGGCCCCCGCGAAGGCAACTTCCAACGCCACCCCCTCATCCTGTTATGCGTACGATCGAGCCCCTGCTGAAAAGCGGTTTGGAGGAGGATTTATGAAGCTCTATCGAACGCTGAATCTCATTTCCATTTCTTTTCTCGCTTTTCTGCCCGCAGCCGCGATCACGGCAAATGCGCAGACCGGTTCGTCCACGTCGGCCAGCACCGCGGACAAGCACTTCGTCACCGCTGCCCTTCAGGACTTGCCTTTGCCCTTCGCCGTCACGGCCACCGGTTCAGCCTTCGCGCTTTTGCTCTCCTCAAACTGCTTCACCGACTTAATCACCTGGTCTCGCGCATACGCCGCATCGTGCCAGCCCTTTACCTCCACCCGCTTCCCCTCAAGATCCTTGTAGATCGAGAAGAAGTGCGTAATCTCCTTCAGCATGTGCGGGTAAATGTCCGTGTAATTCCAGACATTTGTATAGCGCGGATTATTCTTGCCCACCGCCAGCACCTTCTCGTCCAGAACTCCCTGGTCAAGCATCTCCAGCAGCCCTATCGGACGCACCTCCTGCACGCAGCCCGGAAAGCTCCCAGTCGGCACCAGCACCAGCACGTCCAGCGGGTCGCCGTCGTCGCTCAGCGTCGACGGAATAAATCCATAATCGCCCGGATAGTGAACGGGTGAATGCAGGTTGCGGTCCAGCTTGAAAACGTGCAACTGCTTGTCATATTCAAACTTGTTCGTGTTGTCTTTCGGAATCTCGATAACCGCCCTGAAAACCTCGGGGGAGCGGTCTCCAATGGGCAATTCCAAATAGTTAATCATCTCTTTTTATCTCTCTTTCGGTTTAGGGGAACTCGGGAGTCTGGAATGATGAATGCGAACCGAATCTGCTGCAATCGCCGGGGAATCCGGCAAACCGCCGGAAATACTATAATCACGGATGATGAAGGCACATGTCTATGTCACGCTCAAGACATCGGTCCTGGACCCCCAGGGCCAAACCATCCAGAACGCCCTGCGCAAAATCGGCTACGCGGATGTAACCGCCGTCCGCCAGGGCAAATACTTCGCCCTGTCGCTCGCCGACGGGCTGACCCCGGAGGCCGCCCGCGACCAGGTCAAACGCATCGCCGGCGAGGTCCTCACCAACCCCGTCATCGAAGAATTTACATACAAGATTGAAGAATAGGCGCCGGCCCAGTTGATGCGCCGCGATCCGCGAAGGGTCTGTCCTCGCTTCACACCGCCCGGCTTTGTCTAAACCCGCGGCTCGATCATCACTGTCGCGGAGCGGGCGCGCTCTCCAATTATCGCGTCGAGGTACGGGCTACCCTTGTACTTTGCGCGATAGGCCTCGTCGATCCGGTCGTTGATCGGTCCATCCACCGGCTCAAACGAAACCTCTTTCGTCATACCCGCAGCGATAATGCGTCCCGCTTTCTGCTTCACCGCCGCTTGATACCAGCGAGATTTCTTCCCGTTGTAGCCGCGCACGTAGAGGTCGTCGTCCACCACGACCGACCAGATCCACGTCGGCGTGCCATACGTAACGCCATCTTCACGAAACGGCGCAATATGCAAGTCGTCGCTCTTAGCTATTTTGCGCAATTCATCGTTCGTCCACGCTGCCATTGCCGCTCCTGTTCGTTTTCACAAGGCGCAAGAATTTCCGCGCTCATTTTAGCGATTCGTCATGCGCTCCAGCGCTTCCGGGTACCTGTCTCCCTGCACGGGGATTTCCGCAGTGATGCGATCGATCTCCTGCAACTCCTCCGGCGTAAGCTCCAGTGCGGCCGCTGCAATGTTTTCGTCCACCCGCACAAGTTTCGTCGTTCCCGGAATCGGAACAATCCATGGCTTCTGCGCCAGCAGCCAGGCCAGCGCAATCTGGGCGGTTGTCCCCCCCTTCTTCGCAGCAAACGCCGCAATCGCATCCACGAACACCCGGTTCGCCTTGCGCGCCTCAACCGATAAACGCGGGTAGCTGCCCCGGTTGTCGCCTTCCAGGAACTCGGTATTCTCCGTAACCGACCCCGCAAGAAATCCCCTGCCCAGCGGACTGTACGGAACAAAACCGATTCCAAGTTCCTCAAGCGTCGGCAGCACTTCTTCCTCCGGACGCCTCCACCACAGCGAGTACTCACTCTGCACCGCGGTCACAGCCTGCACGGCATGTGCCCTGCGAATCGTCTGCGCACTAGCCTCAGACAATCCAAAGTGCTTGACCTTGCCCGCCTGAATCAAATCCTTCACCGCGCCCGCCACGTCTTCAATCGGCACCTCCGGGTCAACGCGGTGCTGATACAGCAGGTCGATGGTCTGAACCCTCAGCCTCTTCAGCGAACCTTCCACGCTCTCCTTGATAGTCTCCGGACGGCTATCCACCCCAGGCGCGGATCGTCCGTGCGCATTCAGCGCAAATCCGAACTTCGTCGCAATCACCACCTGCTCACGCACCGGAGCAAGACCTTCGCCAACCAGCTCTTCATTCACCATTGGTCCATACACCTGCGCCGTATCGAAGAGCGTAATGCCGCGGTCGACCGCTCCCCGCATCACCGCAATCATGTCTTCCTTCGTCCCTGGTACAGGCCCATGCCCCGCGCTCATCCGCATGCAGCCCAGCCCAATCGCCGACACTTCAAGCCCACTCTTTCCCAGCTTCCGCATTTGCATTGTTCTCATCCTTTGTGCGCTCAATCAACAACCGGCGCGAACCAACCAGGCGTCAATTTCCTCAGTAATGTTCCCACGTCACTGACCAATGCTCATCCGGACGAGCCGACTTGATAATCAAATGGCCATCGGTGGTAATTGTGTACACGCGTGGAAGATCTTTGCCCACTAGAAGGTCCCGCGTAATCGATCCCTGTACATGATGCGTTAACAAATGCGTGGCCTCATCCACGTCGTAGCTCCCGAATGAAGCCTCGTAGCCATCCTGCACGTACTCATTCGATTGAGCATTTGCCGGCTTGGGATACATCAACTGCACCGACATGTGGCCATCGCGCGTGTAGATCAGCATCCCTTTCGGTTGCGCCATGTCAGCGGATTTTCCATCCGTTCCCGGCGAGTCGATACGCACCAGATGCCACGCCCCAACGAGCTTCTCGCGGTCTCCCCTGTGGTGCGAGGCGGATTGAGCTTGGCCCAAACCAGCGAATGCCATCATCGCACCGAGCACAACATAATGCAGAAACTTCATGCCGAATCTCACTCCCGCACTTTCGCTTAGCGCTCCACCGTCTGTTGAAGCGCTGCCGGGTAGCGCGCCCCCTGTACCTCCACCCCAGAGACAGCGCTCTCAATATCGCGCAGGTCTGCAGCAGTCAACTCCACCTTCGCCGCGCCCAGGTTCTCTTCCAGTCGATGCAGCTTGGTCGTTCCAGGAATCGGAACAATCCATGGCTTCTGAGCCAGCAGCCATGCCAGCGCAATCTGTGCATTGGTCACAGACTTCCGCGTCGCAATCCCGCTGAGCACATCCACCACGCCCTGGTTCGCCTTTCGGTTCTCCGCAGTAAATCGCGGGACTACATTGCGGAAGTCGGTGCTGTCGAATGTCGTGCTCTCGTTGATGGCGCCCGTCAAAAAGCCCTTGCCCAGCGGACTGAACGGGACAAACCCAATCCCAAGCTCTTCAAGCAACGGCAAAATCTCCTTCTCCGGCTCTCTCCACCAAAGCGAATACTCGCTCTGCAGCGCCGCTACAGGTTGCACCGCATGAGCCCGTCGGATCGATTGCGCTCCCGCTTCCGACATTCCGAAGTGCTTCACCTTGCCTTCCGCAATCAATTCCTGCACCGTGCCGGCAACGTCTTCAATCGGGACATTCGGATCCACGCGATGTTGATACAGCAGATCAATCACGTCCGTCCTGAGCCGCTTCAACGCAGACTCGGTCACCTCCCGAATGCGTTCCGGCCTGCTGTCCAGCCCCAGCGCCGGCTTGCCATCCTTGAACCCGAACTTGGTCGCAATTACAACCTTGTTCCGGAAAGGCTCCACTGCCTCGCCAACAAGCTCTTCGTTCGCCCATGGCCCGTAGGCCTCAGCCGTATCGAAGAAGGTAACGCCACTTTCATAGGCCGCCCTGATCAGCTTGATCCCTTGTTCCTTCTCGGTTGCCGGTCCATACCCAAAGCTCAGTCCCATGCATCCAAGGCCCAATGCCGAAACTTCAAGCCCGCTGTTCCCCAATTTGCGCTTCTGCATTTTCTTGTCTCCTAAATCTGTTGATTGCCGTCCGCGAACAAATCGCCGTTACTCCGCTTTCAGCGAAGCCATATCAATCGAGAACCGGTACTTCACGTCCGCCTTCAGCAACCGCTCGTAAGCCTCGTTCACCTTCTGAATCGGAATCACCTCGACGTCGGAAGTAATGTTGTGCTCGCCGCAAAAGTTCAGCATCTCCTGCGTCTCAGGCAGCCCGCCAATCGGCGACCCGGAAAAGCTACGGCGTCCAAGAATCAGTCCAAACACTGATAGCGACAGCGGCTTCTCCGGCGCACCCACCATCGTAAGATTCCCATCGCGTCGCAGCAGTTGGATGTACGCGTTGATGTCATGATCCGCGGAAACCGCATCCAGAATGAAATCGAAACTGCCTGCCTGTCTGGCCATCTCATCCGCATTCTTCGAGATCACCACTTCATCCGCGCCCAGGCGCAGCGCGTCTTCCCTCTTGCCCGGCGACGTGGTGAACACCACAGTATGCGCTCCGAATGCATGTGCGAACTTCACCCCCATGTGACCCAATCCGCCCAGTCCCACCACGCCCACTTTCTTTCCTTTGGTCACGCCCCAGTGCCGCATCGGTGAATACGTGGTGATGCCCGCGCACAGCAACGGCGCAGTGCCGGCAAGGTCCAGGTTCTCTGGAACCCTCAGCACAAAGCGCTCTTTCACCACAATGCTCTCGGAGTATCCGCCGTACGTCACTCCGCCGCTCAGCTTGTCGGGAAAGTTGTAGGTCAGCGTCGGGTTCGGGCAGAACTGCTCCAGACCCGCCTGGCACTCCGGACATGTGCCGTCGGTATCCACCAGGCAGCCAACCGCCGCCAGGTCGCCCGCCTTGAATTTCGTGACTGCCGAGCCAGTCTTCGTTACTCGTCCCACGATTTCATGGCCGGGAACGCAAGGGTAGGCCGTCGGCATCACGCCGCTCCACTCATTGCGTGCCTGGTGAAGATCGGAATGGCAGATGCCGCAGTAAAGAATCTCAATCTGTACGTCGTGTTCGGTGGGTTCGCGCCGCATGATAGTCGCGGAAGCAAATGGCGATGTTGCGCTGGCGACGGAATAAGCTTTTGCCTTGTACATAGAGTGACCTCGATTTCCTCGGCGGCGATCGAGCTACCCGCCCGAAATTCAGACTACGAAATAGTGCCCTCTCGGCGGTATCCTGATCCTGCCAATCTCTTGCCTATTTCTGCCGATGCCCACACTTTTGTGCACAAGTTTGTGAATTCGGCGTTAACTTTGAATTGAGGATTTTATGAAGGCGAAAGCAGCAAGACAAAACGATACGGGCAATATCAAAAACATCCCCGACCCAAAAATCCGGTCCAACAACCGCGGCATTGCTGAAATCCGCGCCGAGCTCGCCCAAAGAATCGCCGCCCGCACAGTCGTCGAGGGAGACAATGCCACCGCAATCCCCGGCCTGCGCCTTTACCGCCGTTCAGCCCCTACCGCCTGCGCCTCAGCCGCTTATGAGCCCAGCCTGGTCGTCTTCCTTCAGGGGCAGAAGCGCATCAACGTCGGCAAAACAATCTACATATGCGACGGCAAGAACTTCCTGCTCACATCTGTCGATCTTCCCGTTGTCAGCCAGGTCATCGCGGCCACTGAGAAAGAGCCCCTCCTCGGCTTGCTCCTCAAGCTTGAAATGCCAGTGATCCGCGAGATCATCTCCCAGCACGAGTTCCATCTCCGTCAGGAATCCGCAGACGCCCGCGCCATGGCCGTCGGTATCAGCTCACGCGAGCTTCTCGACGCATGTGGGCGCCTCATCGACCTGCTCGACTCGCCCGACGACATTCCCTTCCTCAGCGGTCTCATTCAGCGCGAAATCGTTTTCCGCCTCCTGCGCAGCCCTCAGGGAAAACATCTCCGCGCCATCGCCACGCTTGGCGAGCAAAGCCATCGCACAGCCAAAGCAGTCGAGTGGCTCAGAAGCAACTACGCGAAGCCTCTCCGCGTGGACCAGCTCGCCGCCACCGCGCGCATGGGCGTATCCACCCTGCATCATCAGTTCCGTTCGCTCACCGCCATGAGCCCGCTGCAATACCAAAAACAGCTTCGCCTCCACGTCGCCCGCGAACGCATGCTCAATGAAGGCCTAGATGCCGCCAGCGCTGCCTTCGAAGTCGGCTATGAAAGCGCAAGCCAGTTCAATCGCGAGTACAGCCGCTTCTTCGGCCAGCCGCCTATGCGCGACATCAAATCCCGCCGCCTCACCGAAGCCCCAGCCGTCCGTGCCTAACCACGCAGGCAAACAATCTTTCCATCATCCAGAAACATTCCTTCCCTCATATCGTGTTAGCATCCACACGTGCAATCGCACTGAATTGAAGGAGGTCTGTTTTATGGCTCTATGGAAAAGAGCGTTCGCGGAGTTTATCGGAACCTTCTGGCTCGTTTTCGGCGGATGCGGAAGTGCTGTACTCGCCGCGGCCTTCCCCGGCCTCGGCATCGGTTTCGTCGGCGTGGCCTTGGCCTTCGGCCTCACCGTCCTCACCATGGCCTTTGCCATCGGCCATGTTTCCGGCTGCCACCTCAACCCTGCAGTCTCCGTCGGTTTGGTCGTCGGGAAACGTTTCAAAATCTCTGAACTGCCGGCCTACGTCGTCGCACAGGTCCTCGGCGGCATCGCCGGATCGGCCATGCTCTACACCATCGCTTCCGGTAAAGCCGGATTCGACCTGTCCGGCGGATTCGCCTCCAACGGCTACGCAGCCCATTCTCCCGGCGGCTACAGCCTCGCCGCATGTCTCACCGCCGAAATCGTGTTGACCTTCATGTTCCTCATCATCATTCTCGGATCCACTGACACACGTGCCCCCAAAGGATTCGCCCCCATCGCCATCGGTCTCGGGTTAACGCTGATTCATCTCATCGGTATTCCCATCACCAACCTGTCCGTCAATCCTGCCCGCAGCACCGGCCCCGCGGTCTTCGTCGGAGGCTGGGCACTTCAGCAACTCTGGCTCTTCTGGGTCGCGCCCATCGTCGGCGCAGCCATCGCAGGAGTCGTCTACTCCATATTCGCCACCGAGCCGGAACCCTCCGTCGCCGACAAAATGGCCGCAACCGAATAATCCATTCGTGCCAACCCTGCGGTGGACTCGCCCATCAGGTCCACCGCGTCCCCATCCACAACGGTCCCTTGGCGCGATCTATTGCTTCTCGCTCCATCGCATAAAATTGAACCATGTGCGGAATCGTCGGCTATGTCGGTCCAAAAGCAGTAGTTCCCGTCATCATTGAAGGATTACGGCGTCTCGAGTATCGTGGCTACGATTCGGCAGGCATAGCCGTCGGCAGCCCCACCCACAAAACCCTTGAAGTCCGCCGCGCCCCCGGCAAGCTCATCAATCTGGAACACGTCCTCCGCGATCATCCTCTCCACGGCACCTACGGCATCGGCCACACCCGCTGGGCCACACACGGCCGCCCCACTGAAGAAAACGCCCACCCCCATCGCGACTGCACCGGCCGCATCGTCGTCGTCCACAACGGCATCGTCGAAAACTACCTCGAGTTGAAGCGCGAACTCATCGCCCAGGGCCACATCTTCGTCACTGAAACCGACACCGAAATCATCGCCCACCTCATCGAGCAAATCCAGAAAGACGCGGAAGCGAACGGCGACTCAATCCTCCTTGAAGAAGCCCTCCGCCGCGCCGTCAAGCGTCTCACCGGAGCCTTCGCCCTCGGCGTTCTTTCCGCCCTCGAGCCAGACAAAATCGTCGCCGCCCGCCAGGGCCCTCCCGTCGTCATCGGCATCGGCGAGGGGGAATCCTTCATCGCCTCCGATGTGCCCGGCATCCTCCACCACACCCGCAACATGATCCTCCTCGCCGACGGTGACATGGCCATCCTCACCCTCGCCGGCGTCACCCTCACTGACTTCGATGGCAACCCCATCCAGCGCGCCATTACGTGCATCACGTGGGATCCCGTCCAGGCCGAAAAGGGCGGCTTCAAGCACTTCATGCTCAAGGAAATCTGGGAGCAGCCCCGCGCCATCACTGACACCACCCTCGGCCGTATCTCCCTCGACTCCGGCAAAGTCTTCCTCGGCGAAATGAAAATTGCCGACGACGAGCTCGCTTCCGCCTCCAGCATCAACATCGCCGCCTGCGGCACCAGCTGGCACGCCGCCCTCACCGGCAAGTACATGATCGAGCGCCTCGCCCGCCTGCCCGTCGATGTCGACTACGCCAGCGAATATCGCTATCGCAATCCCATCCCCGACCGCAACGCTCTCGGCCTGCTCATCACCCAGTCCGGCGAGACGGCAGACACCCTCGCCGCGCAGCGCGAGATGATCGCCCTCGGCTCCAAAACCGTAGCCATCTGCAACGTCGTCGACGCCATGGTCGCCCGCGAAGCCCACGGCGCCATCTACACCCACGCCGGCCCTGAAATCGGCGTCGCCTCCACCAAGGCCTTCACCGCCCAGCTCACCGCGCTCTTCCTGCTCGCGCTCAAGCTCGGTCAGCTCCGAGGCCGCGTCGATCCCGCCCAGTCCGTCGAACTCATGGAGCAGCTAGGCCGCATCCCCGGCAAAATCGAAGAAATCCTCCGCTCTCGCTCCGCCCAGTGCGAGCAGCTCGCCGCCAGCTTCTCCACCGCCCGCGACTTCCTCTACCTCGGCCGCGGCATCCACTTCCCCATCGCCCTTGAAGGCGCGCTCAAGCTCAAGGAAATTTCCTACATTCACGCCGAAGGCTACCCCGCCGGCGAAATGAAGCACGGCCCCAATGCCCTCATCGACGAGACCCTCCCTGTCGTAGTCATCGCCACGCGCGACGACGCCGACCCAGCCTCAAAACTCCGCTACGAAAAAACCCTCTCCAACATCCAGGAAGTCACCGCCCGCTCCGGCCGCGTCATCGCCATCGCCACGGAAGGCGACACCACCATCGCTGGCCTGGTCGAGCATGTCATCCACATCCCGCCCGCCATCGAACTGCTCTCCCCGCTCATCGAAATCGTCCCCCTTCAGCTCCTCGCCTACTACATCGCCGTTCGCCGCGGCTGCGACGTAGACCAGCCCAGAAACCTCGCCAAATCCGTCACCGTCGAATAGCAGCCCATAGGAGTCACATGAGAGTCCTCTTCATCGGCGGCACCGGCATCATCAGCACAGTCTGCACCCAACTGGCTGCAGAACGCGGTATCGATCTCAACCTTCTAACCCGCGGCCAACGTGCCGCCAACATTCCCGCCGGCGTCCGCACCATCACCGCCGATATCGCCGATGAATCTGCCGTCTCCGCCGCCCTCGCCAATCAAAACTGGGACGCAGTAGTCGACTGGATTGCTTTCACACCCAACCAAATCGAGCGCGACATCCGCCTCTTCCGCGATCGCACCCGCCAGTTCATCTTCATCAGCTCCGCCAGTGCCTATCAGCGCCCCGTCGGCCACTACCTCATCACCGAATCCACCCCACTCGCCAACCCCTACTGGCAATACTCGCGCGACAAAATCGCCTGCGAAGACCTCCTCATGCAGGCCTATCGCGACCACGGCTTTCCCGTCACCATCGTCCGTCCTTCGCTCACCTACGGCGACACGCAGATCGTTCTCGCGGTCAACAGTTGGCAAAAGTCGTACACCGCCCTCGACCGCATGCGTCGCGGCAAAAAGGTCATTGTCCCCGGCGACGGTTCATCCCTCTGGGTCATCACCCACAACAGCGACTTCGCCCAGGGCCTCGTCGGACTCCTCGGCCACCAGCAGGCCACCGGCCACGCATTCCACATCACCAGCGACGAGGTCCTCACCTGGGACCAGATCTACCGCATCACCTCCGAAGCCGCGGGTATCGAGCCCAACCTCATCCACATAGCCTCTGACTTCCTCATCGCCTGCCATCCCGATGAGCTCGGCAGCCTCACCGGCGACAAGTCCTCCAGCGTCGTCTTCGACAACACCAAAATCAAGCGCTTCGTCCCCCCCTACAACGCCAAAGTTCCCTTCGCTGAAGGCATCCGCCGCACCATCGCCTGGTTCGACGCCGACCCCTCCCGCCGCCAAATCGACGAGTCTGCAAACGCTGCCTGGGACCAGCTAATCGACGCCTACGACCAAGGCCTGGCCAACGCTGTCCGCCTCTTCCGTTAACTGAACTCGTCTGATTAATACTGCTGTCATACTGAGCGAGCGCAGCGAGTCGAAGGACCTACCTCTGCTTTTCGCCATTCACCATCCCCAGCATGAAATGCGTCCACCCCAACGGGTATAAACTGGATGCATACATGAGTAAAGAAGTTTGGATGCGCAACAAGATCAAGCTTGCCTTGGTCGTTTTGTTCCTCCTGTTCCAGGCTCCGGTATCCATCTCCCAGGTCGCCGTCCAACAGGACGGTACACCGTCGGCCCCGCGGGCAAGAGTCATCGTTTTTGTCCATGGCCTTCACGGCAGCCGCGACTCCTGGCGCGCTTCAAACGGCGCTTACTGGCCCGATCTGGTTCGCACCGACCCGCGCTTTGCCTATTCCGATGTTGAAGTTGCCGAGTACCCCACCCCCGACAAAAATGGCAAAATGTCCAGCGTCCAGTTGGCCGACCTCCTCTTCACCCGTCTCAAGCAGGACCACGTCTGGGACTACCGCGAGGTTGTCTTCGTCGCGCATTCGCTCGGCGGCATCCTCGTCGAAGAGATGCTGTTGAAACATCCCGCCGAGGCCGTGCGAGTCAAGTTCATCGTGTCCTATGGCACCCCGCACGAGGGCTCGTCGCTCGCCCGCATCGCCTCCCTTTACGACAAAGACCCGCTGCTCAACGATCTCAGCGATGCCGGCGATAACGCCTTCCTCACGCAGCTTGAGGACAACTGGCGACGTCACGACTCGGTCAATGGCATCCATCGGTTCTGCGCATTTGAAACCGAAGACACCAAGCCCGATGCCGGTCTCGGCTACTATCTCCGCGCCCATGCCCGTGTCGTCAGCTACTTCAGCGCAACCTATGGATGTGATGTCACCACGCCGCCGCAGGAGATCCACTCCGATCACATCCACATGATCCAGCCTTCCGACCGAAAGTCCGCCGCCTACGACTTCTTCTACCGCGTCTACCGCGCCAACCCTATCCTCGAAGAACAGATAGTTACCCGCGACAATGTGGTCGGTGGTCTTGAAGCGTCCTGCGATCGCACCAACGCGAACCTTGACCTGCAGGTTCCAATCGCCCTCGATAGCTCCATGCACGAAAGAGTTATCAAGGCGGATGCCTCCTTTGTCCAGGCCGTCGATCTCCGCGACGTGGATCCAAACCCACCCGTGGTCACCGGGGTTGACGCGAATGGCGTAGCTCATGTGAACTACGGATTCAGAGGACCATCGAAGAAAGTCTTCGTTTGCCTGAGCACCGCCCGCGCATCCCTGAAAGTCGAGTTCACCATCGACCGCCAGGTCCCCATCCGCGAACCCCAGAACTAACCCCGCCAACCCTCAATAAGTCGCCACCGAAACCCGCACCATCACCGGCTCCGCCCCCAACCCCACGCCCCAGTCCGTTTGGTCCCCATTCAGAATCCGCAAAAACTTGAACTCCCCGTTCTCATACGTTCCCTCCTCCACCTTCAGAAACTGCCGATGCACCCACTTTCCATCAATCTGTGCTGAAGGCGTCTGCCCGCTCCCATTCACTACCTGCCCCGCCTTTCGCTCCGCCTCAGTTCCCGCCGGCCTGAAGTCCACACGGCAAAAATACCCCGCCACCAGGAACTGGTTCTCCTTCAACTGCGCCACCAGCGCCCGCCCAACCGGCTCCGCATTCCCCTTTGCCGGGGCGCCACGTCCGCCCATGCCATACGAAATCACCGCATCCCAATCGCCAAAATGAAGCGTCTGCGTCGGCTCGCCCTCTACCTCCGCCGTCGCCTGCAGCTTCCCTTCAAAATTCAACCGCGCAACATCCCGCATCATCGGCCCAATCAGCTTATAGCTCTGCTCCGTCGCGTCCAGAAAGCTAAGCGGTGAATCGTTCTCGCCCGCTCGCACCGGCTGAGTCCTCGTCAGATCAAGCCCAAACGGCGAATACCCAATCGCCTGCAATTCCAGCGCAGAAAACAAAAAACGCGCCGCGCTCTTTGTCCCCAGCGTCTCCGGAACAAACAGCGCATTGTCCGCCCGGTGATAAAGCTCCAGCACCCTCAGGTAGCTCGCCGTATCCGGCAAATAAATATCCGGAGCAAGCACATCAATCGCCGGCGCCTCTGCCTTCCAAATCGGAAGCACGTTGTCCGTCGGCCCTCCGCTCTCATAGCTTCCCGGCGTGCCCTTGAAGGGATCACGCAGCGCCGCATTCACATAAAGTGGCAGCGGGTACACGGCCTTTCCCGCCGCGGCAATCTCCCCCACATACTTCGCCACCGCCCACGCATGAAAGTCCACATCCGCCTCGGCGCCAAACGCATCCCGCCAGTTCGCTGCTCCGGCATCCGCCTTGCCCATCGCCTTCAGCACTTCCGCAGGCACCCGCCCCGCAAACAGCTTTTCCACATCGGGCGAGTAGTCCCGCATCGCGCCCCACGTCCCGGTTTCGTTCTCCACCTGCACCATCAGCACCGTGCGTTCCCCATCCACTTCTTTCAGGTGCTTCATAAACGCAGTAAATGCCCGCTTGTCCGCCTCCAGGGCAGCCTGCGCAAATGGTGAGGGCGAGTCCACCAGCTCCCCGTTCTTGTTCGTCACATGCGTATAAATCTCCGGCTTCAGCTTCATCCATTCCGGCATGTAATGCTGGCTTCCGTTCTTCCATGTCCCAAACCACAGCAGCACCAGGTGCGCATGATTCTCCCGCGCCTGCTTCAAAATCAGATCCACCTGCGAGTAGTCGAACTTGCCCGGCTCCGGTTCAAACTGCTCCCAGTAAATTGGTGTCTCCAGCGTGTTGGCATGCAGATACTCAATCGCCGGCCACACCTTCGGCAGCATCTCCGGCCAGTCGCTCGAGTTGTTCGACTGCGCCCCCAGCATCAGGTACGGCGCACCATCCACCAGCAGCGCGTAGCGCCCATCCTGGGTCACAATCCGCGGCATCGGATGCTCCTTCACCCTCGTCTCGTTCGCGGCCGTCTGCGCCAGCGCCATACCGCAAGCCGCAACGCCAATCAAAGCAACCAGAGTCTTAGACACAGAAAGCGTTTTCATTTCTTCACTCCTCATCGCCAGCAACGACACAATTCCCGAGCACAACTGCACAGCAAACAAAATCAAAATAACCAACGCGCTATCAATAACTTAAGCCGCTATCTCGTGCAAAATCAGCGCATTTTTCAAAAAAGCGTTCAATTCTAAGCAACCCTTTACTTCATTTAGTTCAATTCTCTGCAACCGAAACACATCGAAAAGGCTGCCCGCAAGGTTCATGTCTCAACGAATCGCAACCACTTGAGCAGCCTTTTCGCATGTTTTGTAACCACTTAAGCAGCCCTTTCAGCTATGTAGCCCAACCCTTCAAGCAGCCATTTGCACCCTACTTTTTCGCCCCTTGCGCCTTCCCCAACTTCCGCGAGCGCCGCAAATCCTGCCAGTCCCTTTCCGTCTGGTCCGCGTAAGCCGCGCCGAATTTCCCCAGCGCTTCCGCAAAGCCATCGCCTGATCCCAGGTACCCCGCAATCACCAGCGGATCACCGGACCGCGCATGTCCTCGCGCCAGCAGCTCCCCGCAGACCTCGGCAAAAGCCACCAGTGCCGGCCCGGCCAGGTCCTCTAGACAGATCGAACCCTTATGGTCGTTGAGCTGCCGAACCAGGTACTGCCGTCCTCCAATATGGGTCCACCCCAGGAATGGATCTGACTGAATCTGCATGGCCTTCTGGCCTTCTGCCACGCGCTGTCCGTTGTGGTGCGGCGCGTGCGCGTCGGGCAAGTAAGGCGCGTAACCTGAGGCAGGCTCCTCCTTGATCTGCAGAAACAGCGGGTCGGCAGGACTGTTCCCTTCGAAGTAAATGCAGTAATCGCGCAGCCCCACCGAGCCCGTTCCCACCACCTTGAACGCCACATCTACCGGCCGGTAAAACGAAAGCAGGTGCTGCCTCTGCGGCTCCAGCACTTCCCTGTAAGGCACCAGCGAGTCCAGCACCGCGGCCGCCTGCGCCGCAGTGACGCGAGTCAGCAGCGGCTTCGATTCGCGGAAGCGCCGTGCCGCCCCCGGCTTATCGCTTTCCGGCTCCGTGAGCTCTTCCAGCGTGTGCAACGGCGTTGCGCGTTCTGCCTTCATCAGCGCATCGTGGATGGGCGTGACCTTGCTGATGCGGTGCACCAGGTGACGCCCAATCTCGATCACGGGCATCTCCGCGAAGGCGTGCATCTGGGCCGTATAGTGCTCAACGAATTTCTCCACGGCATCGCGGCAGGCGGAGTCCTTTTGCCGCGCTCCACGGCCGGCAAGCGTAACCGAGGCAGCCATGCGCTTCAGGTCCCACTCGAACGGGCCACGGATGGTTTCGTCGAAGTCGTTGATGTCGAATACGAGACGGCCATCGGGCGCGGCATAGGCACCCAGGTTGCGAACATGCGCGTCCCCGCAAAGCTGTGAAACGATCCCCGTCGATGGCAGCGCGGCCAGGTCGAATGCCATCACCGGTACCGCCCCGCGAAAGTAGCCGAACGGTGAGTCGGCCATGAGTTCGTATTTATGCTTCACCAGTCCGGCCACGCGCCCCTGCATGGAACGCTGCAGCAGAACCAGTGACGATGTCTTGCGGGTTTTGGTTGTGCACTCATTGTGCTGTTGACGGCCAATCTGTTTGCGGCGCGCCTGTCCGAGCGCGGTACGTTCTGCTGCGGTTGCCCATTGCATGAAAGGCACCATATACGGTCTGCCCGGTATGTGCAACCCAAAGCACCCGCTCATTTACACTTCTCTTTGCAAGCCACGCATCATCCGCCCGCAACCTGAAACAAAGAGGCTGGGGCTTTATCCTCCGGAGGAAATCACGTTGACTCGTGCTGTCAGAGTTTCGCTCGCCGCCGTTGCTACATTTGCGCTTGCCATTCCCTTCTGCACCACTCAAGCGCATGCCGCGGAAGACGCGCAGAAGCCGTTGACGGTGCAAGCAATTTTTGGACATGGGCCGCTGATCGGAACCCAGCCGGAGGGACTCACCTGGTCGCCCGACTCGAAGCACTTGACCTACATGGACGGCGGTGAGCTGATGGAACTGAACCCGGCAACCGGTAAGGGACACGTCCTGGTGAGCCGCGCCAAGCTGGTAGCAATTTCCGGGACCGAAGGATCGGAGATCGACCGCGACCACCGCAGCCGCTACAAGATGGCCAGCTACCTGTGGTCGCCGGATGAGACCCATCTGCTGTTCGACGCGAACGGGCGACTCTGGAACTACGATCTACACAACGGCACGGGGGTCCAGATTGGTTTTACCGGCGCAGCCAGTGGCGACGATCCAAAGTTTTCACCCGACGGGCAATCCGTTTCCTACATTCGCGACCATGGCCTGTCCGTTGTTCGCTTCAAAGACGCGGGCATGCCTCCGACGGTGGTAGCTCCTGCTCCCAACAAATTAACGCTTAACGGGGAAGTGGATTGGGTTTACGAAGAGGAGCTGGAAGTCAGGAGCAACTACTTTTGGTCGCCAGACTCAAAGGGTTTGGCCTATCTGCAGATGGATGAGAGTGGGGTTCCGGAGTACCCCATCACGGACTGGACTCCAACCCACGCCACGGTGGAGGAACAACGGTATCCTCAGCCGGGCGACGCGAATCCCGATGTACGCGTGGGCGTTGTAAGCGCGGGAGGCGGGAAGACGCAGTGGGTGAAGCTGCCGATTCATGCCGGGCAGGATTACATTCCGCGGTTTGGCTGGGTTGACAAGAAGACCTTGTGGATCGAGACATTGACGCGCGACCACAAACACCGCAGCCTCTATTTCGCCGATCTGGCCAGCGGAAAGGCGCGTCCCGTGCTGGAGATCTCGGACGAAAAGTTCGTCGACGACAATTACGAAGTTTCTGTCGGCCTTGGCTTCATCGTGCTCACAAGTTGGACGGATGGACACAGTCACCTCTATCTCTACAGCTACGATCAGGGCAATCCGACTGCGGCCGCTGCAAAACTGGAACGGCAATTGACGAAGGGCGATTTTGAGGTGGGCAACAAGCCGAGCGTAGATGCGGCGGCGAAGGTGATCCGCTACGTATCAAACGAGGGCGATCCGCTCGAGCAGCAGTTGTGGCAAGTCGACTTTGCCGGCGAAAAGAAGCAGTTGACCCGCGAGGCTGGATTCCACGACGCCAACTTCGCGCCCACCGGTGGGGCGTTTGTTGATAAAGCCTCCACGCGCATGGACCCACCGAAGCTGAGCCTGTGCCAGGACGATGGCCAGTGCAGGGTCTTCTGGACGACCAAGGCGCTGGAGCCATACCGGCTGAGCGCGCCGGAGCGGATTGAAGTCAAAGCGAAGGACGGAACCGCGCTATATGCCACCGTGCTGCTGCCGGCGGGGATGACAAGCGCCGCAACCGTGCCGCTCATCGTGAATCCGTATGGAGGACCGGGGCCGCAGACCGTCGCAAATCGCTGGGGGGACGGGCTGCTCTTCGACGAGTTGCTGGCGGAGCATGGCTTTGCTGTGATGCATGCCGACAATCGCGGGAGCGGGGCGCGGGGAAGGGATTTTGCGCAGGTGGCGTATCACAACTTCGGCCCTGTGCAACTGGAAGACCAGTTGACGGTCGTGGATGCGGCGCTGGCCAAGTATCCTCAACTCGATCCGAAGCGGCTTGGGTGGTGGGGATGGAGCTGGGGCGGAACGTTTACCCTTTACGCGCTCACCCACTCTGATCGCTTCAAGGCCGGCGTCGCCGTAGCGCCCGTCACGGACTGGCATAACTACGACTCGATCTATACCGAACGCTACATGAGCGAGCCGGCGGAGTTTGCTTCAGGGTACAAGGATTTTTCCGTCGTCAATTCCGCTGCCAATCTGAAAGGCCGTCTGCTGCTGGTGCACGGAACGAGCGACGACAATGTGCACATGGAGAACTCCATCCAGTTTATCCAGCAACTCATTGAGGCGGAGATTCCATACGATCTGCAGCTTTATCCGCGCAAGACACACTCCATTGCCGGACCGGATGTGCGTGTACATCTGTACAACCGCATCCTTGCGCAGTTCGAGCAGTATCTCAAGCCCCCGGTCCAATGAACCTGAACACCGACTCCTTCGAGGAGCTTTGCGCCCACCTCCGAGCCAGCGAGAACGCGCTGTTGGATCTGTCTGTGCGGCGAGATCGCGAGCGGGTTTCGGAGCTTCTCGCGGAAGACTTTCTGGAGTTCGGTTCCTCAGGCAGAGTGTGGACGCGCGAGCAGATTCTGGAGATCATGGAGACCGAAGATTTCCAGCCACCCGTAATGGAAGACTTCAAGTGTGCGTTGATAGCCGAGGGGTTCGCGCTGGCTACGTACCGAACTGTGCGAACCGATCCGCGCACAGGGGAAAGAGCGGCAACGCTCCGTAGCTCGTTGTGGACAAAAGAATCGGGTGCATGGCGCGTCAGGTTCCACCAGGGGACACGAACAAACGAATCCTGAGCAGTCTTCAAGAGTTCGCCTTAAGGCTGTAAGCTCGACTGCTGGGGGCTTTTCTTGTGATCCTGCTACCGCGTTTTCCAAAAGTCTTACTCGCAATTCTAAGAACAACGGTCCTGCTCGGATGTAGCCTCTTGCTGCTTCCCGCTATCGGCCAGCAACCTCTCCAAACCCTCCTCGTCGGCATCGATCGGCGCACCGTCACCAGTCTTGACGGCGACTGGCACTACCTCGTCGACGCCCCTCCCGCCGGACAGTTGTATTTGAGCAACGGCCAGATCAACGACCACGGATACGCACTGAATACTCACCCCAACCTGGTGGGCAAGCACAACCAGGAGTACGATTTTGCTACCGCGCCCACCATCAAGGTTCCCGGCGACTGGAATACGCAGGTTCCCGAGCTCTTCAACTTCGAAGGCGTTCTCTGGTATCAACGCGACTTCGACGTTCAGCCCCAGCCGGGCACGCGCGCGTTTCTCCACATCGGCGCAGCCAACTACCGCTCGCACGTTTGGGTGAACCAGAAGCGCGTCTGCGACCATGAGGGCGGATACACCCCCTTCGACTGCGAAGTGACCGCGGTGCTGCATCCCGGGGCCAACTTCGTAGTTATTGCCGTCGATTCCACGCGGCTCGTCGATGGCATTCCATCCGTCGGCATCGACTGGTTCAACTATGGCGGCCTTACGCGCGACGTTTCTCTCGTCACCGTGCCCCAGGCATTCATCGACGATTACGACGTACACCTGACTCACGGCCCCGCGTTTGACGCCGGCAATAAGCAAATCACCGGCTATGTGCACATCCTTGACGCCCCGGCCGGGACCGCCGTCACCATCGACATTCCGGAAGCGAACGCCAAGATCACCGTCAAGACGGACGCGGAAGGCAACGCGCCCTTCAGCGTGAATGCAGCGAAACTCGATCTCTGGTCGCCCGATTTGCCAAAGCTATACAAAGTCCATCTCACATCCGGCGAAGACAACCTGACCGACGACATTGGCTTTCGCGACATCCGGATCGACGGCACGCGCATCCTGCTCAACGGCAAGGCCATTTTTCTTCAGGGCGCCAACATGCACGCTGAAGCGCCGGTCCGCCGCGGTCGCGCCTGGTCCCAGCAAGATGCCGACACCATCTTCGGCTACTTGAAGGACCTGCACGCCAACTTCGTTCGCCTCGCCCACTATCCGCACGACGAGCGCATGGAACGCACCGCCGACCGCGATGGCATCATGGTCTGGTCCGAGATTCCCGACTGGCAGCGCATCTCCTTTGACAAGCCTGAGGTCTACGCCAAAGCCGTCTCCATGCTCCGGGAGATGATCCGGCGCGACCGCAACAAGGCCTCCGTGATTCTATGGTCTGTTTCCAACGAAACTCCCAACAACCCAACGCGCACAAAGTTTCTCAGCGACCTGGTTGCCGAAGCCCGCAAGCTCGATGGCACGCGCCCCATCACCTCTGCGCTCATCGGGCCGCGAGCCAACGGCAACGAAATGGCGCAGAACGATCCACTGTGCGAAGTGCTCGATGTGATCGGGCAGAACGAGTACGTCGGCTGGTACGAGTCGACCCCTGAACAGGCGGACAGCCTTCATTGGACGTTTCCGCAAAAGCCCGTGCTGATGAGCGAATTCGGCGCCGAAGCCAAGTATGGAAGCCACGGCCCGCTCGACCAGCGCTGGACAGAAGAGCAGCAGGTCTACGTGCTGCAGCATCAGTTCACCATGCTCGCAAAAATTCCCCAACTCCGCGGCACGATTCCCTGGGTCCTCATGGATTTCCGCTCACCCGGACGCAACATTCCCAGGCTTCAGGATGGCTACAACCGCAAAGGGCTCATCTCAGAAAAAGGCGAGAAGAAGCAGGCTTTCTCCCTGGTTCAAAAAGTATATACGGAGCGCTCAGCCGGCAAGGCCGAATAGGCCCTAAACCTCGCGCCTGCGGAAGAGATCGTCCTTCTCCCGGCAAGGGCATTCCGAGCATCCCAGGCAGCAGACAAGCAGCACCGCCACTGCAGCCGTAACCAACATGGCCAGCAGGTTTCCATCTGTCATGAACCAATGAATTAGATTCTGCATGGTCGGATTCCCGCGTTCCCGCGCTCAATTCCACCCCTGGTCATTTAGATGCCGGGCATCGGTGGCGAGTGTACGGCTTGGATCGTTCATCGGCTAAGTTTGACGAGACCAGTCTACCATTCGTGATTTTTTCTTCGATACCACTTGTGGTTAAGAGAATAAAAGGCGAAAATCATTTCGTGATGGGATCTGGACCCAATCCGGCGCCGGATTTGCTCCTGAGTGAATGGACCGATGAGTCGGGGCCTGTCCTGGACTTCGAGCCTGCAGGTTCCCCTCCGGAGCCGTCGCAGTCCGCCGCGCCCGGGCAGGCACCCAGTCCCTCCGATGGTCCCCACCTGAACTGGCTGTTTGTCGATCTGAACTCGTATTTTGCCTCGGTTGAGCAGGATGCAAGGCCAGAGCTGCGCGGATGCCCGGTAGCCGTGGTGCCCATGATGGCCGACACGACCGTGTGCATCGCGGCCAGCTACGAGGCGAAGGCCCACGGCGTGCGAACCGGAACCGTCGTTGCGGACGCAAAGCGGATGTGTCCTGGACTGGTGCTGATCGAGGCGCGGCACGAGCTCTACGTGGAGTATCACCACAAGATTGTCGAAGCGGTCGAAAGCTGCCTGCCGGTCACCGCCGTTCTCTCAATCGACGAAATGGCCTGCCGGCTCATGGGGCGGGAACGGCCGCTGCTTGCAGCCATGGAACTGGGCCGCCAGGTCAAGGCGCGCATCCGAGAGCGTGTCGGACCGATGCTTCGCAGCTCCGTGGGTCTGGCCACAAACCGCTATCTCGCCAAGATCGCCAGCGACATGGAGAAGCCGGACGGCCTAGTCGCCCTGCCGCTCGACATTCTCCCCGAGGCGCTGCGCCAACTCACGCTGCGCGACCTTCCGGGAATCGGTGCGAAGACAGAGAAGCGGCTCAACGAGAAAGGCATCCACACAATGGACGAACTGCTGACGCTGGCCTGCGACAAGTCTGGCGAGCTGTGGGGATCGGTGTGGGGCGAACGCCTATGGCACTGGCTGCGCGGAGAAGACTTCGACATGTCGGAGACCGAGCATCTCAAGTCCATCAGCCACCAGCACGTGCTGGCGCCAGAGATGCGCACGCCGGAGAAGGCCTGGGCCGTCGCCCACAAGCTGCTGCACAAGGCGGCCATGCGGCTGAGGGCGGGCGGGCTGTGGGCCAGCAGCATCGGCCTAGCCATCGGCTTTGCGGTGCCTAAAAGCGAGATGAAGCCGATCAGCAACTTCGGTCTGCCCACGCGCGGGTGGAAGGGCGAGCTGAAACTGAGCGAGTGCCAGGACAACCAGACGCTCATTGCCGCGTTGTCCCGCCTCTGGGCCAGCAAGCCCGGCGGAGGCGAGTTCGATCACCCGTACTTCATCGGTGTGCATTTGAACGGGCTTGTTCCAGACCGGCTGCACTCGCTGAACCTGTTCGATGGGACAGAGGATGAGCAGAGTCGGGCGAAGCTGCTGACCATCATGGACCAACTGAATAACAAGTACGGCATGAGCACCCTGGCGCCGGCAACCATGCTGACGGCGTTCAAGGCCGCGCCTACGCGGATTGCGTTTCATTCCATTCCAGAGTTGTTCTGAGCGGCAAGAACGAGTGGTAATGGTCATGCGCAGGCGAGTGGCCATGGGCACACGTGTTTCGCGGAATAGACTCGGCTGGAATGTAAACTGGGTGGACCCCGCTGGCGGAGTGGGTTGCAGAGGCTCTGCCTGCGAGCTGTCTGACGCTGCGTGAGACCAGGGAGGAAGGCGTGAACTTCAACGGGACAATCAAGTTTTGTCGCGTGACATTGGCGATCGGAATTCTTTCGTGCGGGTTCGGTTTCGGAGCAGGCCAGGGGCAGATGCCGCAAGCCGCGTCTACGAGTGCGGCGCCTCCGGTGCTGGACGAGCACGATGGCGCGCATGACTTCGACTTTTTGATTGGAAACTGGAAGGCGCACGTGCGACGGCTTCCCGACCGTCTGAACGGCTCGAACACATGGGAAGTGTATGACGGCATATCGAACCACAAGAAACTCCTCGACAGCAACGCCAACTTCGAAGAGTTCGAAGTGGACAGCCCTCAGAAGCACCTGCACATCAAGGCGCAGACACTCAGGCTCTACAATCCCGAGACGCGCCAGTGGAGCATCTACCTGATCGATCTCGACAAGGGCGAGCTCGATACACCGCCAGTAGTCGGTCAGTTCAAGGGGAATCGGGGAGAGTTTTATCACCAGGAAGTCTTGAGAGGCCAGGTAATTCTGGTTCGCTACGTGTGGCTGAATATCTCGCCAAAGTCGGCGAGGATGGAACAGTCGTACTCGCCCGACGGGGGCAAGAGCTGGGAAGTGAACTGGATCTGCGAGCTTTCGCGCGATTGAGTTGAGTACCTTGTCGCTGCACAGCCTTCCGTGCCGGCCAGCTACTTGATCCCGTTGACCATCGAGTCGGGCCCGACGAGATCCCTTCGGAGCGTAACCCGAACAGAGAATGATTTGAAACCAGAACAATGCGCCGCTGATGGCTTTGGGCATATCAAATCGGCAATCAAGTTTTGTACAGACTGGAGAGGCTAAGTTGTTGTAACCTTGCCGCCTGGAGAGAAGTTAGAGTGAGCTTCGCACGTAGCCCAGGAACGGCCTGCATCCTGCTGGCTGCCATCATCGGCAGCTCAGTTACAGCCTTGGCCGCTTGCATCGGCCCTCCAGCGATGGTGGCAAAGCTTCAGACTGATCCCACCACAGAGAACGCCATTCTACTGGGCAGCTGGTTTGCGGCCAACAAGCAATTTGACTGCGCGATTGAAACGTTTCGCGAGGCTCAAAAGGCCGATCCTCAATCCGGCGAGTTGCACTATCTTGAAGGGCTGGCGCTGGTGGGAGCGGGTCAGCCGGCAGCGGCAATCCCACCCTTGCAAGACGCGATCCGCCTCAAACCGGACGCAATCGATCCGCACCTCTTGCTTGCCGATCTCTACGATCAATCAGGGCAAAAGGCCAAAACCGACGAGCAATGGAAGGCCGCCCTTGCCATCGATCCAACCTCGGAAACGGCACTTGATGGCTATAGCCGGTCGCTGATTGCCCGCGGAGACTTCATCAGCGTGATCGGCCTGTTGCAGCATGCTCCCCGAGCAGAGACGCTGGCGATTCGTCTGGCGCAGGCCTATGGGCTGCTGAATTACCTTGACGATGCCAGCCGGGTGCTCCACGAAGCGCTGCAGCGGGCGCCCGAGTCCGTGGCTCTTGCCAGAGCGGAATCGGTGGTTCTGATCAAGCAGGGGAAAGACGACGACGCTCTGACGCTGCTTGAATATGCGCACGAACACAATCCCGATAACCGCGATGCCGATCTGGAGTATCTGCGCATCCTGGTGCGGACCGAGCATCGTGACCGCGCCCGTCCCCTTGCCCTCAAGCTGCTGGCTCAATCCCCGCACGACCCTGAGGTGCTCTATCTCAATGGAGTTTTGGATCATGAGGTGGGAGAGGATTCCGCTGCCAAAGCACATTTGGAGGAAGCCGTGACCCAGGTCCCGGATTTCTTCTACTCCCACTACCATCTTGGCGTGGTGCTGGTCGCGCTGCACGAATGGAAGGAAGCGAAGGAGAACCTGGAGAAGGCGATTGCCCTGGGAGACACAGATGCCAAGGTGCACTATGAGCTGGGGAAGGCGCTGCACGCGATGGGAGAGAACGACCGCGCGACTCATGAATTTCAGCAGTATCAGGAACTGAAGAAGATTGAGTACAACAAAGAAGAGGCCGCGTCGCATGTCGCACTGGCGGACGATGCGCTGGCTGCCGGCAAACTGGAAGAGGCGATCGCGGAGTATCGGCAAGCTTGCGATATGGCGCCCAACAGCGTCGTAGACAAATTCAAATTGTCCGCAGCGCTGCGCAAGGCAGGCGATGTGGAAGGCGAGCGCACACAACTGGAACAGGCGGTGAAGCTTGATCCGAAGCTCGCCGGCGCGCAACAGCAGCTCGGAATTCTACTGGCGCGCAGCGGCGACGTCGCTGGAGCTGTTGAACATTTTCAGATGGCAGTTTACGCGGCTCCAGGCTGGGTGGAGGCCTGGATCGATCTGGCCGCGGAATTGGCGGCGGAAGCGCATTTCTCCGATGCCCGGGAGGCGGCAGCAATGGCGCTTCGCCTCGACCCCGCCAACGCCAAGGCCCGCAAGCTGAGCGATCAACTGGGCCGCGACCCCGCAGCACAGCAGGGCAAACCCTGATAGAGATTCACAGGATGCCGGATTTTGCCAGGCTACTCCGTCATTCCCCGTTCGCCGCAGGGAGTATCATCGGGTCAACCGAATGTCGTGCTGTTGAACACGCCTGATTTGAGTCACATCAAGAAGCGTCGACATACTCAATGGTGTTTGGTCGTCGACAACCATGTGAATCAATCAGAAAACGGGAGGACTCAACTCCTAATTGGGCTGGCCCTCGAATGAAGGAAACCGCGCACCAGAGTTCCATCGTCGGGTGGTTGGCCCTGATTGCAGTTGCTCTCATTGGTTCTTCGGCGTTTAGTCAAGTATTGGAGCAAGCGGCTGGCGAGGCTGTCCGCTCCCCGGCGATTACGGAAGAAGTCTCTCTCGACCTTGTCGTTCATGACAAGAAGGACAAGCCTGTTCTCGACCTGAAACCCGGCGAGTTTGAGATCACTGACAATGGTTCCCCGGTTACCCTGAACGATCTTCATCTCATCACCGGCAAGCAGGAATTCGAGCATTCTGTCACGCTGGTTTTTGACCGCCCAGTTCCGGTTGCCGGCACGTCCGCCAATGCTGACCCATTCACCATTCAGACGGCGCGAACAACAGCAGCGAAGATTCTGAATTGGTTCTCCGAGACCGGCTTCCAATTCTCCGTTTTGAATGTGGAGGGTCGCCTTCGGATGCAACTTGGATTTACTTCCGATCGCAAAGCGCTGGAGCAGGCCGTTACCGCTGCCACTGAGCCAGACAAATCCCTATTTTGATCGCGCGGAAAGCCGGACGTTGCTGCAGATGGACGTGGACGGCCACAGGCTCCACGATGAGACGGAAGCCATGGGGGACCCGAAAGGTGTGCAGTCGGCCGGCGAGTTCGGCGCAGTGATGACTGGCTTATTTCGACCGTTGTCGAAGGCCGAGTTCAAATGGAAGGAGACGGATGTACTGGCGGAGGGAACGGTGCAGGTCTTCGACTATCGCGTAGATCAGGAGAATTCGACACTCAACATTCGGACAAGTGCAAACGACGTGGTCAAGGTGGGCTTCCATGGCCAGGTCGTCATCGACAGCGCGACGCGAAATGTTCGCCGGATATCTCAGGTCGCGGATTCGGTCCCGAGAGGGTTTCTCGTTCATGCCACCTTGGTGAGCGTGGATTACGACTATGTGGCGATCAACAATCACGATTACCTGTTGCCCGTCGGCGCGCAGATCATCCTGCGAAAAGGACGGCGGGAAGCGGATATGAATGAGATCCAATTCCGCAATTTCCGCCGGTTCGGCTCCACGATGAGAATCCTGAACGATGCCCCGCCGCTGAATCCCTGAAAGCCCGATTCCCAAACGTCCCGATCCATTCCGGCCCGGGTTCCGAACTTTTTTTGCTCCATCGCGTACTCTCTGCATCCCCGCGCGCGGATCCTCGCGGATAAGGGAGTAGAAGCGGAACTCATGGCCCACGATTGGCACCCGGACTTTGAACAACTCGTGGACGAGCACCAGTCCATGGTGTTTTCTCTGGCCGCTAGGATGACCGGCGACCGAGGCCTGGCCGAGGAAATTGCGCAGGATGCATTTCTGGAGCTGGATCGTCACCTCGGCAGGATGCAGTCGGCGGCGCATGTCTGCTTCTGGCTGCGGCGGGTCACAATGAGCCGGTGCGCGGATGCGCTGAGACGGCGGCGAGTGCGGTGCACGGATTTGTGGATTGAGATTGAGGAAGGGCACGGGGCGAGCGGTGAAGAGAAGCAGTCTCCACTGGGCGCGCGGCTTGAACAGATGCTCTCGACCCTCCCGGAACCGCAGCGGGCAGCGCTGCTGCTGCGGTACCAGGAGGACCTGACGCCGGAAGAGATTGCCGCGACGTTGGATGCTCCGCTGGCCACCGTGAAAAGCCAGCTGCAGCGAGGACTGAAGCTGCTGCGGGCCAAGGCCCAGAGCCATTTGAAGGAATTTGTACGCGTGAAGGGGTAGAAGTGTGGGACGGGAAACGGTAGACGAGTTTGAGCGGGAGTTGCGGCAGGCCTTGGAACGCAGGCCTGCTCCGCCGGGATTAAAGCGCAAGGTGATGGCCGAGAGGAGCCGTCTGCGCACCGAAAGGCTGCGGAGCCGGACGGTGATCTGGCAGCGGCTGGCGGCTTCGTTGGCCCTGGCTGCGGTGGTCGGCGGCGGGTGGGTGTGGCGTGAGCGGGAACAGGAGCGCAAGGGCGAAGAGGCGCGCCGACAGGTGATGATTGCGCTGCGGATTACGGGGCATGCGCTTAACCAGATGAAGATACAACTCGCGGCTCATCACCGCGCCGACGGGGAGTAAGGAGAAACCATGATGAACCGATTGATGGCTTTTATTTTGGCGATAGGGGCGCTGGCGGGGACGGCTGCCGCGCAGACGCAGAACCCATCGCTGCCGCTGCCTCCGGCGGTCGAGAAAGAATTGGCCGCCCGCGCTTCCGACGTGACCGAAGTGACCCTGGGCAAGAACATGCTTGCCTTCGCCTCAAAGTTCATGAATGGCAAAGACCAGGACGAAGCGGCAACACGGCAACTGATCACCGGGCTCGATGGCATTTATGTCCGTGAGTACGAGTTCGACAAAGAGGGGCAGTACTCGATGGACGAGATTGAGCAACTGCGTAAGTACTTCGAGACCAGCGAGTGGTCGCCGATTGTGCGCGAGCGGGAGCGCAAGTCAGGCGAGACGACGGACGTGATGGTGAAACTGGTCAACGGCGAATCCCACGGGATGTTCATCTTGTCTACGGAGCCGAAGGAACTGACGATCGTGTTGATCCTGGGGCCCATCAAGATGGAAGACCTGGGCAAATTGAGGGGGCTGAGCGGGCTTGGATCGCTGGGCAACATGAGTGTGAACATCAAGGACAAGGACAGGGATAAGAACAAAGACAAGGACAAGAGCAAAGCCAAAGAGATGAGCGAAGACAAGAAGGACGGTGCGCAATGAGGGGACTGTGGCTGATTCCGATGGGACTTGTAGCGCTGGCGGTTCCGGTTACGGTGCTCGCGGGCAGCGGCGGGAGCGGGTTTGACGGTGTGGTGCACTCGATTGAGAGCCGGTATCACGTCAAGGCTACGCGGATTCCGTTCGTCGGTCTCATCAGCCTGGTTTCGCGCAAAGCAACCCATGGCGGCGTGAGCGCGATGCACGTGGCGGAGATTGAGTCGTTCACGGAGCCGGTGAACGGCGACGAACTGAACCAGATGGTGGAAGAGAATCTGGGGCCGGGATGGGAACGGATCATCCGCGAGACCAACAGGAAAGGCAACGAGCAGACGCTGATCTTCATTCATCCGGAAGGCGAGCGGATGGGACTGTTCGTGCTGGACAAGGACCGGAACGAGATGGATGTGGTGCAAGTCTCTGTGGACCCCAAGCACCTGGACGACGACATCGGGCACTACCGTCATCATCATGACAACGACGGCGATTCGTCCGATAAAGAATCACCCGAGGGCGCTTCGAACTAGGTCCTGCTGACCCTCTTTCAACCGCTGGCGACGGCGGCCGAAACAGGCGACGCGGCTCAGGGTATACCGCGACGCCGCGACTGGCTACACTTAGTACAGCATGGCCAGTCCCAATCCATTGCCTGCCTCTGGGTACAGGGGTCGGCTTGCGCCTTCGCCCACCGGCTATTTGCACATAGGGCACGCGCGTACATTTTGGACGGCCTGGCAGCGTGCGCGCGACGCCGGCGGCACACTCGTCATGCGCATGGAAGACCTCGACCCGGACCGCAGCCGCGCCGTCTATGCCGACGCCGCAATTGAGGATCTCCGCTGGCTGGGCATCCGCTGGCAAGAGGGTCCCGACAATGGAGGACCTTTTGCGCCGTACGCACAGAGCCGTCGCCATGAGGTTTATCTCAACGCATGGAGAAAGCTGCTGCGGCATGGTTTTCTCTACCCCTGCTGGTGTTCGCGCAAAGATCTTCAAACGGCGCCGGCCGCACCCCATGAAAGCGGGCCGGCAGCCGCGGCGCATTCATCACCGGACCCCCTGGACGATGAACCCATGTACCCCGGCACGTGCCGCCCGCCGTTGCGTGCGCCGCTCATCACCAACGAGGCAGATATAAAGGGGGGCGTAAACTGGCGGTTCCGCGTTCCGGACGGGGAAAAGGTCTGGTTCAAGGACCAAAATCTGGGTATTCAGCAATTCATCGCCGGAAGCGACTTTGGCGATTTCGTGGTCTGGCGGCGAGATGGCGTTCCAAGCTATCAGCTCGCCTGCGTTGCCGATGATGCGGCGATGGGCATCACCGAAGTGGTGCGCGGAGCGGATTTGTTGAAATCCACGGCGCGGCAGATCCTTCTCAACCGGGCGCTCGATTTCGAAAATCCCGCATGGTTCCATTGCCGGCTGATTCTTGACCAGAACGGACGCCGGCTGGCCAAGCGGCACGACGCACTCAGTCTGCGCGCGCTCCGCCAGCAAGGGCTGACGCCCATGAACATCCTCTCGGCGGAACTGCCGGCGGAGGTCTAGGTCGGTCTTGTCTACCGCTGGCCTTTTGCGCGAATCAGATCGAGTTTTGCAAACAAATCGCCAATCCGAACAAGGATCGATGTCCCTCGCACACTAAGCTCGCCATCTGGAACCAGCTGAAGGCCCGTTGCTGTGCCGCGATAGGCCACACGTGCGTGGGGATCGATCACCCACACATGCTCGACACCAAATTGATGGTATTTGATTGCCTTTTGATCCGCCCGACGCTTCGTGTCTTCGGGCGACAGAATTTCAATTGCAATCAGCGGTGGGTGAGTCAGGATAGCCTCGACTTGAGCGCCTACCTGCAACACGCACAAGTCCGGAACAAGGTAATGACTTTGGGAAATCTGGACCCGTTGCTCGGGAAGCCCAAAGACTCCCCAGGTTTCCATACTATTGGTGAAAATTGTCACCAGTATCGCTTGAAGGAAGGAATGCTCAAACTCGCCCAAGTTGCGCCCCACGACCACGCCGTCTTCATACTCACAATCGGGTTCGTAGCCGGTAGACAGATACTCCTCTACCGAAATGAATCGGTCGCCAATGGGCTGCGTCGCCATAGCAACAGTATCCTCTTCTGAACTTGCTTCTGCAATTTGGAAACAAATGTGAGCGGCTCCCTTAAAATCGGCTGCCGCCCGCTTCCTCGAGAGGAGTCCCTGTCTCTGTCTCACTTGTGGTGGATGAACTTCCCACTCTGCAACTCGTTCACTGCCTGGCGCAATTCCGCCTGCGTGTTCATCACAATCGGCCCGTACCACGCGACCGGCTCTTCCAGCGGCCTCCCGGAAACCAGCAGGAACCGGATCCCCTCAGGCCCTGCCTGCACCACAATCTCGTCGCCGCGATCGAACAGCACCAGTGAGTGGTTCTTCGCATCGTAGACCGCTGGTGCCTTGGGGTCCGCGCCCGATTCCGTCAAAACAGCCTGTGGATCGGAAGCATCGCGGAAAGTCCCCGCGCCGGCGAACACATAAGCAAATGCGTTCCGTGTAGTCTCCACCTTGATCCGCTTCTGCTTGAAGGGCGGCACCGATATGTCAACGTAACGCGCGGCCACGTTCGATTCAGTAGCAACGCCCTCCACCGGTCCTTGCTTCCCCCAGAACTCGCCGCAGATGACGCGTGCGTGAGTGCCATCGTCTTCGGTCACCTCGGGAATGGCGCTGGCAGGAATGTCCTGGTAGCGCGGATCGGTCATCTTCAACGCCGCAGGCAGGTTCGCCCACAACTGGAATCCGTGCATGCGGCCGTTGGCATCGCCCTTCGGCATCTCCTGGTGCAGAATGCCGCTGCCGGCGGTCATCCACTGAACATCGCCCGCAGTCATCCGGCCCTTGTTGCCCAGGCTGTCGCCGTGCGCCACTTCCCCAGCCAGCACGTATGTGATGGTCTCAATCCCGCGGTGCGGATGCCACGGGAAACCGGCCAGGTAGTCCGCCGGATTCTCGTTGCGGAAGTCATCCAGCAACAGAAATGGATCGAACTCCTTGGTCTTGCCGAACCCGAAGGCTCGCTGCAGTTTCACGCCGGCTCCCTCGACGGTTGGTGTGGTTTGAATGATTTCTTTCACTGGACGAAGCGACATGGTTGACCTCCTATGTCTTGCGTCGGCTCCCAATTTGCCCGACATTCATTGGATTCACGAGAACGATATTCGTTGCAACAAGTATTCTGTGACAACAGACGATAGCGCACAGATTACAGATGATAGCTAACAGCACCTCACCGTGGCTGCCATCTCTAACCTGTCCCCTATAACCGGCCTCTTAGCCCTTGATGAACTCAACTTCCAGGGTGATTTTGACTTCTTCGCCAACCAGGACGCCGCCGGTCTCAAGTGCGGCATTCCATCCCAGATCAAAGTCTTTGCGATTGATCTTTGTGGAGGCAGACAGGCCGATTCGATGGTTGCCCCAGGGGTCCTTGGCCGGAGAGCTGAGATCTTCGACGGCGAATGTCACAGTCTTGGTGACGCCGCGGATGGTGAGCTCGCCGCTGACTTCGTAGTCCGGCCCACCGGTGGAATCGATATTGAGGGATTTGAAAGTAATTGTGGGGAACTTCTCGGCGTCAAAGAATTCGGCACTCTTCAGGTGCCCGTCGCGCTGGGCATCGCCCGTATTGATCGTGTTCACGTCGATCGAAGCTTCGACGACGGAGTGCGTACGGTCGGTTTCATCAAGCTGCAGGGTGCCGGAAAGTCCGTGAAAGCTACCCTTTACGTTCGAAATCATCATGTGTTTTACCTTGAACTCGGCGACGGAATGAGCCGGATCGAGCTTCCAGGTAGTAACAGTGCCGGGGGCGGAAGTAGTTGTGGTCATGTGGGTGTTGCTCCTTTCGTTTCTTGGATGCGGCAAGCATATATTCGTTGCAACAAGTATTTCCGCACCTCTCCACCCCGCATCAAGCTGGCCTGAAAGCCCTAGCTGTCTTTCCGGTACAGCAGGTCGCGGATGGCTTTTCTGCGCGCCTCGTTCGCTTCCGCCTCGGCCTTCCGCTCCTCGGCGGACATAGCCCGGCTGCTTGCCGCTTCGGCGGCTTCCGGATCACTGCACTCTGGGCAGCGATTGGCAAATCCGGGCTTGCCCGGCCTCAGCTCGAACTCCTCACCGCAGGCAACGCACGTTTTAATAGGAAACGCCATTTCTCTTCCATGATAAAACGCTTCGCGGCTGTCCATCGCAACTCGCCCGTATTTGCACACGTGCCTGCCCTGCTCCCGGCCTTATCCTCAACAGAGGACCCATGTCTGACTTTGCCCAGACCGTCAAGCAGCAGGCCGACATCGTCAAGGTGATCGAGGGCTACATCCGTCTGCGCAAGGCGGGCGCCCAAAACTACTCCGGCCTCTGCCCGTTTCACAAGGAAAAATCCCCATCGTTCAGCGTCCATGCGGTCCGCCAGTTCTACCACTGCTTCGGCTGCCAGGCCTCGGGGGACGTGTTCAGCTTCGTCGGCAAAATTGAGAATGTCAGCTTCCCTGAGGCGGTGCGGATCGTCGCGCAGAAATGCGGCATTCCGCTGCCCAAGCGCGAGTTTTCCTCGCCGGAAGAAGCGGCGGAAGCGCGCCTCCGCGGTAAACTGCTCGATTTGCATGAGGCGGCAACGGCCTGGTTCGAAGAACAACTGCGCGGCCCGGAAGGCGCAGTTGCGCGCGAATACCTAGCCGGACGCGGCCTGACGCCCGACGGCATCAAGGCATTCCGGATGGGCTACGCCCCCGACAGTTTCAATGCCCTGCGCGACCGCCTGCGCGCCATGGCAGATGACGAGACCCTGCGCGCCAGCGGTCTCTTCAGCGCCAAAGAGCAGGGCGACGGCAGCCTCGGCCCCATCTACGACCGCTTCCGCAAGCGCGTCATGTTTCCCATCGCCAACGAGGGCGGCCGCGTCATCGCGTTCACCGCGCGGACCCTCGAAACCGGTGACAAGGCCGGCGCAAAGTACATCAACTCGCCCGAGACGCCGCTCTATTCCAAGGGCTCCGTCCTCTTCAATCTCGACAAGGCAAAAGTCTCAATCCGCAAGCACGAGTTTGCCCTGCTCGTCGAAGGCCAGATGGATTGCATCAGCGTGTTTCTGCGCGGGATTCAGAACGTAATCGCCACCAGCGGAACGGCTTTTACTGAGCAGCAGGTCGGCCTCCTCAAGCGCCACACCTCCCAAGTTGTGGTCAACTTCGATCCTGACGCAGCGGGGAGCAATGCGGCGGAAAAGTCGATTGCCCTGCTCACCGAGGAAGGATTCACCATCAAAATTGTCACCCTTGACGGCGGCCTGGACCCGGACCGGTTCGTCCGCGAGCGGGGTGTCGAGGCCTACATGGCGGCTCTGCGGGGAGCGCGTCGGCAAGCCGACTACCTGATCGACCGGGCGCGGCTCGCGTTTCCCGGTGCCAGCGCTGAGCAAAAGGTTAAGGCCATGAACTTCCTCTTGCCCCACATTCGGCGCATGCCGGAAAAGCTCGCGCGCGATCAGTTTGCGGCCGACGCAGCCCAGAAGCTGGGCATCGACTCCGCCGTGCTGCGTGAGGAACTGCGCCAGGCTGCGCTGAAGCGCCGCGATCATATAGAAGTCCGCGCCGCGGCCCTCACTGAGGTGGAGCGGGTCCTGCTTCGGGCGCTGGCCATCGCCGATCCGGAATTTGAGCGGGGACGGCGTCTGGCTGCGGAAGCAATTGCGCAGCAACCCTCGTGGTTTGAGCCGCTTGGCACGTTTGCGGCCATGCAGGCCCTCGCCACGCGCCAAGCCGCTGACCCCATGGACGTTGTCGAGGACGAAGGGCAGCGCGCGCTGCTGGCCGAGGCTCTCCTCGCGGAGGTCAAGCCACCGGAGGAGAGCGAGATACAGAGCGCGATCCAGGAGATTCAGGAGCGGGCGATTGCCACCCGTCTGCGCGACCTGCGGACCCTGATTGCCGAGGCGGAGCGCCGCGGAGATTTTGCGGAACTGGCGCTGTTGACGCAGCAAAAGCTCGAGCTCGACAGGGCCCTCCGCAAGCTGCACAACCAGAAACCTCCGCACACGCCTTAACTTCTGGCTGACCCTGCGTACCTATGCATCAATCCGTCCCCCATTTGCGTCTAATCAACAGGAGCTTAAGCGGGGCAAGTTACGTTACTGCCCGGCATGGTTGCCAGAAGAACTGAGAATGTCGCAGCAAAGGCGAAAATGCCTTGTTGGAACCTGATCGGATTGTGGTATTCTGATCATCTCTGTGAGGATGCGCGCCCCTTTGCCCCAAAAATGAGCTACGGCTCGTGGGCGACCCAGGCGAAAACCTGAAGCGCTAGTCATCCTGCTCCGAGCAACCACCTGAAACCGCTTGATGCGGGTGACCGCAGGTTTGTCTCTGCATGCGCCTTGGATTTCCACTTTTTCTGATGGAATTCTTTTTTCGCGTGCGGAGTCGACCCACGCCGTTTGCGCAACCGGCGTTGAATCTGTCTTGCGCATGAGAGTAGGAGCAATTTGGCTATTGACGATAAATTCGAACACGACATTGACAGCCTGATCGAAGTAGGCAAAGAGAAGGGCTATCTCACCTATGGCGACGTGAACGACATGTTGCCGGAAGAGATCGGCTCGGCCGACGATCTGGACGACCTCATTACCACCATCGGCACCCAGGGCATTGACCTCCTGGATTCGCCGAAATTCGGTACCGACAAGGACTTCGAGCTAGAAGAGGGCGAAGACGTCGAGCTGGACCTGACGCCGGGCACCCTCGAGAAAACCAACGACCCGGTCCGCATGTACCTGCGCGAAATGGGCACGGTTCCCTTGCTCACCCGCGAAGGCGAAGTCGAGATTGCCAAGCGCATTGAGCGCGGCCAACTCCGCGTGCTAAAGGCCATTTCGCGTTCGCCCATCGTGATCCGCGAGATTGTTGCCCTGGGCGAAGACCTCAAGCGCGGCGTGCGCAACGTCAAGGAAGTTGTGGTCTTCGACGAAGAAGAACTCACTGAGGAAGTGGTGCAGACGCGCGTCAAGGCCACCGTGGTACGCATTGATCTGCTCGTCAAGCACCAAAAGAAGATCGCAGTGCTCGAAGAAAAGCAGGCCGCCGCTGCACCTGCAACCAAGGCCAAGATCAAGGAACAGCGTCATGCACGCTGGCTCATTGCCCGCGAGAAGGTGCTCATTTCGCGCATCGTGCGCGAGCTTAAGTACACCGCTCTCGAGCGCAAGCGCCTCCTCGACAAAGTCAACAAGACCGTCGACACCATGCGCACGCTTGAGCGCCAGATCCGCTCGCTCGACCAGAAGTTCGACGCCTCCAAGAGCGAAGAGCTCAAGAAGGAATACCGCCGGCAGCAAAAGAATTGCCGTGTCGACCTCGAGAAGATTGAAGGCGACGCCGGCGTCTCCATCATCGAGCTCAAGCGCACGCAGCGCGAAATGATCCAGGGCGATATGGACGCCGAGCAGGCCAAGCGCGAGCTGATTGAAGCCAACCTTCGCCTCGTGGTTTCCATCGCCAAAAAGTACACCAACCGCGGGCTCCAGTTCCTCGACCTGATTCAGGAGGGCAACATCGGCCTCATGAAGGCCGTGGATAAGTTCGAATACCGCCGCGGCTACAAGTTCTCCACGTATGCCACCTGGTGGATTCGCCAGGCTATTACACGTGCCATCGCCGATCAGGCAAGGACGATCCGCATCCCGGTGCATATGATCGAGACCATCAACAAGCTCATCCGCACCAGCCGTCAGCTTGTGCAGGAACTGGGCCGCGAGCCCAGTAGCGAAGAGATTGCCCGCCGCATGGACATTCCTGTTGCGAAGGTCCGTAAGGTGCTCAAGATCGCGCAGGAGCCCATCTCGCTCGAGACGCCCATCGGCGAAGAAGAAGACTCGCACCTTGGAGACTTCATCGAAGATCGCCAGGCGGTTTCGCCCAGCGAGGCCGTTATCAGCGTCAACCTCAAGGAGTACACATCGCAGGTGCTCCGCACTCTCACGCCGCGCGAAGAGCGTGTCATTAAGATGCGGTTTGGTCTTGAAGACGGCTCCGAGCACACCCTCGAAGAAGTGGGCCAAAGCTTCCAGGTTACGCGTGAGCGCATCCGGCAAATTGAAGCCAAGGCGCTGCGCAAGCTGCGTCATCCTTCACGCAGCCGCAAGTTGAAAGCCTTCGTCGAAGGCGTCAAAGAAATGTAATTTTGGCTGAAGCATAGCCGCAAAGAGCCGTAACCTTGGAAGGGGTTGCGGCTTTCTTGTCTCACAGGGGAAATTCAATGGACGTGATGGATTACCTCATCGATCTTGAAGGCAAGGACTGGGAAGCGCTTCTTCTGGGTTGGAGATTCCTGCTGCCGGAGTCCTTCAACGTCTGGCTCGTCAATCGCGTCGGCGACGTGTTCGTAGTGTTTGAAGATGATTCGGTTCACATGCTCAATGTGGGCCGGGGAACCATTGAACGCGTAGCCGACAACTGCGAAGATTTTGTCACCCGCATCGATCGCGACGACCATGTCAACCTGTGGATGCGGGCGAACCTGGTGAACCGCTGCGTAAAGTCGGGACTCCGGCTTGGCGATCATCAGTGTTATGGGTTCAAACTTCCTCCCATGCTCGGCGGAACCTACGAAGTGGACAATGTGGTGCTCATGGATTTGCAAAAGCATTATTCACTGCTGGCAGACTTGTGCGAGCAGACCGTAGAGCTTCCCGACGGAACCAAGGTGAGACTGGCGATTGGCAAGAAGCCGTAGTCGTAAAAGATTGGGCTTTACAGGTTGCCGAAAACCCAACTGGAAGTGGGCGCGCGAAGGGGCACGACTTCAGTCGCGTCATAAATGCCGAAATCCGCGCGCAACTGCACTGCAAACAAAACAAAAATAAAACATACAGAATCAACAGCTTAAGCCAATATCCCGTGCCAAGTCAGCGCATTTTCCAAAAAAGTGGCTAATTCTCAACAACCTAATGCCTCGATTAGTTCAATTCTCAGCAATCCAAAACACATGCGCGGGCTGCCCCGAAGGTTCATGTCTAAAAGAAACGCAACCCTCCGAGCAGCCGTTTGCCCCGGTTTGCAACCCTGTAAGCAGCCTTTTGACCTATGTAGCACAACCCTCCAAGCAGCCATTTGCGACCTCAGAAACCGCCTGCCGCTTCCAGTTCGGCCATCTCTTCCGTACTGAGACGAAGCCCCGCCGCCGCCACATTCTCCTCCACATGCTCCACCTTCGAGGTCCCGGGAATCGGCAGCATCACCGACGATTTTTTGAGCAGCCAGGCTATCGAAAGCTGAGCCACAGTAGCCGAGTGCCGTGTCGCCACTTGCGCCAGCGTGTCCGCGAATAAATGGTCTGGTTTGAGTTGCTTACCCCCAGCCATCGGATACCAGGGCAGGAAGCCAATGCCCTTCGTCTCGCAGTACTTAAGCGTCTCCTCATGGCGCCGGTCAGCCAGACTGTATCGATTCTGGACAGTGACAACCTCGATGATTTTGCGCGCTTCCTCGATCTCGGCGCGCGAAACTTCGCTAAGCCCAATATGCCGAATCTTGCCCTGCTCCTGCATACGCTTGAGCGCCCCCAGCGACTCCTCCAGCGGCGTCCGCGGGTCAATCCGATGAAGCTGGTAAAGCGCTATGCAGTCAAGCTTTAGTCGCCGCAGGCTCATCTCCACACACTGAATGAGATACCCCGCCCGCCCCACATATTCAGTCTTCGCCGGCCCCTGGCGGGTGATGCCGCCCTTTGTGGTGATGACAAGGCTATCCGCGTATGGATAAAGCGCTTCGGCGATGAGGCGTTCGGCAATTTCGGGGCCATAGGCATCGGCGGTGTCGATGAGGTTTACGCCAAGTTCAACAGCGCGGCAGAGAACGCGATGGCACTGCGCCGGATCAGCGGGCTCGCCCCAGGCGCCATCGCCAACCAGGCGCATGGTGCCGTAGCCGAGGCGATGGACAGCGAGATCGCCGCCGACATTGAAGACTCCGCCGAGAGCAGCGCGAGATTCCTGCAGGTCCGTCATGCAATTGATGCTAAGGCATGTTGCGCGGGGTTGTTTTCTTGGAAAAAGACCAAAGCTCTCTCATGCCCTGCCTGCACTTTCCATTGCGTAAAATATCGCTGGCATCGTGTACGATCTCACCATGCTCGATATGCGTTCGTGAGTTTTTTCGTCCGTCATCGCGGCGACGCTGTCACGTGTTTCGGTGTACGCACAGCACAGCTCTGCACGTGAAATTGAAACACTGATATGACAACAGGAGCGGGAACTGCTCTTTGGCAGGTTGCGTATATTAAACAGGAGCAAGGAGAAACACCCATGAGCAGCGCGCCCTACCCTAACCAGCAAGCCGTTTTTTACCAGCACTATGATTTGGTGCGGCGCGATGAAGTTGTGGGGATCCTGCTGGCTCTATTTCTAGGGACGTTTGGCGTACACCACTTCTATCTGCGGCGGACGGGGCTGGGGATTCTGTACTGCTGCTTCTGCTGGACAGGGATTACGTCGATTCTTGGGTTCATTGAGTGCTTCTTCATGCCGGGGCGAGTGCGGGAGTTCAACGCCATTCAGGCAGCGGGAATCGCCGCGGCGCTGGGTATCGCGATGCCGGGTTGGAGCGGGCAGCCGTTTAGCGTGACGGTGAATATTCCGCCGCCTCCGGCAGCAACGCAGCCAGGAACGCTGCAGGCATGCAGCAATTGCCAGCAGACAAATCCGCCGGGGGCGCGGTTTTGCGGCGCGTGCGGGGCGGCGCTGTAGGATCGGCCATCAACGAATGCAAAAGCTCTTGCTATTGATCTCTCATGTCCGAGACTTGGGACGTGGGCATTCGCTTCTTGCTTCCGTTACATATTCGCGTGGCCGCTGCGCATGGACTCGTTGAACTGGGGTTTGGTAAAGTTGAGTGCCGCTTCCAGGGCGGCTAGGTACTCAGGTGCGCGCTCCATCAACTTCGGGGTCGCGGTGGCAAATTCACCGTCGAGCACCATCAAACCTTCACCGGCTTTATCGCCAGCCATGCGGAGCAGGTCAGCCTCGCCGGTATTCAGGTACTGCGCGTCGCGGGGGTCAGCGATCCAGATCGGCTTCCCCTCGCCGAGCACGCCGGAGAGCCAGTACACCTTGCGGAGGATGTATTCGAGGCGAGCAGCGTCGTTGGTTTCGGTAAAGATGAACTTCTTTTGCCAGCGGCTATAGTAGCGGGTAGTCACGGGAACGGGCTGGCGGTTGCCGGACTTGAGGAATTCAAGCTGGCCGAGATCAATGGTCTTGCGAATCGCGTTATAGACGAAGGTTTCCGCGTAGGGCTGCTCCATGGAGGGCACAATCTCGGCGAAGGTCAGGGTGACCGCGGCGGCGATTTTGGCGTGGAGATTGTGCGTTCCGCCGTCGGCGAGTTCAATTTCTCCGTGAACGATATAGGTGTCCGCGCCGGACACGGAAGTGTGGAAGGGCCACTGGAACTTGCCGAAGGCGACGGGCAATCCGCCGAGGGTGACGTAGCACTCGGGACGGGGATTGCGAAGGCGCTTGGCTTCGCCGGCGAGATGCGCGGCGATGGTGGGCAGCAGGTCTGGTTTGTCGAATTCGAAACCCTGGCTCAGCTCGAGCCTCAGCGTGCGACCGGAGAATTCGCTGCCCCGGAGACCAAGCTGGAAGACCGTCGTTGGCTGATCGTGAAAGTCGCGGCCTTCCGTGACCGATTGAAGAACAAGACCGGCTTGGGCGGCGGCGGCTTGAAGCGAAGTGATGAGGCTGGAATTCGAGTCGACCGTCATTGAAATGGAATCCTGGAACAGGGATTGATGCGTCGGTCTTTCGGACCGGACCACTCTCATTCTAAGTCCCCGGCCGGGGCGCCGTCGCATTTACAATGGGAAATGTGCAGAACGAAGGATCGTCGCCGATTATTCTTGCGGAAAACCTGACCAAGGTCTACATGGCGGGCCGCATTGAAGTGGCTGCCGTAAACGGAGTTTCGCTGGCGGTGGAGCGCGGGGAATTTGTGGCCATTGTGGGCCCGTCAGGCTCAGGTAAGTCCACGCTGTTTTACCTGCTGGGCGGCCTGACAAGGGCCACCAGCGGCCGCGTGGTGATTGACGGCGTGGATTTTGCAACACTGAACGACAGTGAGCGGACACGACTGCGCAAGCACCGAATCGGCTTCGTATTCCAGAAGTTCAATTTGCTGCCGACACTCTCGGCGATGGGAAACATTGAGATTGCGTGGGCGGTAAGCGGACGCAAAGGGCCGCTGGATCTGAAATACCTGGACCATCTTTCCGACCTGCTGTCGATTCAAGGGCGGCTGAAGCACCGACCCTCAGAGCTGAGCGGCGGCGAACAGCAGCGCGTGGCGATCGCTCGTGCGCTGATTACGCGGCCGGCGATTGTGCTGGCGGACGAGCCAACCGGTAACCTGGACACGAAGAATTCCGATGCGGTGCTGGAAATGCTGGTGCGCTCAAACCGGGAACTCGGCCAGACCACGCTGATGATTACGCACAACCCGGAAGCGGCTGCAATTGCGAGCCGGATCCTGTATATGCGGGACGGGAAGATTGTGCGGGAAGAGAAAGGCTCGCGGCCCGAGGGAACGCCAGCGGAAAAAGGCGTGTCGGGACCGGTTACGGCGCCGGCTGCGGTTTGACCTTGTTTTGGCCGCGCGGGTATACTCAAGCCTGCGATTGCGGGAGTAGCTCAGTGGTAGAGCATCGCCTTGCCAAGGCGAGGGTCGCGAGTTCAAATCTCGTCTCCCGCTCCATTCCGCCCTCCGGCGCCCGCCGGGTTGGCTACGGTGGATTGGAGCGATAAGCACCTATAGAGGCAGCCCTGCCAAGGCGCGGTACCCAAGTGGTAAGGGAGAGGTCTGCAAAACCTTTATGCGTCGGTTCGATCCCGACCCGCGCCTCCAATCCTCCTAAGTACATTCAGTATTTTGAGCAGATTAGCCCGATCTCCACGCCGCTCTGCGGGTGTGACTCTTTCGCACTCAATCGCGGCAAATCGGCGAAATTTGGGCTCGATTGGGAAGGGGCCGGATCGAAACCGGACGTATTTGCACTGCGATTCGTGCACTTCCTATCGTTCCGAATTGGAGTCCTTCTGCACGGTTGGACGCCAAGCTCCTTCAAGTACTCCGACATGCGCCCACGACCTTCCGCGAGTTTAGCCTCGATTTGGCTGATCTCCTTTTGCAAAGCCGTAAAGTCGATCTCTTCCTCCGGTACGAAGGTATCAACGTACCGGGGGAATGTTGAGGTTGTAGTCATTGGCTTTAATGTCCTCCAGTGCTGCCCGGGGAGTACTGGTCGATCTCGGCGCGTGTCTGGTAGGTCTTAAGGACTTTACCGATATGCGTCTCGTCCATGACGTTTGTGTCTTCCCCGGGTTGAACTCCAGCTGGCGTCGATGAACAGCACGACTTTGCGCGCTTCGTTCACCCCAGCCTCGACTCCACTACTGCTCGGTGTAGACGTAGTCGTTGTTCCGATGCGAAATCGCCCTTATCCCCGCTCTCCAACGCCTGCGTATACGCTCGCAACGCATCGAGAGAACGGGGGGGCGCCTGCTCAATCAGGGTCTGGAATCGCTCCAGCGACGACGAAGACTCGCCGAGCTGCTTGCGGATCCGCCTGGAGTGCCGGGGACATACCGGCATTATATGGGCATTGATAAAGCGGCCCGAAGAGCTAAACCGTTGAGCAGTATTCGCAGAGTAGTATGCACGAAAGCGGCAAGAGGAATCACTCTGACAGCATTCGCGCAGAATCTGCACCTAAACCGTCATGGGGAAGTTAAGCGCCGCCAGTCGAGGCAAAGGAAGCGGAGCAACGCGCCTTCGGTCTATGCCAAATCGTCGAGTCACTCACCGACACAGATTACTACCCGAAAGCACCCGATGGGGTGTCCCAACAAGGACGGAAGGAACGTGCTTCGAAAGACAATGAATTCGCTGGCGCCTGTGGCAGCTACAGCCCGCGGCCGACATTGGTGCTCGCAAGAGGCCCGTCCGAAAGCATGGGTCCGAGGTCACGTACAGGTCAGTGGTGACGTCCGCGCCAAGCGGCGATCCCGTTCAGGAGGTTGCTCGTTTCGTAACCTCGGGCCACAGGTTCCAGCAGAAGGGAGATTCCTATGGCCAAGAGATACCTACTTGTCTTACAACTCGGCAGTGGAAACAAGTTCTCACGGACACACTGAAGGCCAACAGCTGTTCCTTCAGCCTTTCCCAATCACCCGCGCCAACGTCGCGCCAATCTCCGCCGGCGAAACCACCACATGAATTCCCGCAGCCGTAAGAGCCTTCATCTTGTCGGCAGCCGTACCCTGGCCCCCGCTGATGATGGCGCCCGCGTGACCCATGCGCCGTCCAGGAGGCGCCGTCTGCCCAGCAATGAACCCCACAACCGGCTTCTTCACATGGTCCTTCACAAACTGCGCCGCCGCTTCTTCAGCCGATCCGCCAATCTCGCCGATCATGATGATCGCTTCGGTCTCCGGATCGTCGTTGAGCAGCCGCAGCGCATCGATATGTGTCGTCCCAATGATCGGGTCGCCGCCAATGCCGATAGCCGTCGACTGGCCAATGCCGCGCTGCGTAAGCTGATGCACAGCCTCATACGTTAGCGTTCCTGAGCGCGACACAATCCCCACCGACCCCTCGAGGTGAATGCGCGCCGGCATGATCCCGATCTTCGCCTTGCCCGGCGAAATAACTCCGGGGCAATTCGGTCCGATCAACCGCGACTTTGAAGTCTTCAGCTTGGCCCACACCTTGACCATGTCGAGTGTCGGAATGCCCTCTGTGATGCAGACAATGAGCGGCAGGCCCGCATCTTCCGCTTCCAGAATGGCGTCGGCTGCAAACGGCGGCGGCACAAAAATCACAGTCGCGTTGGCGCCCGTCTTCTCAACTGCGTCGGCCACCGTATTGAATACCGGCCAGCCCTCGTGCGTCGTTCCGCCCTTGCCTGGAGTCACTCCGCCCACCACGTTGGTACCGTATTCCGCAGCGCCCTTGGCGTGGAAAGTGCCTTCCTTGCCCGTAATCCCCTGAACAATCAGCCGCGTGCTTTTATCAACTAAGACCGCCATTTATGCCCCCACCTTTGCTGCCGCGGTAACTACCAGGTCCGCTGCTTCTTTCATGGTTGCACCCACCTGGAAATTCAAGCCCGACTCCTTCAGAATCTGCCGGCCCTCCTCAACGTTTGTGCCCTCGAGTCGCAGCACAATCGGAACCTTGACATTAAGATTCCGCGCTGCCGCCACTACACCCGTCGCTAGCCGATCCACGCGCAGAATTCCGCCGAAGATGTTGATGAAGATGGCCTTCACATTGGAATCGGAGAGCAGAATTTCAAACGCGTGTTCAATCTGCTCCTGGGTTGCGCCGCCGCCCACATCCAGAAAATTTGCCGGGCTGCCCCCTGCATATTGAATGATGTCCATCGTCGCCATTGCCAGGCCCGCGCCATTCACCATGCACGCAATCGACCCATCCAGCTTGATGTAATTGAGCGCGTATTTGCTGGCCTCCACTTCAAGCGGATCCTCTTCGGCGGTATCGCGCAGCGCCTTGATGTCCGCGTGGCGAAACAGTGCGTTGTCGTCGAAGGTGATCTTGGCGTCGAGCGCAAAAAGCTTGTCGCTCTTGGTCGTGATAAAGGGATTGATTTCCACCAGCGACGCGTCGGTATCCATGAACGCCTTGTACAGGCTCTGCAGAAACACCACCGCCTGGTTAATCTGCGTAGCCTTCAATCCCAGCGCAAAAGCCAGCTTGCGTGCCTGCCATGCTCCGAATCCAATCGCCGGATCGATGGTCTCTTTGAAGATGGCCTCCGGTGTATGCGCGGCCACTTCTTCAATCTCCATCCCGCCCGCCTGCGACGCCATAAACACCAGCTTCCCCGTCGCCCGGTCCAGCACAATGCCAAGATAGAGCTCGCGATCAATGTCCGCGGTCTCTTCAATCAGCAGTCGCTGCACCTTCTGTCCCTGCGGACCGGTCTGGTGCGTAATCAGCTGCATGCCCAGAATATTCTTGGCATGCAATTCCGCGTCCTCGCGGGTGCGGGCTACCTTCACGCCGCCGCCCTTGCCGCGGCCGCCCGCATGAATCTGCGCCTTGACCACCACACCGCTCGCGCCCTCGGCAAACAGTTTCCGCGCCACAGTCGACGCTTCCTCGAGGGTGTTGGCTACTTCGCCCCTGGGCACGGCAACACCGTATTTCGCCAGGATTTCTTTTGCCTGATACTCGTGAATCTTCATGCTTTTTGGGACCGCCCACGCCCGCTGAGGTTGAGGATTCGGGTGCAGGCCGGGTGAATTCCGTGCCCGCGAAGCCGTGCCAGCGGTAAGCAAATACTATCTTGCTGGGCAAACAGGGGGCAAACCGTCACCATTGCGGCGTCCTGATTCAGTGTCAGGCGGATTCCGCCGTTACCATATTGAAATATGGCCTCTTTGAAAGAGCTTTTGAAGCCGCTAGCCGAAGACGGCGCGGCCCTCACCCGGGAGCAGGCGGCAGGCGTGCTTGAGCAGATCCTATCCGGCGACGTGCCGGAGGTGGAGACGGCAGCGCTGCTCGCGGTGCTGGCTACGCGCGGCGAGCAGGCTGCGGAACTGGCCGGCTTTGTAGAAACAATGCGCAAGCGCGGCACGCTGGTTCCTCTCACGGCTGAGGAGCGCGAAGAGCTTGTCGATGTCGTCGGCACCGGAGGCGGCGGACCGCCTACGTTCAATATTTCCACCGGCGCGGCCCTGGTGGCTGCAGCGGCGGGAGCCAAGGTTGCCAAACACGGCAACCGCGCCATTACTTCGCGGTGCGGTTCGGCAGACGTGCTTGAGGCGCTGGGCGTTCCCATCGAGCTGAGTCCGGACCTCTCGGCGGCATGCCTGCGCGAGACCGGGTTCATGTTTCTGTTGGCGCCGCTCTATCACCCGGCCATGCGCGCGGTGGGGCCGCTGCGGCGCGCCCTCGGTTTCAGAACCATCTTCAATCTTTGCGGGCCTCTCACCAACCCCGCCGGCGCGCGGTCGCAGGTCATCGGCGTGCTCGCGCCCAGCAAGGCTCTGCTTGTCGCACGGGCCCTTGCGGAACTGGGCGCCAAACGTGCATTTGTAGTCCACGGCACCGATGGAATGGACGAGCTGACCACCACCGGCGAATCCGTAGTGGCCAGGGTTGAAGAGGCCGAAGACGGCGGAGCGCCCACGCTTCGGGCCGCGCGCGTCACGCCGGAGATGGCCGGGCTTCCCACGGCCACGCTCGACCAGTTGACTGGTGGCTCTGCCGAGGTCAACGCCGCCATCCTCTACGACATCATCACGGGAATCACTGGCCCCCGCCGGGAGATCGTGCTGCTCAACGCCGCTGCCGCACTGGTCGCGGCCGGGCTGGCACTCGATTTGAAAGAAGGCGTCACGCAGGCAGCCGAAGCTATCGACTCCGGGGAGGCCGCGGCGACGTTGGCGAAACTTCGTAGTTTTGGGGACAAGTATTCCACGGTGCAATAGGCCTCGACTGTTAAGGTCCTTGAAACTCTGGAGGATTTTCGCAACATCCAACCTGCACGTAACCCGTCAAATGGGTCAAAGGACCCCCCTCCATGAACAGAAAGCACGTAATCCTGGCCATTATGCTTGCAATCGGCATTGGGCTGACCTGCGGCGCGCCGGCGCAATCAATCCAAATCAATCGGGACAACAAAACAATCGCGATCAGCACAACTGACGAGGCAACGACAATGGCCGATATTGCGGCGATAACAATCGGCTTTGAGATATATGGGCCGGACGCGCAGGCGGTGTCGTCTGAGGGCGGCAAACTGTCGCACGCAATCCTCGAGGCTCTCCATAAAGCTGGAGTCGAGGATAAAGCAATCGAGAGTTCCGGCCAGGGCGTGGAACGCAACAAGGATATTGATGAAAAGGAGAAGCCCGACCAGCGAGCCCGAGAGCAATTCATTTTCCGCCAAACCTGGGAGGTGAGCGTATCCCCGCCGCTTGCGGCCCAGGCCATTCGCGTTGCGATTGCCGCGGGAGCAAACAAAAGCGGAGCAATTGACTGGCGCTTGGCTGACCGTAAATCCCTGCAGGCGAAAGCCGCGGAGAATGCTCTCGTCAAGGCCCGTGAAGTTGCGGAGAGGATGGCAGAGGGGCTCCGCATCAAGCTTGGCTCATTGATTTACGCCAGTAACGAGACGCCGAATGCGCGACTTTACTTCAATCGGCCAGCCGACGGGCTCGTGATGAACACATATTCCGCGTCGGTTTCTACCACTGTCTCCGCAGGCCCCCCACTCGAGATTCGCCCACAAACCATCCGCGAGGAAGCTACTGTATATGCAGTTTTCGCAATCGAATAGTAGGTAGCTACAGCAGCCCCGACCCACCAGCCAGCCGTTTCGACACCAACCAGGAGAACACCGAAACTCCCAGAGCGAGCGCAACCCACCCCGCCTGCTCCAGCGGCTGTTCCATTGCGACGGAAAGATGAGGCGTCGTCAGCGCAAATTCTCCCGCCGCGGGCAGCCCCTCTCGCACCAGTTCGAATGCGCCCGCGCCGAGCATGCCGGCAATCACGATCGCCCCCGGCAACGCGCGCTTCCATGGGAATGGAATGGGAGCCGGCGCTGCCGCCTCCTCGCGAACACGCTCCATCACGGAAGCCAGAAAGCCGGACGAGGGAACCAGCGCATCTTCGGTGGCTAGAATGCGGTCAATTACATTGTTTTGAGCATCGCTGTAATGTGTCCTGGTCTGCTTCATTGTCCTGCCTCCTTTCCTGTTTTTAAATCCCCAAATTCCATCGCAGCGTGTTCACTCTCAAGGTGGGGAAATCGACTTCGCAGCAGCGCCCTTGCTCGCGAAAGCCGCGCTTTGAGCGTTCCCTCGGGCAGCCCCATCGTGCGCGCCGCGGCGGCCACATCCATCTCGTGAAAGTAAAACAGAATTACCGGCTCACGATAGCGTGAGGGCAAAGCGAGCACCGCGCGGCGCACTGAGTCAGTGCTTTGCTGCGCGGCCAGCGCATGATGTTGCGTTGCCGGGCGCGATGGTTCCGGCGCCTCGTCTACGGGTACCGTAACGGTGGGAAACCGCTTGAGATCGGAGCGGTAGACATTGGCCGCAAGGGCAAACAGCCACGTGGAGAAGCTGGAATCGCGGCGCCAACTGGCGAGGCCACGCCAGGCGCGGAGGAAGGCCTCCTGGGCCAGTTCCTCGGCGCGGCCGCGGTCGCGGCAGTAGCGCCAGGCCATATTGACAAGCGGCGCCTGCCACCGGCGGACGATCCCCTCGAAGGCCTGAACATCGCCGGCCAGTACGCTGTCCACATCGGCCAGATCTTCCGCGGCGTGGGTAGTGGTCGTCATGCTATGGTTCGCGCCTCTGCAAACGGTGGGACCGGTCCTGCGCCGTTCAGGTTGCATTTTATTCCGAGGTTTCACTTGCTGAAGATTATGCAACCGGATGAGCGGGCTGTCTGTCCCACCAGACGCATGGGAAGAATTCCCGGCAAGGAGGATGAGATGCACATGGAGGTTTTTGCCTTATTTCCGCTGGCGGTGATTGTGGTCGTGTTCACGTTTACCGCCGTCGTCCATTTTGTAGACAGTCAACGCAAAGAGCGCGAGGCCTACTACAAGACGGAGACACTCCGGCGGATCACCGAAGCCTCAGGCCAAGGCGCCAGTGCGGCTGTTGAACTGCTGCGCGAGGATGAGCGGATCAAAGCGAGCAAAACCCGGGAGGGCCTGAAGATCGCCGGCTTAATCAACGTTGCTGTGGGTATTGGGCTGATGATCTTTCTGCACGCGCTCCTCGGACCGGGAGGGGTGGCGGACCGGGAAACGGGCTCGGTGTATCTGTGCGGCCTGATTCCCGGTTTTATCGGAGTCGCGATGCTGGTTTATGTCTACGTTCTTGCGCCCCCACTGAAATAAGGGTCTGACATGCAGCATTGGCAGAGAAACCGTGGAGGAGGCGTTCTCAATGACCAATAGCCTGAAGACAATCGGCGGTTGCTGCCTTGGGGTTCTTGTCGCGCTTTACGTAGTGGGCGCGGTCAGCCATGGTTCGCTGCGGCATGAGGTGCAGACATTGCCGTTGTGGGTCCCGATCGTGGCCGGATTCAACCGCAAGGAGTTCGCGCGGTGGTGTGCGTTGCCGTGCCTGTTCTTCTGGCTTGGAATCATGTTGGTCATCTGGTTGTTTCTTCTTGGGTGGTCGCATATGATCTCCGGGCATTTCGCTCCGATTGAAATTGCGATGACGATTGTTGTTGGAGCCGCGAGCGCCATTGGCTTCATGCTGAGCGTGTGGCGAGCGCGATGGTCGTTATCAGGATGCGGACTGATTGTCCTTTTCGGAGTTCTGCAGTTCCTCGCGTTCCGGATCAGCTTTATTCCTGCGATCGCAAATCAATAACGCTCGACGGGCACTGGCGAAAGAACTGAATTGAACTTGAATCGGGAATCGTGCTGAAGCATCCAATAAGTTAGTTGTTTAAACAACCACCTTGCCCGCCCAGATGGCGGGGGAAGGCAGAGGGACTTTCCAAATGCCTAAGGATCTTCTGCGACAACCCGCGTTCTTTTTGCCCCACGGCGGAGGTCCGTGTTTCTTCATGGACTGGACCTGGGGGCCGGCAGATACATGGGATGCCACGAAGCACTTCCTTGAAGGGCTGGCGGCGATGTTGCCAGAGCAGCCCAAGGCAATCGTAGTCATCAGCGGCCACTGGGAGGAACCGGCTTTCACGGCCAGCTCTGCCGTGACACCTCAACTGATCTTCGACTATTCCGGCTTCCCGGAGCACACCTACCGCCTCACCTGGCCTGCGCCAGGCGACCCGGAACTCGCTGTGCGTGTCAGAGACCTGTTGACCCAGGCTGGGCTTCGGGCAGGGCTCAGCGCCAGCCGCGGCTTCGATCATGGAGTCTTTGTGCCGCTGAAGGTGGCCTTTCCTGAGGCGCAGATACCTGTGGTCACACTGTCGCTGGCCGTCAATCTCGACCCCTCGCTGCACTTGGCTGCTGGGCGGGCATTGGCCCCCTTGAGGGATGAGGGAGTGTTGATTGTGGGCAGCGGCATGAGCTTCCACAACCTCCGCGGCTACTTCCAACCTGAGACTACGGAGCGCGCACGCGCCTTCAATGCATGGCTGACGGCCGCAGTTGAATCTCCCGCGGCGGAACGCGATGTTCTTTTGGCGGGATGGCGCAACGGCCCCTTCGCGGACTACGCTCATCCGCGCGAGGAGCACCTGATTCCGCTGATGGTTGCTGCCGGCGCTGGCGGCGAAGCACCTGGGTTACGCATTTTTACCGATGAGCCGATGGGCGCCGCGATCAGCGCCTACCGCTTCGACTAAAGCCTGCTTGAGAGTTGTTTGTTCCGAAGGCAAATGCACTGCATTTCCAGAATTTCTACATAACGTAAGCACTCGCTCCAAAGCTTGCCGATGATTTCACGTCGCGAGCGCATCATGGTTTCAGGAGGAAACCATGTGCGCCATTGGCAATTCTATACACAGTCAGAACTGTCAGGAATGTGCCCGGTTCAATATGTTAGCTATGTCCCCGGTCCGTACCCCCGCATACCCCACCCCCTCCCCCCTGGAAGCTCCCTGTTTTCTTTGTCAAACGTTCGCCCACTAATTTCTAATAAGATATTGTAAATCAATGATTTAGATGCGATCCGGAGAAGGACGACATGTTGCCCATATGGTAAACAAAGACCGCGAAAAACAGCGACTTTTGAATACAAATGAGGCCTTTTCAACGCGGTTTTTGATGCGAATCGGGCCAAAATTGCTTCAGAAAGAAACCGGACAACGAGACCGGCGCATGCGCCCCGAGGGTGAGCAATGTGGCGTTTACGCCATCCAGGAAGGCTGCGGCGAGCCTGGAATTACGAATGCTGCCGGAGACTCTACTTACGCTTCAGCAGCTTTTCGATGTCCAGAGCTAGCTCTCCTGGCGGCTTCGAAGGTGCAAAGCGCTTCACAACCCGTCCTTCATGGTTGACGAGAAACTTGGTGAAGTTCCACTTGATGCTCCTGGTCCCCCAAAATCCTGGCTTGCTCGCCTTGAGAAAGCGAAAGATGGGATGGGCATCCGGACCGTTCACGTCGATTTTGGTAAAAACAGGAAAGCTGACGCCATAATTCTCCTGGCAGAAAGAACCGATCTGGGCCGCGGAGCCCGGCTCCTGGGCGCCGAACTGGTTGCAGGGGAATGCGAGCACCTCAAAGCCGCGCTCCCTATACGCCTCAAAAAGCTTTTCAAGACCGGCATACTGAGGTGTGAATCCGCATTGGCTGGCAGTATTCACGATCAAGAGTACCTTGCCGCGCATGCTTTCAAGGCTGATCGGGCTGCCGTCAAGCAGCTGCGCCGTGAAATCATAAATGGATTCTTCTTTCATCCGAAAACCTCAACGAAAACAGGATGTCATGTGCGCCTGACCTGCGTCTAAGAGGGATGCAGTGAAGCACCAGCAATGTGCAATGCAGGGTAAAGCCCGTCTGCGCCGGGCCCAACCCGTCTGGTTCCGGTAGACTGAGGGTTGAGTCCCAAAACCTTTTCCCTGTGCGAACTTCCTCGCCGGGATGGTTCTGGAACCCAACCGAGTCCGCAGGGCCCAGCGCGGCAGGAAAGTTCTGGGGAAAGATGGAATCCGAGCCGATGGCTCCGCGTTGGTTTGGGCGGGGTGGGTACGGTCCAATATAATCAATCTTTCCTCGAGGCAGGACCAGATTTTTCAGCAGTGAGGGTGTCGATATTTTTCCCGTGAAGCCGAACCTGAAGGCGAACTATGCACCGCACCGGTATTTTTGCTCGTCGCAGGGCGTTGGCCCGGTGAAGGCGAAACAGATTTGCATGATCCGCTTTTTGCGGACCGAGAACTGCAGACCACGCATCCGCCGGGTGGCGGCCCTTCTGATGTTGTTGGTGCTCGCCGCCGCTTCGGTGCTGGCTCAGCAGTCGCAAACCATCGATTCGATTCGGGTCATCGGCAACCGGCGAATTCCCAAGGAGACTATTCTGGCGCGACTGTTCACGCACCAGGGGGACACGTACGATCCGCTTTCTGTGGAGCGCGACTTTAACTCGCTGTGGAACACGGGGTACTTCGAAACCCTGCGCATCGAGCGCGAGGATACGGAGAAGGGGATCATCCTGAACGTGATTGTGGGCGAGAAGCCTACGGTCCGGGAGATCAATTACAAAGGGTTGAACGCCGTCTCGGTGTCCGACGTTCTGGACCGCTTCAAGAAGGAAAAGGTCGGGCTGACCCAGGAGAGCCAATACGATCCCACCAAGGTGATGCGCGCAGTGACGGTGCTCAAAGACATTCTGGCGGAGCACGGCCATCAGTTTGCCGTCATCAAGCCGGAAATCAAGACAATTCCGCCGGCGTCCGTGCAGGTGAACTTCAATATTAAAGAAGGCCCCACTGTGAAGGTGGGCGAGATCAAGTTCACCGGCAATGAGCATATCAATAGCCTCCTGCTGCGGCGGGCGATGAAGAATCTCCGGCCTATCGGCATTCCCTACTCCATTTTTTTTGAGAATCTTATTCCCCAGACCTTCGACTCCTCCAAGCTTGAAGAGGACACCGAGAGGGTGCGGCTGGCGTATCGGGACAAGGGCTATTACAACGCAGCGATTGAAGAGCCGAAGACTCAGATTCGCGACCAGGGTGGCCTGAACTGGTTTACCTTCCGACCCAACAAGGGCAAGCGCATCGATATCCTGATGCCGGTAGAAGAGGGCGCACGCTATCGTCTCGGCTCCATCACCTTTACGGGCAATAAGGCAGTTCAAAATGTAAAGGCCCTGCGCTCCGTTTTCGCGGTGAAGGATGGAGACTGGTTCAACGCAACGCTGATCAGCAAGGGGTTGGAGAATCTGAAGAAGTCGTACGGCCAACTGGGTTACATCAATTTCGGCGCGATTCCGAAACCCGTCTACGACGAACAGAAGAAGACCGTCTCTCTGGACATCGATATCGACGAAGGTAAGCCGTTTTATGTCTCGCGCATTGAGTTCCAGGGCAACACCATTACCCGCGACAAGGTGATCCGGCGTGAACTGATGCTGGAAGAAGGGCAGGTGTATAACTCGCAGTTGTGGGAGTACAGCCTGTTGCGTCTGAACCAGCTTGAGTACTTCGAGCCGCTGAAGGTGGATGAGGATTCCGAGGCACACCAGGACGCTGAAGCGGGCACTGTCGACCTGCTTTTGAAGGTGAAAGAGAAGGGTAAAAACTCGATCGGCCTGAATGGCGGCGTCAGCGGTTTGTCCGGCGCATTCCTGGGCGTCAATTACCAGACCAACAACTTTCTTGGGCTGGGCGAAACCCTCAGCCTGCAAGGTAACCTTGGCAACGTGAGCCGCCAGTTCATGTTTGGCTTTACGCAGCCCTATTTGCGCAATCGGCCGTTTAACATCGGCTTCCGACTCTTCAATACTAAGCAAGACTTCAACGCGGCCAAAAACTATCAGACGACGACGGGAACCTCGGTAAATTTGAGCCAGGCGCAGCAGTCGCTAACGCAGAATTATAATCAGGCTTCCACGGGCACCGACTTTTCTGTCAGCTATCCGCTCAAGCGGCACGCCTTCCAGCGCGTGGGCATGACCTATTCACTCACCAAGTCGTCCATCACGGCGTTCAGCACAGCCTCACAGACCTTTTTCCAGACCATCAGTTTCCGTTCCGGAATTCAGGGTTCGAATGCCTTGGCAGGCATTGTGAACAGCTCTGCGTCATTCAGCTACATCTACAACACCATCAATAATCCGATGCGGCCGACCGGTGGGAAGGAATACACGGCCCTGTTCCAGGTGGCAGGCATCGGTGGCAACGTACGTTACATATCGCCTCTGGTGGCTTACAAGCGCTTCATGCGCATCCATTACCTGCAACTGTCACCGAATGGGCGGAATATTCTGGGGATGCGCGCGCAGTTGGGTTATGTGCAGGGATTCGGCGGCGATGTGGCTCCGCCAAACAACCGCTTCTATACCGGCGGCGATGCTGATTTGCGTGGCTTTGATATTCGTGGTGCAACTCCCTACGGCTATGTACCCAACCGCACCAATGTGCAATTGACAAACCCGGACGGTACCTGCGTTCCACGCGATCCAACCAATCCGGAAGACAACCAGTGCATCCAGGTGCCGCTTCCGGTCTACGGCATCGCTTCAATCGGTGGCGATACCAGCCTCACTACGAATTTGGAATACAAGATTCCGATTGCCGGTCCGGTCACCTTCGCGTTCTTTGACGATTTTGGCATCGATGTGGCGCTGAACCACGGGCAGTTGAAGCAGAGTCCGGAAGGATTTGCATCCCTGACGGCTCCGCTCTATGGTTGCCCGGTTTACAACAACGGATCTTGCCAAGGCGGTATCCCCGGATCCATGGTCGGGTTCCAGCCGAATATCCGGCCTATCTCCGGCACTAACTTCGTTCCGCGCATGTCCACCGGTGCTGAACTCTCGGTCATCATGCCAGTCATCAATGCGCCTTTCCGCCTCTATTACGCCTACAACCCGCTGCGCCTGTATGAGAGGCCCTTTTGCAATGATGTAATCCTGGGAGAAAACAAGCAGAGTTGCTCGGCCGAACTGATTACCCGGTCCATGTTCCCTCCGGGGGGCGCAGGAGACTACACGTACGCGGAATCGATGGCGGCATACGGCGCCAGATACCAGTTCCGGGAACCCCGTAAAACCTTCCGTCTGACAGTGTCGACGACGTTCTAGAGCAGAATGCTGCTTGGAGATTACAAGTGCTGTGTACGGCACCGTCCCAGTGGGACGAATCTCACGGTGCAGCGGTTTGACGCTCCTACCCAGCCCTCCTATAATCCAGGGAGTTCCTTTTGATGTCTCCGCTAGCGTCTTTTATTCTGTCTCTGCCGTCAAAACCAGCGCGGAGCCCCTCAGAAAAGACGGTATGGTTTCTCAGGAGGCGCAGGCTTGGTCATGCGCTGAAACGCGGACAGCCACAAAGGAATTTCGAAGGAGTTTTTCATTCAAATGAAGCATTCGCTAGCCATAGTTTTCATGCTGGTCTCAGGCATTGTGCCGAGTGCCATCGCTCAAACACCGTCCGCGCCAGCGGCGCCAGCCGTTCCTACAAAGGTCGCTGTCATCGCATTTCAGACGGCGGTGGGTCAGACCAACGAATTCCAACGCAACTTCGCCGACCTGCAAAAGAAGTATGAACCCAAGCGCACCCAGCTCAAGGCCATGGCCGACGAGATCGACGGCCTGCAGAAGCAGTTGCAGGCGCAGGGCGACAAGCTGAGCGATGCCGAGCGGGCGAGCCGTGCCAAAGTCATCGACGACAAGCAGAAATCCGCGCAGCGTCTTGCGGAAGATGCACGGAACGATCTCCAAGGCGAGATGCAAGAGATTTACAATGGGGTAGCTGGAAAGGTGTTTGACACCCTGACGAAGTATTCACAGCAGCAGGGCTACACGCTGGTAGTGGATGGAAGCGGAAACCAGCAGCAGGCTCCGGTGGTTCTTTACGCGAGCCCATCGACAGACATTACAAAGGCCATTATCGACGCATACAACGTGAGCTCGGGTGTTCCTGCGCCGCCACCGCAGCCGGCTGCCTCGGCTCCCAAGCCTGCGGCTCCAAAGCCAGCCGCCGTCCACTAGCTGAGAGTTTCAATCCGTGCAAAGGCCCTCGCGAACCAGGGGGCTTTGCAGCATGATTGGTTTTACTCGGCCGGCAGAGGAAGAATTTCAAAGGAGTTTTTGATTCAGATGAAGCACACCGTCGCATTTGTGATTCCAGTTGCTCTGGGGATGGCACTGAGCGCCGCCGCGCAAAGTTTGCCTGCCCCCAACGCCGCGGCTCCGACTGCTGCAGTTGCCGGGCCGGCCAAGATCGCCGTCATTGCATTCCAGGTGGCTGTGGCGCAGACCAATGAAGGCCAACGCAACTACACGGACCTTGAGAAGAAGTACGCGCCACGAGAAGAAAAAGCCAAGGCTCTCAATGATGAGATCGAGAGTCTGACCAAGCAGTTTCAGGCCCAGGGCGCGACCTTGGCCGATGCTGAGCGCGCCAGCCGTTTGAAGGCCATCGATGACAAGAAGAAGCAACTGGACCGCATGACGGAGGACCTTAAGACCGACGGCAACCAAGACGTGCAGCAGATGTACAACACGCTTGCATCCAAAGTATTCGATGTCATGTCGGCCTATGCAGCCCAGCAGGGATATACCATGGTTCTCGATATGAGCCAGCAGACGACACCGGTCCTCTATGCGGCGCCGTCTCTCGATATCACCAAAGCAATAATTGACGCCTACAACGCAAAGTCAGGCGTTCCGCCTCCTCCTCCGTCGCTGCCCTCGGCACCCGCGCCAGGACCCCAGGCCGCACCCGCACACTAAGACCCCGATTCCAAGGCCTCGCATTTGCGGACCCCTCGCTGTCGACAACTGCCCAGTCGACGGGAGTGGGAAAGGCAAAAGGAGGAGGCGAGTCTGTGGAAAAATCTGTGGAAAGATTCCGCGAAAACTCTGGATTCACCCCAAACTCTACTCTTGCCAACTCTGATTGAATTCTGATAGAGGCTGCAAGTCCTTATATATCAATGAAATCTTGCAATCCAGCCCTCCGACCACGAGTTAAGCTCGGAAAGGTTTGTAGAGGAAGGGTTTAGACGGTTTCCCACATTTCGTGATGAACATCACATGACTTGATTAGGGTGCAATTTTCAGATTTGGGTTATTTTTGTTGATCTTCCCCTACGCGCAAAACCGCCAGGAAGGCTTCCTGCGGGATATCGACCTTGCCGATTCGCTTCATGCGTTTCTTGCCTTCCTTCTGCTTTTCCAGCAACTTGCGTTTACGGGAAATGTCCCCACCGTAACACTTGGCCAAGACGTTCTTGCGCAGCGCGGCGACAGTTTCACGCGCAATGATTTTGGCTCCAATGGCGGCCTGGATAGCTACCTCGAATTGCTGCCTGGGGATCAGTTCGCGCATCTTGGAAACCAGCAGCTTGCCTCGTTCGTAAGCGAAATCGCGATGGACGATGATGGAGAGCGCGTCCACCGGCTCTCCTGAAACCAGGATGTCCATTTTTACCATGGGCGATTGCCACTCTCCCGCGAGCTGATAGTCCAGCGAGGCATAGCCGCGCGAAATAGACTTCAATCGATCATAGAAGTCGAGAACGATCTCATTGAGAGGCAGCTCGTATGTCAGCATCACCCGCGTCGGCGTCACGTATTCAAAGTTCAGCTGCTTTCCCCGCTTTTCCTCCACGAGCTTCAAAATGCCGCCAACATATTCTTCGTTGGTAAGAATCTTGGCAGTTATCACAGGTTCGTGAATGGTCTCAATGTTGGTTGGCTCGGGCCAGCGTGAAGGGTTGTCAACCTCGAGAACTGAGCCGTCGGTGAGCGTGATGTGGTAGCGGACGCCGGGCGCGGTGGTAATCAGATCCAGTTCGTATTCCCGCTCAAGGCGTTCCTGAATAATCTCCATATGCAGCAAGCCGAGAAAGCCGCAGCGGAAGCCGAACCCCAGCGCGACGGAGCTCTCCGGTTCGAAAAAGAAAGACGAGTCGTTGAGGCGAAGCTTTTCGAGAGCGTCGCGCAGCAGCGTGTGTTCATGAGAGTCCACGGTGTAGAGGCCGGCAAAGACCATCGGCTTGATGTCTTCAAACCCTGGCAGCGGCGTAGCGGCCGGCCGTGTGTCGTCAGTGACGGTGTCGCCGATTTTGGTATCACCCACGTTCTTGATAGTGGCCGCAAAGAAGCCCACTTCTCCCGCGATTAATTCGCCGATCTCCACTGGCTTGGGCATCAGCACACCCATCGATTCGACCTCGAATGCTTTCGAGTTGGACATCAGTCGAATGCGTTGCCCTTTGCACATCGTCCCCTGCATCACACGTACCAGGACGATTACACCACGATAGGCATCAAACCATGAGTCGAAGATGAGCGCTTGCAGCGGAGCATTGGGATCGCCTGTGGGTGGAGGGAGCCGGTGCACGATGGCTTCAAGAATCTCGGCTACACCCTGGCCGGTTTTGGCGCTGCATGGAATCGCATCTGTTGCATCCAGGCCGACAGCCTTTTCAATCGCCTCCTGTGTGCGTTCAATGTCTGCCGAGGGCAGATCGATTTTGTTAATGACAGGAATGATCTCGAGCCCGTGGTTAATCGCGAGGTAGGCATTGGCCAGTGTCTGCGCCTCCACGCCCTGGCTGGCATCCACAACCAGCAGCGCGCCTTCGCAGGAAGCAAGTGAGCGTGAAACCTCGTAGCTGAAGTCCACATGCCCAGGCGTGTCAATGAGATTCAGCTGATACGTGTTGCCGTCCAGGGCCTTGTACATCATGCGAACGGCATGGGCCTTGATCGTGATGCCTCGCTCGCGTTCTAGGTCCATATCGTCCAGAATCTGGGCCTGCATCTCGCGGCCCGTCACCGAGCCAGTGAGTTCCAGCAGACGGTCGCTTAGCGTCGACTTGCCATGGTCGATGTGGGCGATGATCGCGAAGTTACGAAGGAAGCGTGCGTCCATGTAGGGATTAACTGAAGGAGGGTTTGCGCATTTCAGGCGCGTCCGCCGCAGCGGACCTCCATGGCATAGCTTATCATCGGGATAGCGTCTTCCGTGGGCACACGTTGACAGTTGAAGCCGCGTCTCTTCATGCGCACTCGCTGGAATAGTTATCGATTGGCTGGTACGGCCGTGCTGGTGTTGTCCCTGGCGGGGTGCGATCCTTCACAAGCCACAAATGCCGCCCAGAACAAGCCCCCGCAGGCCACCGCGCCGGAGTCGGTCGTTGCGCCCGAACCTGCAGTACAGGCAGCACCGCCCGCGCCCGCGCCGCTTACGCCCGCAGAACAGCGCGTGCGCGTACTGATCCAGCAGGTGGAGCAAGCCTACACTTACGGAGAGCAGGCTTATCGGAAGGGCAACCTGGTTGAGGCGAAGGCGGAATTCGATCGTGCAGTGGATCTGATGCTTTCGAGCGGTCTCGACATCAAGAGCGATGAAAAGCTGCAGGCGGAGTTCGATCGCATTGTCGATGGCGTAAACTCTATGGAGATGGAGGCTCTCAAGCAGGGCAACGGCTTTGTGCCCAACGTGGAGCCCACGCCCGCCGACGTGGCCAGCGATGTGACTTTCGAAGTAGATCCGAATATCGTGGCCAAGGCTGAGACGGAACTTGCCACCACCAAGTCCGATCTACCGCTCATGGTGAACGATTATGTAGCCACATACATTAACTTTTTCGCAAATAGCCAGCGAGGCCACAACACGCTACTGCACTCCTTTCAGCGCTCGGGCCGGTACAAGGCGATGATTCAGCGGGTGATGGCGGAGGAAGGCGTGCCCCAGGACTTGATCTATCTTGCGGTCGCGGAATCGGGTTTTCAGCCCCGCGCGCTCAATGGCAGGTCCGGCGCCGGCGGCATGTGGCAGTTCATGCCCCACGGCAACTACGGCCTGGTGCGGAATGGGTATGTCGACGAACGATTCGATCCGGAGAAATCAACGCGCGCCTACGCACGCTACATGAAGTTCATCTACAACCAGCTGGGCGACTGGTACCTTTCGATGGCGGCCTATGACTGGGGCGCGGGCAATGTGCAACGCGCAGTCCAAAAGACAGGCTACGCAGATTTCTGGGAACTCTACAAGCGGAACAACCTTCCCGGAGAAACGAAAAACTATGTTCCGGAAATCCTGGCGGCTATCATCATCGCGAATCATCCCACGCAGTATGGGTTCGACGATTTCACACTGGACCCGCCGGTACTCACCGATACGGTAACCATCAATTACTCCGCGGATCTGAAACTCGTAGCTGACATCGTAGGCGCGCCTATCGACGAAGTGATGGCGCTGAACCCAAGCCTTCTCCGGCAGGTGACTCCACCGGACACCTCGTTCGATCTGCATCTGCCGGCAGGCACGGCCACTCTTTTTGAACAGCGCATTAGGACCATCCCGGAAGGCAAGCGCAACTCTTGGCGCTATCATCGTGTCACGGCTGAGGACACCCTGGCTTCGGTGGCGCGCGAGTATCATGTGGGAGTTGGAGAGCTCGCCGCAGTCAACCAAGTGCGCGAGACCGACAGCATCCAGGGCGTCGAAGCGCTTACGGTGCCGGTTGCACCCGCAGTCGCAATGTCAACACGCATGTTGCTCTACACGGCGCGCAGAGGCGATACGCTTGTGACCATCGCCGACCGTTTCGGCGTTTCGCTTGATCAACTGCGGAGATGGAACAAAATCACTGGGGTTAAAGTTGAAGCGGGAAGGCGTCTGCATGTTGCCGAGCCTTCCTACGTTGCGCGCACTTCCACAACGCACCGGCGTGGAACCGCAGGCGTGAGCCATGAAGCGGCCAGCGAGGATCGACCAACTACCGGGAGTGGAAAAGCTGGTCCATCGCAGAAGCCGGGCGAGGCTGTGACGCGCTCTGCGCAAGGGCCCGGAGTCCACACCCCCGCGAAGAAGACCGAGGCGGCCAACTCGAGGACCGGCGCAAAGACAGGTACGGCCAATCATCGAACCACTAAAGGCCCGTCGAAGAACAGAACGACCAGGAAGAAGAAACAATCGTGATGGAATCATGCAGAAATGGGTGCCAGAGCCGGCGAAAAACAGGTAGGGACCTCATTACGTACTTGTGTTTTCATAGCGTTTGCGTGCAAGCTATTGCTACAATGATTTCCGCGAGCGGAGCAGAGATGCTCACTGCGCGAAGAATGAACTAACCACGATGGCAGCGGCAATCCGCTGGAGGCAAACGGATGGAAGAAGTATTCAAGATGTATGCGATGAATGACGGCGACCTCGATGGGGAGCCTGCGGAGTTGGACCCCGATCACGACGAGGAAGAAGACGAAGAAGTAGAAACCTCCAGCATACTGACGTCCTCTGATGATGACGAGCCAGTGGTTGAAGAGGCTGTAACCCTGATTGTGGAAGAGCCGGTAGCGAAGCCCGCGAAGAAGAAGGCCACGAAGAAAAAGACGGCGGCAGCAAAGCCGCAGACTGCAGGCGCAACGGGCGGCAAGAACGAAGGAACGCCGCCACCGCTTCCCCCCCCAGTGTCTTCCAAGGAAAAGAAGACGCCAGCCAAGAAGAAATCTGCGAAGAAAGCCCCGGAAAAGAAAGCTTCCGCAAAGAAGGTTCCTGCGAAGAAAGCAGCCGCGAAAAAAGTTGTGGCAAAGAAAGCCGCAAAGAAGTCCGCCGCAAAGAAGAAAAGTACTGGCGTAAAGGGCGGAAAGACCGCAGCCAAGAAAGCTACGGTTAGCAAGCGCGCCAGCAAACCCACCAAAAGAGGTAAACCATTGGCAGTTAAGAAAGCAGCAAAGAAGGCGCCCGCCAAGAAGGCAGCAGCGAAGAAAGTAGTTGCCAAGAAGGCTCCGGCGAAGAAGGCAGTGGCAAAGAAAGCCCCTGCAAAGAAGGCAGTGGCAAAGAAGGCGGCTGCGAAGAAGGCAACCAAGAAGTAACCACAACAGGCAACGCAAGGCAAGCAAAAGAGCCCGGCTCAGTACCGGGCTTTTCTGCGTCTGCGCTTAACCCGGGGTCAGAGAGCCAGCTTCGAGATGCTTGAAATGCCAGCGCTGATGTGCGAGGTAATCTTCAATCAGAAAGCGCAGCGTGACCGGCTCATCCTCGCCCACGACACAGGTTGCCCCAAGCAGTTCTTCGGGAATGCGATCCATGATCGCTGCAAGAATCTCATGTTCCGCTTGCCACCAACGCACCAACGTGTCCCACGGGATGCTGACATATCCATGCGCGGCAACCCACGCGTCTTGAGCATACTTTGGGCCAGAGTAGCTACCCTCCGTGGCTGCACGGACAAAGCGCTGGCGGTTGTTCGCTGCCGAGTCCAGCAGATGGCCGAGGATCTGCTTGCGCGTCCATCCCCCTTCGTGCCACGGAATATCAGCGAGAGCCGGTGGAAGCGCCAGCAGCGCGGTGCGCAACACGCTTAACTCTATGCGAAAGTTATTTGCAAGCGTAGCCGACATTTCATCCTTGGATGCGGCATGCCCGGTGGGGCTCCCCAGAGTATAAAACGTGCGGTCCCGGTCACGGAACCGCACGGACTTGCTGCCACGCGGCTTACTTCTTCAGTTCGGCAAGCGCAGCGAGCACTTCTTCCGAGTGAACCTGCGGATCCACCTTGGTCCATTCCTTCACGATTCTCCCCTGCGGATCGATGAGGAATGTGTTTCGGCTAGCGATGGTCATGGGGCCAAAGTGTCCCAATGAACCGTAAGCGTCCACTACTTTATGCTGCGGGTCGGCAAGCAGCCGGAAGGTCAGTCCTTCCTTGGTGCAAAACTCTTTGTGACTGTCCGGAGTGTCGACGCTTACGCCTAGGATCACCGCGTTATCGGCGTCAAACTTCGCCTGATCCCGCTGGAAATTATGAGCCTCAATCGTGCAGCCTTTGGTCATGTCCTTGGGGTAAAAATACAGGACGACCCATTTGCCACGAAAGCTGTCGAGCGAGATTAGCGAGCCATCCTGCGAGGGAAGGGTGAACGTGGGTGCGATCTGGCCAACAGCGGGCATGGTCTGTTGATCGTCCGCATGGACGGAAACGAAGGCGACCGCGAGCACAAGCAACGTGGCGAGGGCAAAGATAATCGGTTTTCTGGGCATTTTTTGGGGACCTCCAATGGATTCGACGGGAAGACGGTGGTGCGGGACTCTAAAAAGCCCTTCGGCCATCAGTATCAGCGCGGAGAAGCCACAATGGCAATCCCTGCCTTCCCGGCTCGCTCGATAATCGACGCCCGATCAAACAGCAGAGTTCGGCCAGCCTCGACGGAGAGGCAACTGGCTCCAGCCTCGACCATGGTTTCAATCGTGCGGATGCCGATGACGGGTACATCGAAGCGCATGTCCTGGTTGGGCTTTGCCACCTTGACGACTGTCAGCCGTCGCTCCAGCGTGGAGGGATCTCCGCCTAGCGAGCTCATCAGTTGCCCCGCGCGGGCAATTGTCGCGTCTGTGCCTTCCATGGCCTCCACGGCCACACATGCCTGCGCGGCCACCACCACAGTCTGGCCTATATCGAAGCCGGCAACGGCGCGTGCCACCCCCAGCCCGTAAACAATGTTCCCAGCTTCTGCCTCGTCCGGCGAACGCGCCGTCAGCACTCCCTTCTGCGCCAGCAACGGTTCAAGATAGCTGGTGGAGCTCACCAACTCAATCCCTTCGTCGCCCAGTACCTTGGCCACCGCGCCCAGCAGTATGTCAGTCGAGCGCGTGCGCAGGTTCAACAACAGCTTGGCCAGTCGCCAGTCAGGTCGAATGCTCGAAAAAATCTGTTTGTGCTTCACTTGGCCGGCCATCACCGCGCGGGTCACGCCCTCCTTATGGAAGGTTTCAATCAAGCGTGAGAGTTCGCCCAGTGAAAGCCAGTAAACGGCGATTTGATCATCCGTGGCCGCGCGCTGATCAATTTCAGGATCCGTCTCTTCGCGGATCGCGGCGACCACCACGTGCAGGCCCTCGGCGCGTGCCGCATCAAGCAGCAGGAAAGGGAAACGGCCGTTACCGGCGATGAGACCAAGCTTCATCTACTTGATGACCCCCCGATGACTGCGCTCGATGAACCCCACCAGCAGCCCGACGTCCTCGCCTTCCAACTCCCGTATTTTTTCGAGAGCCTGTGTCGTATTCAGCTTGGACACCAGCAGCAGCCGGAAAGCCTTCTGCAACGCCCTGATCCGCTCCGGACTAAAGCCCTTGCGCTCCAGGCCCACGCTATTCACCCCGAAGGCCTTGTTCTCTCTCCTCGAAGAGGTCTTCGAGAACGGAAGCACATCTTGGGTCACAATGGTGCCGCCGCCGACAAACGCATATTTGCCTACCGTGCAATGCTGATGCACCGGGCTGAAGGCCCCCACTGTCGCGTAGTCCTCGATGATCACATGCCCGGCTAGCGTGGCCGCATTGGCCAGAATGCAATGGCTACCAACGTGGCTGTCGTGGCCAATGTGCACACAGGTCATCAGCAGGCAACCGGAGCCGAGCCGCGTGATGCCGCCTCCGCCTACAGTGCCGCGGCTGATGGTTACGTTTTCGCGGATCGTGTTGTCATCGCCGATTTCAGTCTCCGTCGGTTCGCCGCCATATTTCAAATCCTGCGGCGCAATGCCGACTGCGCAAAAGGGATGAAAGATGTTGCGCCCTCCGATTCGCGTGCGCCCATCCAGAACCACGTGAGAGATGAGAGCGCAGCTCTCGCCGAGCACCACTTCCGGCCCGATGGTGCAAAAGGGTCCCACCGTGCAGGACTCCGGAATCACCGCGCCCGGCGCGATGATGGCGCTGGGATGAATGCTCACTGTAAGCGCTCCGGGGCCGAGGTCGGGGAATCAGCCGGCGGATTCCGCTCCCCCACCCGGGGCACCACCGCGCAGGTGAGCGTGGCCTGGCAGGCGAGCTTGCCGTCGACGTACGCCTTGCCCTCAATGCGTCCGGCACGCGAGCGAAACGAAAGCACGTCCACCTCAATGCGCAACTGATCGCCTGGCGTTACCGGTCTGCGAAACTTGGCGCGTTCAATGCCGGTAAACACAACCAGCTTGCTATCGCGGTCGGGAATCTCGGCCATCATGATGATGCCTCCAGCCTGGGCCATGGCTTCCACTACGAGTACGCCGGGCATGATCGGATAGCCGGGAAAATGACCCTGAAAGAACTGCTCATTAATCGTCACGTTCTTGATGGCCACAAGGCGCTTGCGCGGCTCAAATTCGACGACCCTGTCGATCATCAGAAAAGGGTAACGGTGAGGAAGGAAACCCAGGATCTCCTGGATGTCAAACGTCATTCTCTTGCTCCGGCACGCACGATCTTGGCGGCATCGCACTCGTCAGGATTATAAAGGAGGGCACGTGTGGCAGATTTCAGGCGACGGGTTACAGATGACAAATCAAAGACGCGATTCGTCCCTTCCGCTCTATGGTTTCCGGTCTGCACAGCGAGAGTGCGAGTTCTCTGTCATCTGTAACCTGTCATCTGCCTTCTCACTTCTTGATCCGCCGCGTCACCGCATCCACGTCCCAGAAGTCTGCCGGAAAGTCCTGGTTGTATCTCACATGTACCAGGTAATACTGCCGGATCTCGTCGTCGTTCTTGTAGCGGGAGATGGTGAAGGGTGTCGGGAACCCATCCATTACGTGGTAATCGTCATACTCTTCGGCGTCGAGGTTTTTGTCCTTGTAGAGCGGATCGCGCCACTCGAAAGTGCGCCGAAGCGGCAAATGCGTCTGCGTATCCGTCTGGATGGTGATCGCCTCATTCGACGACGAAATCAGCGTCACCTGGTCGGCAAGGTGGCGCTCGGCAAGGTGCTGCCCTTCGTAAATTAAAATTGTTTGTGGATCTTTCAGCCAGACTTTGATGGCGGTCTCGATTGAGTGGTCGCGCCGGCGCAGCCAGTCGTCCACCTGATCCTGGGGTAGCGCCACCTTTCCTTTGTAGGTTACTTCCTCGCCCGTTCGCCCCTCGTAAAACTGCACAACGTCCCTATGTTTTGTGTATTCAATGCGATCGTGGTCGGGCCACTGGTGAAACTCGAAGTACTGGGTTGTTCCGGCGTCCGGCTTCCCGTGGAAGAAGGCTGCGACTTGCCCCTCGCGCTCCTGGTTTTTCATGTTCAGCCAGGCATCGCCGCCGAGGGCCTGGACCATGGCGTCAAGCACTGCGCGGGCCTGTTTGGCGTTCTTAGCGCCAATGTCGTCAGTGGTTTGCGTCGAAACCGGCAGTGCCACGATTAGGAGCGTGAGCAGGACCGGAAGAGCTTTGCGCATTCGTTCAGCCTCCACGTTGGTTTGACGCGCTTTCTAGCGTAACGACACGGAGAGGGGCTGTCGAGGGAGGGGTGGAATCAGATGGCGCGGATGAGGCGCACGGGGAGAAAAATGACGGCGCTGACCAGTTCCAAAGCGCCACCGACGGCGATGCCGACGATGCGGAAAGGCAATAGAATCAACCACACAAGGGGATAGAGCAACAGGGCCGCCAGGGCCAGCGGCCAGCAGAGGACGAAGAGGATGCACCAGAGCAGGAACTTGATCATGGCTTGAACGCCTCAGCGTGCGGGCACCTGCCCACAGGCTCTCTTCCCATGATACGAGGGCGGGGCGGGATCGGTTCCAGACGGGAAAACAGTGGTCAGTGGTCAGTCCTCGGCTCTCAAATGGCTGCTTAAAGGGTTGTTCTACATAGCTGAAAAGGTTGCTCAAGTGGTTACAAAACATGCGAAAGGTATGCTCAAGTGGTTGTCTTTCGCGTCGACATGAACCTTGCGGGCAGCCTTTTCAATGTGTTTCGGTTGCAGAGAATTGAACTATACGAAGGAAAGGATTGCTCAGAATTGAACGCTTTTTGGGAAAATGCGCTGATTTTGCACGAGATAATGGCTTAACTTATTGATACTGCGTTGTTTATTTCGGATTTTTTTTGCAGTGCAATTGCACGGCGAATGGGTTGCAGGCGGCTCCGCATCAGGCCGTTGCTCGCGTCCTCAATCCCCGGTCTCCGGAAGCGAGAGACCGGGGGCACCCTCATTGTGGTTAGACACCGGGGCCACATGCATTGGCGAGGTGGGCCTCTTGTTTTTGAGTGATGTTGGACACATCGCAACTCGAAACCGAGGCTTCAAATCAATGACTATGAGGCAAACTCTGAGATGGACACGAAAACATTGATCGACAAACTTACCTATATTGAATTATCGATTGGGGTGAGAAGCAACAATGAGGTTCGGAATATGGTGATCGATGTTCAGGATTGCCTACTTCTGATGCAGCGAGAGAGAGCGGAATCCCTTCGCATGCGGTCAAGGCATGGTGCAGTCCGGACCACGCCTTACGCTTATTTCAGCGGCCTATTACATCCTCGCCGTTGGCGTCGTGCGGTCGCTGCCATTCGGCTTCGCGTCGGTACATCGCCTGATTCGAAACTTTGAACATCTCCGCCCGCGTCCTGGCCGCTTGAGGTTGTCCTGAATGCAACGGGCTCACTGACAACTCCCTAATCCGAGGTTTTGCCAGTTCATTTGATTCAATATCAAGGATTCACAATGCATGCCCCGTTTCAGGCTGGCGGGGTTCCTCGATTCCCAGGTCCCAAAGGCGGGGGACCCGGGCACCTGCAGTTTTGGGAGGGACGCACTTGGGCCACCCGCCAATTTAGATCTTGTCGGGGTGGTTCTTGCGTATCCAGTCTTCGACAAGTTTGCGGACTTGGGCCGCTAGTTCGACGGCGAGATCAGCCTCGCCTTGCGCCACAAGCCCGTAGTCGTCGCAGGCTCCCGTATTTCGCTTTTTGCGTAAGGCATCGAGCTTAGGGATGAGCCTTCTCTTTGGATCGATGGAGAACTCGAGGGCCTCGATGGTGCGGTAGTGCTCGCCTCCGCCGCCTCTGACGACGCGGTATCCGGTGGCGCGTAGTGCGGCTGTCGCGGAAGCGCGAATCGCGTCATATGCAAGGCTGAGTTGCGCGTCAGCGGACATTTCACTTGCGACCGCTTTCTGATAGTCGCTGAGATGCCCCTCAGCATTCGCGAGCAGGCGTTCGATCTCCTGCCGATCAGACCCAAGCTTCTCAAGCCATCGATTACTTGCCTAGTTCTCCAAGGACATTTTCATCCCCAATGAGGAACAGCTTCTTTTCAGAGAGAACTGTCTTCAGAAAATTGCCGCGAATCTTTTTGGCGAACTCCCGCACCGAGTATGCAGTGGGGTTGATCTCCCGGTTCAGCATCTTCTGGGCATCTCCGAGGCTGGCGACTACGTCGCTGAACGAGACTGTTCCCACAATCATCAGATCGATGTCGCTGTGGCCTGCTTCCTGAGCACGAGCTACCGACCCGTAGACGAAGGCGAGTTTGATGTTTTTCTTGAGCGGGGTTAGGGCTTCGAGGAGCGTGTCGTGGACGCCGACGGTCTTGGCGACGAGGCTGCGCATCTCCTGGAAGACCGGGCTGGCTTGATTGGCGCTGTAGAGGGTTTGGGTTCCGAGGGTCTGTTTGGTCACGAGGCCGGCGTCCAGTAACTGGCGAATCTCGCGCTGCACCGGGCCAAGAGAGATTCCGGTTCGACGGGAAAGCTGGCGGAGATAGAAGGACTCGCCGATGTGGCCGTAGAGCACGGCGAGGATCGCGCCGCGCGTGCGGCCGAAGAGGGTTTCGGAAAGGATGGTGGCTGTACCCATTTCGGGGTCAAATGTACCCGAAAAGGGTACGAAGGGTAAGGGGGTTCGGTGCGGTCTTGATTTCCTGGTCCCGAAGGTGAGGGACCGGACACCTGCCGGTCGAGGTTCCTGCGAGCCCACCCTTCGCTAGAAAAAAGCGAAGGATGGGGCACCGACAATGGGGCGCGTTGAAAGCATGTAAGCTACAGATTCTACATTCTCCTAAATCCCCATGAGCTTCACGAAACCCATAGCAGTAGCACAAATAAGCACAAATTCTTCCGGTGACCCCTCCGCTGTTTATCAATCGGCTCCGGGTGAATCCCTGCCTATCCGGGCGTTAGGGTCGGCTAGCACCCCGCAACTCTTCAAGAGGATTAATTCGGATCTTCGTCCCTCGAAGGAGTAGTTCCGCTAGTTCCCGAAAGCCCAGTTTTCGACGAAGTGTTTGATGTGCTGACAGGTTAGTTGTCACTCAGGACGTAGGATAACGTCTATACCGAACGACTTCGCGTACGCATCTACGACTTCTGCCGACTTCGGAAATGTGACGACAATTCGATTTGGTCCCTCCCATGCGGCGGTGGCAGCCCCTGGACCTACGTTCTTTAGTTCAAGGATGGGTTCATACTCATAGCCCTTGTTTGGATTGCCTGTGCTTAGATAGGCAAAGAAGAAGTTGTATTGGCCGCAAGTCCTATGAAGACTCTTGAAGTTGTGTGCTCCCCCATCCGGCGCATTCACAAGCCTCTGCTCTGTATCGGGGCTACAGTTTCCGTCTGAGAAATGGCTCATGGGAACGATGAATAAAAAACAGAAAGCCAGCCATCCCAAGCCCGCAACCAACGCGAGGCCCCCGATGACTTCAAGCAGGATGTGAACCCAACGGATTGATTTAGACACGTCACGATCCTAGCAGGGAACTAAAATAACCGGCCTCGGGTTCACTGTCCGACCATCAACTTCCCCTGAAGTCGCATCTTCGGAACTGTGTGGTTACCCGTTGAGAACTGGCCAGGGTTCACCGCCTAGTCGGGAATTGCTCATGTTAAACCAGAGCTGCGTTGATGGTGTAGCACAAAACTAGCACAAAAGCTCAAGCTCATTCTATAACATATTCATTCTAAGTTACTTAGAGTACATCAAAGACCTGGGGCACCCACTTCATGGGCTAGGAATGAGTGGGCCACCCGCCCATCCGCGCTGGCCTCTATGCCCGTGTCTCCAGTCTGGACCAGCAAACACTGCCCATGCTGAACCGCGCCATGAGCGAGTAACGACAGTCGGCGATAGGCTTTGAACCCAGATTCACTCATTGTCGCCGGCCCGTGAGTCATGTTTCAGAATGTCTCCCGGGGTACAGTTGAGCTCTTTACAGAGAGCGTCCAAAGTGGAAAATCGAATAGCCCGCGCCTTATTGCTCTTAAGAATGGACAGATTCGCCAGCGTGATTCCGACGCGGCCGGCCAGTTCTGTTAGAGAGATGCCACGATCGAGCATGACTCGGTCAAGATGAATCCGTATCGCCATCGCCTCACCTATACCGTTAGCTCGGCCTCTGTCTTGAGCGCGTAGCCGCGACGAAAAACCTCAGCAAGCACGACGAGAACGAGGCCCATAAAGATCGAGTCGTAATCGATGGCCCACGAGTAACCTACACCGGACGCAGTATAGGTCCAGCGTTTCAGAAGAACGCCGCAAAAGACCGTTCGCAGAAGGGCGCTGGCAACCACGGCACATCCCATCAGCCGCAATCTGTTTGGTATTTTGGGATGAAAAGGCTCGCCGATTCCTGCGGGTTCCAGAATTCGCATCAGCAGGTAAAGAACCACCGCGTGGCAAAACCGGGCAGTTAATTCCATAGCCCAGATCCACCATCTCTCCTCCCCTCCGCGCAACATGGCAAAGGAGACCTGCACCGGGCCGCTTCCGACGTCGAACGACAAATATTGGAGGCCGTAATGAAGAACCGGAGCAAGCGCCATCAGCAGAACGCGCAGGACCTCCACAAAAAGGAGAATCTTGACTAATAGATGGAGCTTGGAAGCAATCGATTTCGGACCAATCAGATTCATATCTTCTCCTGTGAAACGGGGCACGCGGAAGGGTAGCGAAGTGGTATCTACCGGAGTAAACGGCGCTTGAGCAGGATCGCAACAGCCTTCTCCAGGACCGGATCGCGCCCATCTTGTATATCCGAAATTGTCGGTGCGACGCTCAACTGAGGTTGAACTCCGACGCCTTCAAAGATGCGGCCATCGGGATACTCAACGTCCGCCATCATAATCCTCGCTGTGCCTCCGCCTGGCAATTTGAACATCACAGAATCTCCCGTGCTCCCTGGAGTATTCGCCCCAACCAGCGTGCCACGGTGCATCGCATCGAATAGGACGACAAAGTTTTCTGCTGCTGAGAAGGTTCCAGGGCCCGCGAGGACGATTACGGGCTTTGAATAGTGATGAGCGGGATCGGGAGTTTCTTCGCCCCCTGCCTCACTCGTCCATCCAACAATCCCGTAGCTACGAGCACCTGGCTTGTAGTCCAGCGTCCGAACGCTTACCTGCGCGAACGGTCGATCCGTAAGCATTCTCAAGATTGCAACTGCATTCTGCTGATTGCCGCCATAGTTTTCCCGCAGGTCTAAAATTAGCCCGTCCGCCTGTGCAATGGCTGCGAAATTGTCCAGCATTGCCTTCGCACCCTTATCATCCACGAATTCATGCACGGCGAGATACGCGACCTTCTCGTGCAACATTTTGAATTGCACAGGATCTCGATTCGGTTCGCTGCATTTCGAGGAGGGCTCGCAATAGCGGTGAACGATAATCGATTTTGTTTCCCCATTTGCCTCCTTTAGCGTTAGCCGGATCGCCGCAGATTTGTCACCTTGCAAGAGCATGTAACCGTAGGTGCGGTTTTGGCGGTCCTGGTCTGTAGAACCGGACGCATAAGGTGCGACGGAGCTTTCCGCATACAACCGTGCCTCCTTGTCGTTGATCGAGACGATTTCGGTGCCAATCGTGACTCCATTGGCCTGAAGCACTGGATCGAAGACATCCGTGACAATCACCTTGTCCTCGATTAGTTGTGTGCGCATTGGCGGACTCGCGAGGAACTTGTCATTGAGTTCCTTGGGGAGCCAGATTTCCGTGTGTCCATCGCGCAAGGCGGCGACAAAACGCCTAAGAAGCGCGTAATAATCTGCCGTCGTGCGAGCTGCGCGCACCCGGGGAAGATAGTTCATATAGTGCAGATCCCAATCCAGATCCGGCAGGCGGCCAAAAAACGGAAAATTGAAACGCGCCTCCGACCAAATCTCCGAAAGGCCCGCGATCTTTTCTTCGTCCGTCAACTCCGCCTTATAAGGCGACGCAATCGCGGGGTTATCCTTCCAGACCGCTCCCTCGCGATCTATTTTCGCCACGAATTCTTGAAACTCGGGGTCGGTTCGCAAGGAGGCGAGGTCGGAGTCATTTCTTAATTGGTCTACATTAAGAATGATGGCTCGATCCGACATTTGCCGAAGAGTGAGCAAGGCATCTTTGGATTTGCCCGCAAGCGCTTGGCATGAAGCTAACTCGTCAAGTGCACCGAGCCAATCGGGTAAGGCAGTTATTCGAGGATCGGCAGACAGCTTTTCAAGAACCTTGATTGCTTCGGCATAAGCATGTTTTTGATAGAACGCGTCAGCTTGCCGTGCCTGATCGTGCAGTATCTGTTCCGGCGTTTCCTGTGGTGATTGCGCCAGGAGGAAATGAGTGAAGCTAAAGATCGATAGCAAAAGAAAGCCAGATCTCATATGACCTTTCCTGGTCGGCACCTGTGCGGACCGAAATCATGGCAACTAGCGTCGCTAAGCCGCATTCAATCGAATAACCTTCGGGCCGATGAGCTTCGTTTATTCCAAAGCGCAATTGTCCGGCATTGATTATCGAATGTCAATAAGAAAATACTCTTTTTCGATAAACAAGTTATGTTTTTCGATAATCCGATATGATTGAGCACTGGTCAATCAGCGGCGAGTATTACCCAAGGTGAGGTGGCTCAAGCAGTGGAGTAAGGTGTTTTAACTCGTTTTATGACTTGGACCCGATAGCCCTCTCGATCGACAGCGTCAACCAGATGCTTTTACCTCTCGTCGTCGCGGCAAAGCCGCCAGGAATTGACCCGGTATCCAGGACAACGCAGACTTGCCGAAAACACACTCGACCAGGCTGAAAATGGCGGTGGTGGCGCCAATGCCGAGAGCGATGGTGAGGATGGCGGCGATAACGAAGCCGGGCGACTTTACCAGCATGCGTAAGGCGAGGCGCACGTCCTGGAGCAGAGTTTCTAGAAACGGAAGGCCTTGTTCGGCGTGGTAGTCTTCGCGGACTGCTTGCATGGAGCCGAACTTCAGCAGTGCCTGACGGTGCGGCAGACGCTCGCGGGAGGTTCGCACGGGCCTCGTTGACTCCCGGCTGGTGTGCGTCCTCGACTTCGAGCGCGCCCTCGGCTAACTCACCGAAACGGAGCAGACCGTCCTCGTGCTCAACTACCGCGAACCCCAGCGGCAGGACCACGCTGCGAAGGTGATGCAATGCTCGATGAGAAAAGGGAGCTACATCCTGCCCCGCGCCCGCAAGCGTCTGGCCGCCATCCTCGACTGCATGAACATACTGTGACCCCGCCAAAGCCAGCCAGCGCGCCTAGAACATCCACCATGCCGTGGCTTCCCAACGTGCGCCGACTGCGTACAGTGTCCACCCGCCGACGAAGCCAATGAAGACGGGAAGCGAGTTACTTCCGGGTTGTCGGTGATACGACCGGAACAGCGCCGAAGCCACGGAAAACGCTCGAGAAGCCGACTTCACGGAAGTAATCGGTGGTCGGGTAGCGCATTTATGATTTTCTGCTCGCCAACAAAGGAAGATTGGAATGGGAATCCTGCCGCACGAAAAAGTTCGCGGCGTCACAATACGACCTCAAGCCGTTCATTGCGCTTTTCACAATTCGTTCTTTTCTCAGATGGCCCGCAAGACCGCCACGGTAGCGTCATCTGTCTGGATACCTCCTGAAAAATCGTCCATCGCATCGAGGATAGACCGAACGACTTCGGATGCGGATTCTAATCGGAAGCGATCTGCAACCTGGAGCAGGCCCTCAACTCCCCACTCCTCGCCGGAACGGTTGGACGCCTCGGTGACTCCGTCGGTGTAGGCAATGACACGGTCGCCTGGCTGAAGCCGGACGACCCGTTCCTGCCAGGTTGTGCCAGGGAACAGACCCACTGGGGCTCCGCTCGGCTCAAGCCAATCGGCGGTGCCGTCCTGGTGAAGAACAACGGGGGAATTGTGGCCCGCATTCACGTACCGAAGCGTGCGTGCCTCACGGTCCAACACACCGCAGAACAGCGTGGCATAGCGGCCTTCGAGCGACGAGGTGCAGACCTGCAGGTTCACGATCCGGAGTAGTGCGGCCAGGTTGTCACCTGTGAATATGGACGCAGTGCGCATCGACGCCTGAACGTTGGCCATCAGCAGGGCGGCTGCAACGCCCTTTCCGGAGGCGTCGCCGATGAGCATGGCCAGTCGCCCATCCGAGAAGGCCGAAAAATCGTAGCAGTCGCCGCCCAGAGCTCGCATCTGGCGGCAACTCGCACTATAGTCAACCGTGCAATACTCCCCGGCCGAACCCCGCATGAATCGCTTTTGAACGGAACAGGCCTGTAGCCAGTCCTGGCTTACATCCACCACTAAATCATCGGTCGTCATAATCCAGCCTCTACTCGTATGTCGTTTCTGTGTGCACAATTTCGACATAAGGAGGTTTGATTATTTGTCTTAAGATTTTTTTTGCGGGGATGTCGAGAATGGCCGTTCCGGCTCCGACTATCGGATGAAAGCGCAATCCGAGCCTGGCAGGCCGGCCATTCAGTGGGTCGAGAATGGGCACTCGGATGCGGAATTCACAAGAAAGTCCAGGAGGACATGCCATGACGACCCTAACCCCTTATCTCTTGTTCGACGGAAACTGCAAACAAGCCATGGAATTCTACAAATCCTGTTTCGGCGGGGAGTTGACAGAGATTCGAGTGAAGGATTCTCCCGCAAAAGACTTCATGCCAGCGTTTCAGCACGAGAAGATCCTCAACACCCGGCTGAAGAGCGACAACGTCGATCTCTCGGCATCGGACTGGCTGCGGCTCGACCGCACGCCAGTGCCGGGCAATACCGTTTGCCTCTTTCTGAGCGGCGGTACCCTTCAGGAACTAACCGCTCTCTTCGCAAGTCTCGCGGAAGGCGGAGAGGTAACGGACCCGCTGACCGAAATGTTCTTCGGTACATATGGCGCCCTGAACGACAAATTCGGCCTCCGATGGATGTTTCATTCCAATCAGGGGCGATAGTCGAATGCACTTGAATCACGCAGAGAAACTAGCAAAGGAGAAAAGGTCATGAAATACATTCTTCTGATGTCCGGCACAAGAGCGGGTGTCTCCGGGTATCACGCATGGTCGCAAAGCGACCGGGATACGCATTTGCAGACCCTGAGGGACCTGATGAAAGACCTGTTAGAAACTGGAGAGTTCGTTGCCACCCAGCCACTGGTTGAACCGAAGGAAGCCAAAGTGGTGCGCGGTGAAAAGAACGGACTGCCGATCACGGACGGCATCTTCCCCGAGTCAAAGGAGTTCCTGCTGGGCTACTGGATTGTCGACGTGGCCACACCCGAGCGCGCGTACGCCATCGCGGGCCGGATTTCGGCAGCGCCCGGACCCGGAGGTATTCCGACCAATACGCCGATTGAGGTACGGCAGTTCCTGAATCCCGCGAACACTGCGCACTGAGTCGGCAACAAGCAGGAATTCAGGAACCAACTGCCTTATTGAGCCGAACCGGGGGCAAACTGCGAAAAAGGAGCCTAATGAAATGAAATATATTCTGATGCTGAGCGGAAAGAAGTCGGATTTCGAGGGATACGCCCGGTGGTCGAAAGACGACCTTCAGGCGAATGCTGTCTTCATGCGCGCGTTCAGCAAGGAGCTGAAAGACTCCGGCGTATTTGTAGCTTCGGAAGGCCTGGGATGGCCGAATGAGGCCAGGCTCGTCCGTGCCGGCAGCCACGGGGAGGCCATCACCGACGGAGTTTTTCCCGAATCCAAGGAGTTTCTTGCCGGATACTGGATCATCGACGTGGACAGTCCCGACCAAGCTTACGCGATTGCGGCACGGCTTTCTCAGGCCCCCGGAGCGGCAGCAACGGCGGGAAGCATGCCTGTCGAAGTCCGGCAGGTGCTGAGAGGCCACGGCGATTTGAACCTGTAGGGGCTTTACCTGGAGAACTCATGAGCGGTCAGACTCCGGAGATTCCAATCGAGCACCTGATGCGAGAACTGGCACCGCTGGTGCTCGGTGTGATCACCCGGCGCTTTCGCGACTTTGCCCTGGGAGAAGATGCGACACAGGAAGCGATGCTGGCGGCTTTCAGGCAATGGCCGCAGGAGGGCATTCCCGAGAATCCTCGCGCATGGCTGATCCGCGTGGCATCACGCCGATTGACGGACATGATTCGCAGCGATGTGGCGCGCCGCCACCGAGAAACCGCTATTACGGCAGAGGAAGAGCCGGCGATTGGGCCGGCGGAAGGAATCGAATCGGATATGGATCCCGAAGATACCCTTATCCTCCTGTTCATGTGCTGCCACCCGGCCCTGAGCAAGTCCTCGGCCATAGCGCTGACGCTGCGGGCCGTTGGCGGCCTTACCACAGCGGAGATTGCCAATGCATTTATGGTTCCGGAAGCAACCATGGCACAGCGGATCAGCCGCGCAAAACAGACCATCAAGGCCTCGAAAGTTCCCTTCCGCCTGCCGACACCACAGGAGCGGAAGGAACGGCATCCTGCTGTGCTCCACGTACTGTATCTGATCTTTAGCGAAGGTTACGCGAGCAGCGTCGGCGCGCGGTTACAGCGAGTGGATCTGGCGCAGGAGGCGATTCGGCTGACGCGGAGCGCCCGGGCTTTGCTGCCGGAAGACTCGGAAGTGGCAGGGCTGCTGGCGTTGATGCTGCTAACCGATGCGAGGCGGCCAGCGCGCAGCGGACCGAATGAGGAGCTGATCGCGCTGGATAAGCAGGACAGGAGCCTGTGGAACCGGGCCGAGATCACCGAGGGCACGGAGCTTCTGACGTTCGCTCTTTCACAGGGAGCCGTTGGCCTCTACCAGCTCCAGGCGGCGATTGCCGCCGTCCATGACGAGGCGCCGCGCCAGGAAGACACGGACTGGCCCCAGATTGTGGCGCTGTACGAGCTGCTTCAGCGCGTGGCGCCCAGTCCCGTGGTGACACTGAACCAGGCAATCGCCATCGCGATGGTGCACGGACCAGAGCGGGGGTTGGCTCATCTGCGGGCGCTTGACAGCGACGAACGATTCGCTGGGCATTACCGGCTGGACGCAGTGCGTGGGCATTTGTACGAGAAGCTAGGGGACCTGGCGAGAGCAGTCCAACACTATCGAAGCGCCGCGGCCCGAACAACCAGCCTTCCAGAACAGAACTATCTGATGACCCAGGCCGCAAGGCTCGAAGAGACTCGCACACAATTGAAGGATGGTCCACCTCAACTGGAATCGCGGCATTGAAGCTGTTCAACCTCAAGAACCGTGGATTGCACTTTTCAGTTCCTTGACTAAAGGATGGGAAGCGACTCGCTGAGATCGCGCTAGCTAACCCGCCGGGGGGTACGCTGAGGCGCAGCGGACAAAGTGTCGATTAGCATCGATTGCTCCCAATCTTCAGGATTACTCCCCGAAAACGCGCCAGGATCCTGGAATTTCGCTTTTGCCTGGATCGTCGCCAATCCGTGCTCTCTTCTGCGCCTGCAATAGACAACGACGATGATGGCGGCGATTACGACAAACCGCAACAGCGACTACCAGAGCGACGAGGATTTGTTGATCCATGGTCGCCTCGCTTCTGGGGTTGAGATGCCGCGTGGGAATCCGGAGTTGTGGATGGCTCCCGGGCTTGGTGGAACGACCAAAGCACTTGCGTGGATCGCACGATTTTTCCGGCAAAAGCCGGTTATCATTCAGACACACATTCTTTTTGGATTCCCAATCTCTATCATGCGGCGCTAGAATTCGGTCAGGTCGGCTCTGAAGCAGGAGGTTCCGGTTTAGACATGACCACGCCGAACAAATGGAAATCCTGGATCCAGAAGTTAGGCTACCTGGAGAAGCCGCGGGCTGAAAGGCGAGCCCCGTCAGGGTTTTCCGCGCGGCGGCGGAACAGTTCCGTTTCGATACCGGCCGCTGTGAGGGATATCAGCTCTACCGGACTTCATATCCTGACAGAAGAACGGTGGCCTCTGGGCGAGTTGATCACCTTGACGGTGCAGGTGGAACCGCTGGTGGTGGATCATTCGGAGCCTCAGATTGAGGTGCAGGCGCAGGTTGTGCGGCATGGTGAAGGTGGCATCGGATTAAGGTTTGTTCTGCCGGAGGGCGTTGATCCGAACCTGTGGGATGTTCTGTTGAGAAACGTAGTGGTTCTAGACCAACCGAAAGACATTTTGCATAATCTCAGGGTGCTGCGGACTGTCCTGTTCCTGTGCCGGCTTTGCCATGCCGGGGCCCATCCTTCCATAGAGTTATTTGGCGGAGCACTGGATCTTGCCAGGACCGAGAACGCCATGGAGATTGCATTCCGCGCGGAAAAACTACTGGCTGCGGGACCCGATGCTGAAAAGATGCGCGCTCATCCAGACCTGGTGCTAAGGATCCTTAAACATGGGTCATGGGCGGATAGTTTGACGAGGCAGCTTTGGGCAGGTCTGCTGGCCACATCCTGCACGGTGGATGGAAAAGACGAATCGAATAGCGAGTTTGCCGAATTGCTGGTGAATGTTACACGTTCGCAGTGCCGGATTCTTCTTGCGGGTTGCATGAAGGCGTTGGAGGCGGGGCCAGCGACTTCGGGTGCACCATCGCCTCGAATCATTGTTACGAACGAACAGATGATCCGGCTTACCGATATGTATGACCAGACGAGAAATGCGACGGATATTGCGTATCTTTTTACCGGGGGAATGATTGAAAAGAACTTTGACTTTACATCTTACGTGACCACGGAAATCATCGATATCACGCCTACCCCCCTGGGTCTGGAACTGTACAAACGCGGAAAAGGGGATTGCATCAATCCCGATTCGACATTGGACGTATGGAACGGCGCTGGAATGTCGCCGCAGATGCAGTTGCAGCTGACAGATGTGGGATTACAGCTGACAGCTGACGGGTTACAGGTTGGAGATGGCGAATTACAGATTGCTGATTTCAGGTTACCGAATGTAGATGACAGGTTGCAGATTACAGATTATGAGTTAACGCGAGGGAAGGGCGGGAATCGGCCTCGGCGAATTAGGAAGTCCAAGCATTCAGCGTGACAAAACGGTGATTCCCTTTATATTTCTCAATCAGTTGCCCTGCTGCAGCGACTGAGGGGCCGCGATTCGCGCCCAGGCCTCGATGGCCCCCATCGTGAAGGACGATATTTGCCGCCCGACCCTGACGCTCGAGGCCGTCGATGGTGCGGGCGATGCGTCCCGCGATGGCATCGGCAGATGGCGTTTCCCAGTCGGTGGTCATCGCATTCCATGTGACAGGAACCATCCCCAGACGGCGGGCCGTGCGTAGAACAAATGGGCGGCGCGCTCCGAATGGGGGCCGGAAGAATCGCACCTGCGCACCCAGGATCTGTTGCAGCGTATCGCTGGTGGTGGTCAGTTCTTCCGTCACTTGCCGCGCCGGCGTGAGCGCCAGATTCGGATGACTCCAGGAATGATTGCCGATGAGATGACCTGCGGCGGCCACCCGCCGGGCCAGGGCACGCTCAGCTTTGGCGAAGCTTCCGACCATAAAGAATGTAGCCTTGACGTTGTGCTTTGCGAGCAGATCAAGCAGTTGCGGAGTCCATGCAGGATTGGGGCCGTCGTCAAAGGTGAGCGCCAGTTCGCCGGGCTTGCGGGGGGCGGTGAGCGTTTTGCCAAAAAGCTGTGAATCCGGCCAGAGGGCGGCGTAGGCGCAGCCGCCCCATGCGAGGCCCGCGGCACCCAACGCGCCTAACCCTGCGTACATCCCGGTTTCCAAACCAGAAAGCATAGTCCTAATAGTTTGCTGCGCGGGACCGCAGGATCGCAAGCTCCAGCACAGATTCGGGCTAGTCCCTGCATCTAAACGGGCGTATACTCACAATTGTTCGGGTCGCATCCTGAGTAGACGGAGCGGCACTGGAGACAACATGAGCCTTACCAGCTTCCCCGGCGGCGCGAATTCCTCGCCGCAAACCACCCCAATCACAAAAGTCACGATGCCCGCGCTCTCTGAGATGAAGCGCCAGGGCAAACCCATCTCCGCGCTCACCGCGTACGACTACGCGAGCTCGCGCCTTGCCGATGAGGCGGGCATCGACTTTATCCTGGTGGGCGACTCGCTGGCGATGGTGGTGCTGGGCCACGAAAACACCCTGGCCGTCACTGTCGACGAGATGATTCATCATACGCGGGCGGTGCGGCGGGCGGTGCATCGCGCCCTTGTTGTGGCGGATATGCCCTTTGGCAGCTACAACACGGTGGGCGAGGGGCTGGCCAACGCTGTGCGGTTCGTGAAGGAAGCCGGGGCCGAGGCAGTGAAGATTGAAGGGCCGCGCGTGGAGCTGGTGCGGGCGTTGACCGACGCGGAAATCCCGGTGGTGGCGCATCTGGGCCTGACTCCGCAGAGCGTGCACCGGATGGGCGGATACCGGGTGCAGGCGCGGACTGCGGAGACGGTGCTGCAACTGAAGATCGACGCGCGTGCGCTGGTTGATGCGGGCGCGGGCGCGGTTGTGCTGGAGGGAATTCCGCGCGAGGCGGCTGCGCAGATTACTGCTGAACTGCCGGTGCCGACAATTGGAATTGGCGCGGGGCCGGACTGCGACGGGCAGATTCTGGTGTTTCACGATTTGCTGAACATGACGTTTGCGCCTCCGGCGAAGTTTGTGCGCCGGTATGCTGACGCCGGTACGCTGATCCGCTCGGCAATTGAGCATTACCGCGAAGACGTGGAGCATCGCGCATTCCCTTCGGACGAGGAGAGCTATCACCTATCCGATGCGGTGCGGCAGACGCTGGATGGGATGGAGCAGGCGGCAAGGCTGCGCAAGGCCTGATGGAGATTCTGCGCAGTGTAGCTGAACTTCGCGCGTGGTCGAGAGCGCAACGCGGTGCGGGACGAAGCGTGGGGCTGGTTCCTACGATGGGGGCGCTGCATGCGGGGCATGCGTCGCTGATTCGCGCTGCGGCGAGTGGGTGCGATGCGGTTGTGGTGAGCATCTTTGTGAACCCAACGCAATTTGGGCCGAATGAGGATTTCGGGCGGTATCCGCGGACATTTGAGGCGGATTGTTTATTGGCCGAAGCGGAGGGCGCGGATGTGGTTTTCGCTCCTTCGGTGGAGGAATTGTATCCGGGCGGGGCGGCTACGTTTGTTGAGGTCGAGGGACTGAGTTCGCGGCTGGACGGGGCGTCCCGGCCGGGGCATTTTCGCGGGGTTGCTACGGTGGTGGCCAAGTTGTTTATTGCGGCCGAGCCGGATCGCGCTTTTTTCGGACAGAAGGATGCGGCGCAAGTTGCGGTGCTGCGGCAGATGACTGGGGATTTGCTGCTGCCGGTGGAGATTGTGGTTTGCCCGATTGTGCGCGAGGGGGACGGGCTCGCGCTGAGCTCGCGGAATATCTACCTGGGCGCGGAGGAGCGGGCGCAGGCGCTGGTATTGAGCAGGGCGGTGCGGGAAGTCGAGGCGCTTGTTGGTTCCGGCGAACGGCGCGCGGACATGTTGCTGGATGCGGTTCGGGGGATTTTTTCCGAGGTGCCTGAGGTGCGGGTCGACTACATTGCGCTGGTGGATTGGGGTACGCTGCTGCCGGCGGAGGTTGCCGCTGCCGGGACGCTGTTCGCAGTTGCTGCGTGGGTTGGGGCTACGCGGCTTATCGATAACGCGATTCTCCGATAGATAGATTTCCCTCGGGAATCTACCCCGAGAATGGCTAGGATATAGAAGTGATGCGGGATATTCGCCTGGCCAAAATCGAATCCGACATTTGGGGCTTTGTTCGAGATTCCTATCCGCACATGGTCGTGCGTGCGGAATATTGGGATCAAGACCCATCCCGAATTGCGCTGTTCTTTATTGATGAGCGCTTCAGAGACTTGTATCGTCGCCAGAGGTACCACTATCTTGTCCACATGATTCCCAAAGAGTACTTCGACTCCACACTTGCGGATGCGGGGTGGTTCGAACTTACACCCGACGAGAGTCCAGACAGCGTCGACGACCCTGATGAAGAGTTCATAGCCTCGATAACGCCAGACGTTATCGGCTCACTGCAAGAGTGTCAATTTTTCGCTGCACTCGACGAGGTGTTTCTTCCCAAAGGCAGCACGGTAAAAGCAACAAACATGTTCGGGGGACTTCCGGCACGCGAAGCGCGCACTAAAGCTCTGCGGCTTTGAGGAGTCGGACTGGTCTGATGTGTTCCACGTGCTAATGGGACAAGGAGCATTCTGTGACTGCGAGATTCTCTTTAACGCTGCGGTTGAAAGTCGGATGAGATCCCAGTATTGGAAACAAAGATCGCACAAGACCCGCAACGAGAAGGCGGAAAGATGACTTCGGTGCAAGCTACATTGAATGCCGGGAATTTCCCCGACATCTCGTGCTCTATTACCGCATCTGTGTGTGGAGTTTACTGTGGAGTGGAGTCAACATATGGAAACTGTCCAGATTGTCCTTGATAAGAAGCTGCTGCAGGCGACGGACAAGGCCGCGCGCCGAACCAAACGGAACCGCTCCGCGCTTGTGCGCGATGCGCTGAGGGAACATTTGCGGAAATTAGAGGTGCGCGCTTTGGAAGAGCGCGATCTGGAAGGTTATTTGCGGCAGCCGCAGTCGGGCGATGAGACCGGGGTATGGGCAGCAGAGGCGGCATGTCCGGCAGAATAGTTCGCGGCGATGTTCGCCTGTACAACTTTGCGCCGCCCGATAAGAGCAGGCCGGTGGTGGTTCTGACTCGCGATAGCGCCATTGCATACCTCTCGACTGTGACTGTGGCGCCGATAACGTCGGCGATTCGCGGTGTACCATCCGAGGTGGCTTTGAGTGAAGAAGATGGCATGAAATCGTCCTGCGCGGTGAACCTGCCCAATGCGGTTACTGTTTCCCAGGCACGGCTTGGCAAGCGCGTGGCTCAATTGAGTTCAGGGCGAATGAACGAGATATGCGCCGCTTTGCGCTTCTCTCTGGGCTGCGACCTCAGTCATCCGTAGCGAAACGGAACATGGCCTGGACGCGAACGAAGCTGCGCAACATATGCGGTATTGCATGATCTGACCCGGTCGCTGCAAGCTGGTTATCATGCCGGAACTGCCAGACATCTCGGCTTACATTACTGCCTTGGAGCCACGCGTCCTCGGGCAGCCGCTGGAGCGCGTGCGGCTGGCTTCGGTATTTCTGCTGCGCACTGTTGATCCGCCGCTGGCGTCCGTGGAAGGACGAACTGTCATTGGACTACGGCGCATTGGCAAGCGAATCGGAATTGGCGTCGAGGGGGACCTCTGGCTGGTGCTGCACCTGATGATTGCGGGGCGGTTGCACTGGCGTCCGGCGGGCGCGAAGCTCTCTGGACGGCAGCATCTTGCGGGGTTCGACTTTCCGCATGGAACCCTGGTGCTGACGGAGGCCGGAAGCAAGCGGCGGGCTTCGCTTTATGTGGTGCGCGGGGAAGAGGCGCTGCGGGATATCGATCCGGGTGGGGTTGAGATTTTTGCAGCGGATCTGGATGGGTTTCGCGCAGCACTCAGCGCTGAGAATCGCACGCTAAAAAGGGCGCTTACCGATCCGCGGCTGATCAGCGGCGTGGGGAATGCTTACTCGGACGAGATTCTGCATGCCGCGCAGCTGTCGCCGATTACGCAAACACATAAGCTGAAACCGGAAGAATGGGAGCGGCTGTTCGAGGCTACGCGGGCGACGCTGAGGCTGTGGGTTGAACGGCTGGGCGATGAAGCGGGGAAGAAGTTTCCTGAAGGGGTGACCGCTTTCCGGCCGGAGTTTGCCGTGCATGGGAAGTTCGACCAGCCGTGTCCGCGATGTGGCGAGAAGGTGCAGCGCATTCGCTACGCCGATAACGAAACCAACTACTGCGCAAGTTGCCAGACGGGCGGAAAGGTGCTGGCGGATCGCAGCCTTTCGCGGCTGCTGGGTTCCGACTGGCCCCGGACCCTGGAGGAGCTGGAAGCGCTGAAACGCCGCTGAACATGCGGCGCAGGGATTCAACACATTTCTGCTTGACACTGGCTTTCATCTGCCCCAAAGTCAACTGCACGACTCCTTGCGCACCGGCCGGTGTTTTCTGACATTTTCCGCAGTGACTCGGAGTCTGACTTTTGCCCATTGAGGAGGCTCGACTGTGCACCATCTTCATTTCAACCACTTCGCCATCCTGGTTTGCGCGCTGCTGCAGTGGTTTCTTGGCGCGATCTGGTACTCGCCGGTGCTCTTTGCCAAACCGTGGGCGGCCATGGTGGGTGTTACGCGAGGGGGAGCGAAGAAGAACGCGATGATCGCGGGCATGATCACGTCGTTTGTCGGGAGCCTGGTACTTTCATTTGTGCTGGCGCACCTGGTGCTATGGTCGGGAGCAACGACGCCGGCTTGGGGCGCGCTGATTGGCTTTATCGCTTGGGCGGGATTCATGGCTGCGCCGCTTTCGGCGAGCTACATCTATGAAGGCCGCCCGTTCAAGCTGTTTGCTATCAACCTTGGGTATTGGCTGGTAGGGCTTGTGGCCAGCGGGATTCTGCTGGCGGTTTGGCACTAGAGCGAAACCAGAGCAAGTATGCCCTTGCAGAAGGTGCGCGAGGTGGCTTTTTCTTAAGGAAAAAGCCACTTGGCGGGGTGCTTCCGAGGTTATACAGCTACTCTGGTTCCGCTGAGACTGCCTGGGTCGCCGTTACAATCGACCTATGAGCAAAACCGTCATCGCAACCGGAAAAGCCCCCGCCGCTATCGGGCCCTACTCGCAGGGCATACGGGTGGGCAATCTTATCTTCACTGCCGGGCAGATCGCGCTGGACCCGGAGACGCAGCAGGTGGTGGCGCCTGGTATTACGGAACAGACCGAGCGCGTTCTCGAAAACCTGAAGGCCATTTTGGAGGCTGCCGGATCGAGCCTGGCGTGGACAGTCAAGGCCACGGTCTTTCTGAAGGATTTCAATGATTTTGCGGCAATGAACGCTGTGTATGCCGCGTACCTGGCTGCGGAGGGCATGACGCCGCCGGCACGCTCGACGGTTGAGGTTTCGCGACTGCCGAAGGATGTGCTGGTGGAGATCGAGCTGATCGCGGAGGTCTAGGCATCCTGCCGTTACCTTGGCGAGGCTCGCGCATCAAATGAGGGGCTGAAGTACCTATGAGGGCTGCGGGAGAGGTTATTGATGAGCGAAACGACTGAAAAGATTGAGCGGACGGCTGCGGAGTGGCGTGCCCAGCTGACGCCGGAGCAATATCACGTGCTGCGCGAGAAAGGAACCGAACGACCCTACACCGGGGCGCTGACGCAGAACCACGAAACGGGGAATTACCATTGCGCGGGGTGCGGAGCGCTGCTGTTCCTGAGCGGAGCGAAGTTCGATTCGGGCTGCGGCTGGCCGAGCTTCGTGATTCCCGCGGAATCGAAGGCGGTGGTGGAGCATGAGGATCGCAGCTTTGGCATGCGGCGCATTGAAGTGACCTGCGCCCGCTGCGGGGGGCACCTGGGCCACGTCTTCCCGGACGGACCTAAACCGACCGGGCTGCGCTATTGCATCAACTCCGCTTCGCTGACTTTTACGCGCGAGGGAGAATAAGCCTGCGGACGGGGCCGGAGCGGAATACGCAAACACACGGCGACGCCGCTGGGAAGCGGCGTCGTGGGCGTTCCAATTAGGTTGTGGGAGGGCTTGCGGAGGCCTATGCCTTGGCGACGGAGTGGGTTGCCTTGGCGATTTTGCCGCTCTTGATGCAGCTGGTGCAGACCCTGATCCGCTTGGAGGCACCGTTGACGAGCGCCTTGACCGCCTGCAAATTCACGCTCCAGCGGCGGCGGGTCACGTTGTGCGCGTGAGAGATGTTATTGCCGAACTGCGGGCCTTTCCCGCAAATATCGCATACCTGTGCCATGACTTAGCTCCAAATCCTTTACATTGAATGGTGCGGCATTTCCGCAGCCGCTGGCGTGGCGCAAAACTCTGCCTGCTTGCCGAACTTCCAGTATACCTCGGATTCGCTTCCGTTCCAACTCCGCCCCTCAAAACCACCTGAGCCAATCTCCCGCGAGCGTCTGTCGCACCGCAGGTGCCGCTTACCTATTCTGGCGGCCCCACGGAGACCACAAAGTACGATGCAGGCTCCGTCGCGCTTGCGTTTGTAATGTAGTGGTCGTCTCCGGCAATGCAAAGCCCCATGTCGCCGGCCTTCAGGGTGCACGTTGAGCCGGCGGTCATCAGCGTAGCCGTGCCCTCCCGCATCAGCCACATTTCCGTGTGCTTGTGGTGCTCAATCTTCTCCGGCGGCGCGCCCGGCGCAAGGAACGTCACGTGCGCCTCCAGTCGAATATTGTCGGGCAGCATCCCTGTCAAAAACGAATGCGAGACCCGCGGCGTCCCTGGGTG